>Ga0181569_10000038_pt1 | contig 81284 bp, 65 predicted proteins | sample 101ome_19_FD_132452 | JGI IMG/M metagenome (GOLD analysis project Ga0181569, IMG submission 132452) | Coastal salt marsh microbial communities from the Groves Creek Marsh, Skidaway Island, Georgia - 101405AT metaG (megahit assembly) | ecosystem: Environmental > Aquatic > Marine > Intertidal...
GCCGCCCCCCCCGCCGCCCCCACCCCCCCCGCCCCCCCCTCCCCCGCCTCCGCCCCCCCCACCCCCTCCACCACCGCCACCGCCACCCCCGCCCCCTCCGCCTCCTCCACCACCGCCTCCTCCACCTCCACCGCCCCCACCGCCTCCTCCACCACCACCACCACAACCGTGCAGTCAGGCCTGTCGAGGAGGCACAGGTAGCTATCAGCCGATAATTCCTCCAGATACTACAGGAGATATGTGTGAAGCTGGAGAAATGTGCTGTGATGGCACTGGAGGGATTCTGATTTGTGTCGATGACGACGGTGTAACCAGAGGTGTATGTTGTTGTGCTAGTCCTCCATACAAAGAAAATCCGGTAGAAGGGGAGATGGGATGCTATGGAGCTTGCTGTAGATGTACGGGAGGAACAGTTTGGGCGGATAGTGAGTTTAATGATCCTGGTAGTGCTTTAGCTCAATGCGAAGGAGAAAATGGAAAAGGTCAAAACCCGAGTTATTGCGGTTGTGAAATAAGGGAATTAAATGGTGTGTGGCAATATTCAGGATTTGGAATTTCCTGTACAGATGGCGTACCGCAGAGCGAATGTAAGCAAGAAAATTATCCGGATGCTGTATGGATCGGTTTTACGCAGGATGCATTGTGTTCAGATGTAGATGGAAGTTGCGGCTATAATGCTATAAACTCCTTATCTATAAACAATAATTACATACCCTAAAGAATAGTGTATAATAAAAGTACTCATTATAGACTCATTTTTAAATATAAATTATACTTATGATCATCAATGGATTTAGATATTCTACGCAGTTATTAGTATCTACTAAACTTGAAAAATAGTGTATTAATAAGTAAAGGCCCACCATTACTAAAAGATCTATAAAATATGCCCAAATACATATCAGAAAACGGCCAACTTTATATACTTTACGACAATTGTGAAGAATATATTCATCTTGGACCAGATCCTCAATATGAAAATTCTCATGCTGGTCCTGTCTTTAGGGATATTGAATTATCTGCTTGTTGCGAAGGTACTATTCTTGATAAGGTACCACTGACTCCTACGCCTACAATGACTGTCAGTCCAAGTATTACTCCTTCTTTGTCTCCGACCGTTACTATTTCAGTCACCCCTTCTGTTACTCCTACTATCTCTAATTCTGCAACTCCTACACCAACAGTCTCTATTACTAGCACTAATACTCCCACTCCGTCTATTACTGCTACTTCTACTCCCACAGTCACTCCGAGTACTTCGAATACTCCTAGTATCACCCCATCTTCTTCTGTTACGCCTACCCTTACTCCGACCATTAGTATAAGCGCAACTACTACTCCGACTTTAACACCCACCGCGACCACTACTCCTACACTCACTCCTACGATTAGTATAACCCCAAGTAATACACCAACAGTATCGGTCTCTCCCTCAGCGACACCAAGCGCAACACCGACACTTACACCAACACCAACTTCTTTATTTGACAATCCTAAGGTTGATGTGATTTATTTGACTGATGAAAATGGTAATCCATATGAGCTTTTTAGTATTGATTACAATCCAAACAACGCAAATATACTAGCTGTCGCAGTACCGAGAAGTAATTATACGCACAACATCATAAGCCATGAAATACCAGGATATCCTTCAGATCAATACTATACAGAAGGCAATATGCTTGTTGCAACCGACTCTTACTTTGCTAGTTTTATATACAAACAGAAGATAGTAGAGACTATAGCAAACACTAGCTCTTGGAACTATGATAAATACCCAGCTAATAGAGTATCTAGTGTGTATTTCGACAACACACTGAATAGATGGTTTGTTGGATGTCAGGTAATAGATGGTGAGAATTTAATTTTCTTGTATGGACACAATAATGGTGGTTTTGATAGATTCTTCATTGGTGGCAATTCATCATTAGCAGTTAATGATAGTGACCAAGTAATAAATGGATTATCTTGCGGTCCTACAAAAATATTTAGCGTGGATAATAGTGTTTATCTAGCTAATTCTGATATGATATATATGCTATTAACCACTGATACCACACCAGACCCTAATACGTCAACCATCAATTATACGCATAAATTCTTTGCCCACAAATGTAAAGATATCACCAATTGTGGAATCGAAAGAGACATACCAGATGATACAGCAAAGTTTTATCATAATCTACCGACCATAGTACATAATGCAAATGCACCAAATCAAGACATCAACATACTGTATAACCCTATACCTCTACTAGAAAACCATATTGATTCGCAACCGCATTTTTGCGACACATCCTCTTTTTATCGTGGATACAATCTAACATCATATGATTTAAGTGTAGATGTTTCTTTTGCGTTGATACAGTCCCATGCAGAAATATTATTCACATTTAATAAAAATATTCCTATAGATATCAATAATGTCTCCGTCAAGAGAAATAATCAATATATAAGTCCACTATCATTCATTTTTGATGGTTCTAGCAACACATATACACTCAATTTTAGAGATGACGAATTATTAGATAAGGCACTCAGAGACAAGACTATTCCATATTGGCTAGAGATAAGATTAAATGATTCTAATCTACCATCAGAATTGAATATTCCTCTATATAATGCAGATCTTGGTTTCGGTATAAATCATTTTGAGTTTGACAACAACAAAAATAAACAGGCTGACACCCTGACATTTATAGCCAATCCACAAAATCAGAATAGTGCTATCGACGAGACATATAAATATTATGCAAGCAGTAGCAGCAATTGTGATACTGGATATATTTATAGGATCACCAACAGCAATATGACTGATCAGCTCATGTGCTTACCATTACCTGGCTCTCATGAATATTCATCCATCAAGTCTGTTCTTGCATATGGCCAGTGGATATATACTCTGCTACAAATTGAGCCCGACCCTCTGACAACACCAGCTGCTGATGGTGTGTTTCATTATAATCTCTACAGAGCCCCTTTGAATAATCCAGCCTCTAATGAGTTAATGCTGTACAATATACAGGCAAGAAGATATTTTAGAGATGCTGAATATGTGCCAAGCACATGGACAAACACCTGCATGATAGATTCTCAGTATATTATTGTTGGCATCCCTAACAGCAATACTATTTTGAAAATAAATTACAACGCCCTTCCTTCTATGCTTTCTAGTCCTATAGCATTACCATTATCATACACAGGAGAGCCGATAATTAACATTCCTGGAGATGTTGATGATAGAGCATGTCTATTGGAGTATGATTTATTGAATTGTAATCCTTGCATATTTGGTTCATCTGACATATTAACTGGTCAATGTTCAGATATAACTATAAATGGATTTAAAATCACCTATACAGGATTTAAGGCCAATAGATCCTATTTTATTTTAGAGCCATTATCTGACTCTCTTAATGGTCTCATAGAGGGTGAGCCAATAACCCTGTCCATGACTCATACAAATCTTAATATTAATGAGGCTTATATTTCTTACATATCTAGATCCAAAGGCTTTATGATTATCCAATGTTCTTCTCGAGGTCTGGAAAATGAGCTGGGTTATGGGTGTAATACGGTTACTATTTCAAAAAGCAATACTCGCAGCGATTTTATACCGTAAAAGTGTATAACTATATTAAATAATGGACATTATCTATATGGAAAAATATGAGTAATTACGATATCCCAACCAAAAAATGGTTCAAAAAATTTGATACGCAGGTTTCTGCACAATCAGACAAAACGTATGTTATTCGACTAACAGAAGATTGTGTTAATCAACTTAAAAGTCTAGATGATATACAAGAAGTAGTGGGGCCTAATTATATACCGATCAAATGCCTTGGTATGCCAGGCATGGTTTTGGTTGGATGTTCTGGATCTCATGATATACAAACGCTATCAAAAAATAAAAACATAGCTTCGATAGATAATAATAGAACTTTCTTTATGTATGCACAACCCAATGATTCTCGCTATGGCGATAGTGGACATTGGGGTATGAATAGTAGCAAGGGCTCTTATCATATTAATGTAGAAGATGTATGGGATTCTTTTACAGGAGATGCCAATATTGTTGTTGGTGTTGTTGATACTGGTATCAACTATAATCATCCAGACCTAAAAGATAATGTTTGGATCAATCCTAACGAAACAAGCAATGGACTAGATGACGACAATAACGGATATGTAGATGATATTCATGGCATGAATGCTATTAATGGTACAGGAAATCCTAATGACGATGAAAGTCATGGCAGTCACTGTGCTGGAACGATAGGTGCTGTTGGCAATAATGGGCAAGGCGTAGCAGGAGTTAATTGGACAGTTAAAATGTTTGGTGCTAAATTTTTAAGCAATACTGGTAGTGGTTCATACGCTGACGCAATAGAGGCCGTTAATTATTGCACTACTCTAAAGCAGGCTGGAGTGAATATAAAATGCTTAAACCATAGTTGGGGTGGGCCGATCGATCCTGCTTCAGAAGTAGCTATGAAAGCTGCATTTAAGGCATGTTACCAGGCTGGTATTATGCATATTATGGCAGCTGGTAATAATGCAACCAATAATGACGCCATCCCACGCAGCCCATCTTATATGAGTCCAGCAGATCTGGGTGGAGAAGGGACTATTGTTGTCGGTTCTCATACGGTTTCTGGCAATAGTTCTAGTTTTAGTAATTATGGAGCTAATACTGTAGATATATTTGCTCCTGGTAGCAATGTTATTAGTACTGTTTTGGGCAGTAGTTATGGAGCCAAAAGCGGGACTAGTATGGCTACACCACATGTGTGCGGAGCATTTGCTCTATTATGCGGTCTACATCCGAATAAGTCGATTGATGAAATTAGAACAGGCCTTTTAGCTGGAGCTAAAAAACTTAGTAATTTTACTGGAAGATGTGTAACCGGAGGAATATTGGATGTTAAGCAGGCGCATCAGATACTTTCTGGAACTCCGTCGCCACCCCCACCTCCTCCTCCTGGCCCACCCCCACCTCCTCCTCCTGGCCCACCTCCACCTCCTCCTCCTCCGGGCCCACCTCCACCTCCTCCTCCTCCGGGCCCACCTCCACCTCCACCTCCGCCGCAGCCTACCCCAACTCCTAGTCCAACGAGCAAACCAGATACTAATTATGGAGGTAGCGGACCATGCGGATCTGATTATATCCTAAATATTTTACCCAATTCTCTATATGAAGACACGGGCAAAAAAATATGTTTTCGTATTGGTGGCAGACAATGCTGTATTATTAATGGTGTGATTAGATATAGCTGGCCGACTTGCTCAATACTTAAAGAGCCCACTCCTACACCAACGATGACCCCAACCGCTAGTCCCACCCCTACCTTGACACCAACTATTACTCCTTCTATCAGTGTAACACCAAGTGTCACACCAAGCGTAAGCATAACGGCTACTTGTACCCCTAGTCCAACAGTCACTACAACCCCTAGTATTACGCCTAGTGTTACTCCCACTATCAGCCTGACTCCAAGCGTGACTCCTACTATAAGCCAGACCCCCACCACAACTCCCTCCGTTACACCCACAATAAGCGTTACCCCTAGCGTAACACCAACGATAAGCGTTACACCAAGTATTACTCCTACTATTAGCGTTACTCCTAGCTTAACCCCTACTATTAGCGTCACCCCAACCATTACTCCGCCCGTTACAGCAAGCCCAACACCAACCATCAGCATCACACCTACGATTTCTGTAACACCGAGTATTACTCCGTCAAATACTCCGACAATATCAGTAACACCGAGTATTACTCCGACTACAACCCCCTCCTATTCTCCTACGGTAACGCCAACGGCTACGCCCACAGTTACCCCAACGCTTAGTCTAACAGCAGCAATTGAACTTAGTAAGGTTGAACAAATAGATGATACTGTTAATTATAGAGGTTGGGATATTATAAAACATCCTAATAAAAATATTGTGTTTACTGTTGATACTAGTATGGGTATCAATATGCATTCTTACAATAGCTATTACCCCAGACTATTGTCCTTTATACCTTTACCAAAATATGTTTTCGGAATAGATTTAAATATAACGAGTAATGTTTTAGCCGTTGCGAATTATGCTTATGGTGTACAGTTGATAGGGTTCGATCTTAATCATCTAAAAGGAGGTATGCAATATCTCAATAGGTTCACGGCCAATCAAATTAGAGCAGGCATTCCTGGATATAGTGGATCAATAGATATTAGGGACATTAAGTTTGTTTCTGTTCCGGAGGGCGGTGAAAATAAATCATATCTCTACGCTACAGATCTATACTATGGTTTGCTTACACTAGAATTATCTGGTAATGATATCACACTTCTTGCACATAATAAATATAATCATCCAGATTATCCTCCGACAGACACAAGAAATTATTCGTTTTCTAGATTTTGGGAGCTGGTAGTATCTGCTGATCAAAACTATTTATTTGCTGGATGTTTTGAAAATATATTGGTGATATATGATATTACCAACAAGACATCCCCTGTAGAAATTGCTGCTATAGACCTGCTGCCAGCCGAAAGAAAGGCTGGGGGAATATATGACATTTTGCAAGATCCTTATAATTCAGATTTGCTTTATGTGTCTATGAGCACAAGGGGATTATTTATAATAGACATAGCCAACCCATCAAGTCCTATAATTTTGTCACATTTACCACTTTATTCATCAGCTACGCCGGGAACGCTTGAAAGAACTTTGACTTTGCATGGCATAGTACCAAAAGCACCCCCACCAAGTGAGGACTAAAAGATATGAGTTATGATTATAATGTACCACAAGAGTCTTCTTTTGAGATCAACAATAATATTTCTCAGGCAATAACCGGATCTGAGAGTAAATATATCATTAGACTAAAGCCTGAATTTGTTAATGCATCAACCAGAGTTTCCGATGTACAAAACATAATAGGTGCTAATTATGAGGTTGTGCGTGGTCTAGGTTTGCCTGGCATGTATTCAATTATTCAGGTATCCTCCAATTCTCCCAATAATATCACCAATAATCCTGCCATAGAATATTATGAGACTGATAGGCTCGTAAGTCTTGATCCTCAGAATGCACAGGTCAATACGCTGACTAACGACGATCTTTGGGATGAACTATGGGGTTTGAATCCATTACAGTCTGCTTTTCATATTAATGTTGAAAGACTTTGGAACCAAGGACATACCGGATCAAGAAATGTTCTTGTTGCCGTAATTGATACCGGTGCAGATAGTGATCATGTTGACTTGGTAGATAATTTAAGATGGGATTTGAGCTATGATTCTACGGGTAAAGGAACTGCTGAAGATGGCCATAATCACGGTACCCATTGTGCTGGTACCATTGGGGCTACTGGAAATAATAATATTGGCGTAGTTGGAGTAAATCATCAGGTCGGAATCATACCACTTAAGGGACTAAGTGATGGGGGCAGCGGGACGATATCCACGTTAGTAGCATGTATGAACAGGGCTACGTTCTATAAAACTCAAGGCCATAATGTTGTTGTCACAAGTAATAGTTGGGGCGGCGGCCCACCTGATGCTTCTATACAAACTGCAATAGAAGCAGCCTATAGGCAAAACATAGTCACGGTTGCAGCGGCGGGCAATGACACCGACGACTGCGATTCTCGTAATTGTTCATGGAATTATGCGATAAATGGACTTATCGTAGTTGCTGCCATGGATCGCAACGGGCAAGCAGCCTATTTTAGCAGTTTTGGCAGCAGAAATGTAGATATAGCTGCACCAGGAGGTGCTGGCTGGCGGGCTGGTAACGCTGGGAATATTTGGAGTACTATTACTGGCAATCAATATGATTCTTATCCTGGAACCAGCATGGCATGTCCTCATGTTGCTGGTGCTGTAGGATTATTGGCTAGTATGTTTCCTTCGGCTAGTGCTGAAGACCTTATAAATGCAATTTTAGATAGCGCTGCTCCTACTACAGATTTTGGGCTTTCGGGCAGAGCTCCGGTTTCTTCTCGTGGCAGGCTTGATGTTTTTGCGGCTTCTCAGAGACTCGGATCTCCTTCGCCTCCGCCACCTCCAGGACCCCCACCCCCTCCTCCACCGCCTCCTCCACCTCCACCTCCACCGCCTCCTCCACCGCCTCCTTCGCCGTCTCTATGGACTCAACTTGGAGATGACATTGATGGAGAAAATTCTGGTGACTGGAGTGGTACAAGTGTAAGTCTTAGTAGTGATGGACTTACTGTTGCTATTGGCGCTCCTTGGAATATGGGAAAAGGAGATGACCCTTGGAATATTTATACTGGACATGTTAGGGTTTATAATTATAATGGTTCAAGTTGGGTTCAAAAAGGCTCCGACATAGATAACGAATTCCGTTATGGCGAAAGTGGCTATAGTGTAAGCCTTAGTGGTGACGGTAATACTGTTGCTATCGGCGCACCCAGTGCCACCGCGCCCCTCGCGGATGGTATTAAAAAGGGTCTGGTTAGAATTTACCGTTGGACCGGCTCAAGCTGGAACATGGTAGGTGATTGGATATGGGGCCAAGAGACCGGGGGCCGAAGTGGTTGGAGTGTAAGTCTTAGTGATGATGGAAATACTGTTGCTATAGGTGCTCCTTATTCATGGTCACACGATTCCCCTAATAGCTATACTAGGGTTTATAATTATAATGGCGGAATATGGTGGGAACAACTAGGTCAAGATATAGAAGAAACTGGCTATAGTGGTAATAGTGTAAGTCTTAGTGGTGATGGACTTACTGTTGCTATAGGTGCTAAGTTTGGTGATGGAAAAAATGGAGTTGATTCTGGTTTTGTTGGCGTTTATAATTATAATGGTACAATTTGGATTAAAAAGGGTCAAAATATTGATGGCGAAGCAGAGCGTGATCATAGTGGTAAAAGTGTAAGTCTTAGTAATGATGGAAATACTGTTGCTATAGGTGCTCATACTAATGATGGAATAAATGGAACTAATTCTGGACACGTTAGAGTTTATAATTGGAATGGTTCAAGTTGGACTCAAAAGGGTTCTGATATTGATGGAGAAGCACCTCGTGATCAAAGTGGTTGGAGTGTAAGCCTTAGTAGTGACGGTAATACTGTTGCTATAGGTTCTATTTGGGGTGGAGAGCTACCTTATGCTGCTTATGCTGGACATGTTAGAGTTTACAATTATAATGGTTCAAATTGGATTCAATTAGGTCAAGATATAGAGGGTGAAGCACTTTATGACTATAGTGGTTATAGTGTAAGTCTTAGTGGTGATGGAAATATTGTTGCCATAGGTGCTCCTTACAATGATGGAATAAATGGAAGTAATTCTGGGCACGTTAGGGTTTATACATCCGGAAACGGGACACCTCCACCTCCTCCACCCCCAGGATCTCCACCGCCACCTCCTCCACCCCCAGGATCTCCACCGCCACCTCCTCCACCCCCAGGATCTCCACCGCCCGCTCCGTCATATGGCACTGTGTCTTATATTAAAACTCTTGCTACTGGAAACATAGGTAACAATCAGACCAAAGAGTTTAACAATATTAACATAGGAATTCCTTCTGATGCTAGAAGGTTGGTTATTTTTGGATATGTCGATTATTTTGCTCCTGGTTATATAAAAACAGAGTTCAAGGCTAATGTTAATGGAGTGGACTATAATTTTACTAGATATGGCAACCTTGCCTATGATCGCTATCTCAGCACAGATTTTAACCCTTATTATGGAAGATATGAAATTTATGTATCAGATATTATATCTGTGGGCACAACTGCTAATATCAGTTTTATTAATGGTTCTAATGGTGTCTATACCTACACCAATAATTTTGTATTGTTAAACACATATGGATATGAACATACTGTCAGTATACAAAATTCTGATATTGCCAGCATTACTACGTCCGTATCTGATAATGATCTATTGTTATTATTTGCTAGAAATCCACAGTATGCTACCACAAGCCCTGGTATTAATCCTGCCAGTATTGTGAACAATTATACATATAAAGCACTGTCTGGCGGCTGCGCACACGCTTGGCATAAACACTCTGGCGCCGCAACAAATCTTACATTTAGCACTACTGGTGCAAATTTTGTTCGCAAAATGACAAACGTCAAATTAACAATGTTGCCTCCACCTCCTCCACCACCACCTCCACCGCCGCCACCTCCTCCACCAGCGTCTCATCCGGGTTCTATGCAACAAGTTTATGCTCATAATTATAATGGAGAAATATTTGCAATTAATGTTAAAGATAAAAATAATCCGTATGTTGTGAAAAATACAGATGGTAGCTTTAGAGGATACAAAGGAGAAAGTGGCGGTATTTCTAAAATATATAGCTGGCCTCAGAGCGCAACATCTAATGATGATTATTTTTGGGGCACTAATTTTCACAATGGAACGTATGGTTTTGGTATTTTATATAATGATGCTGATGACATTTTTCAGTTTGGTTTAAAACTATTAGATGTTAAGCTTTATTATTTAAAAATAGTTTTTAATCAAGCCGTAACGAATTTTGCCCATTATGTTCAACAAAGATCTGATATTAGGCTTTCTTACGACATTAATGCTACGGAAAATGAGGCTGGCTCCGGTAGCAAATTTTTAACGTTAAATAACGTAGAATTGTGTCCTGTTATAGATGAAGATGGATATACCAGAGAGTTTATACTGTCTACTACTACTAAAATACCCAATTACTTTAGTCCTATGGGCTGGTATGCACGATGTGCTACTGATAGTAGTGTTAATGATATATTTGCTACGGAAAACGAATGTGATAATTATATAGCTACTATTAGAAATAACGGCCAATGTCCAGATAGCGGTAGTAATATAAATGCTACAAAAATTAGCTATAATCTTAATGATACCAATCCTTATTACACCTCATTACCATATGCATTTGTACAACAAGATAGAAAAGATTTTTATCTTAAAATCCTACCCAACGGTTATGGCGGCACTATCGCTAATGCAAAGAGACCTTTTTATAAACTCAAAGAGCCTTTGGAATATAAAGAGATTGATCAATTTAGATATTATCACGTTGCTGCTGGATATAATGATCCTACTAAAAGAGGATTTGCTAGTATCCCTAAAACTACTGGAGGAGGATTGGGCCGTCCAGCAACGGTGGGGGCTTGTTCTGCAAGACCAGAAGTTGGAGCTATGACTAACGGTAGAATATCATCGTCTATACTTTATGATAGTGCGGTTAAGGTGGTTGCTGGAAAATATCAAACAGTAGCTATAGACAGTGATGGCGATGCTTATTATACTGGCAATAGAAACTATGGACCACTTGATGCTCAGGGAGAGTTTATTAATGCAACTGGTGGAACTATTACAATAGATGGTCAATATAAAATTCACACTTTCACAGGCAATGGAACGTTTACTATCAATAAGCTTCCATCAAATTCTGAATTTGAAATCCTTGTTGTTGCTGGCGGGGGTGGTGGAGGTACAGATACAAAAGCAGCAGGAGGCGGAGGTGGTGGTGGAGTTATACATAAGGAAAAAGTCATAATGCCTACCACCGGCAATTATACAATTAGAATCGGGGCAGGCGGATCTGCTGGAGCAAATGGTCAAGATTCTTCTATTATTGGTAATGGATTATCTCATGTTGCCAAGGGGGGAGGAGGAGCTGGTCGCTCAGGTGGTTCTGGAGGAGGAGGCAATCAGCGTGGTAATGGTGGTAGCGAAACTCCTGGACAGGGATATCCTGGAGGCTCTGGTAAGCCTGGAGATAGCACTATTGCCGCAGGTGGAGGTGGCGGTGCTGGCGGCCCAGGAATTTGGGGAGATGGTAATGTGGCTTGGGACCCTTCGCGCAATACCGGCCCGGCATATCACATGAAAGGTGGTGACGGTGGATTGCCGTATCCTTGCAACATATCTGGAACTACTAAATATTACGCTGGCGGAGGCGGAGGAAGTCCTGAAAATTATGGATCATACCACATAAGAGGTCTTGGTGGCGGTGGCAGAGACAATCACAAAGCAGGTAATCCAGCCGCACTTACTGGTCCGTGGGCTACAGAATTCTATAGAACCCAAAATCCAGATTATCGATGGCCTGCTTCTGGTGATGGCGGCGGGGCAGGAATAAGTGGTAAGCCAGGTTCAGCCAATGGGGCTAATGGATTACCAAATACCGGAGGAGGTGGCGGAGGAGCTAACGGTCGGGGCGGAAGTGGTATAGTGATTATAAAATATAAAACCCAGCAGACACTAGGCGATCAACACTTTTTTGAAAAAATTCCAGTATTTAAAAAACGACCATCGTTAACCCCTGGAGGTCCGGATGTTTATGCTCCAATAAGAGTAAACTTTGTAGATGCTGCTATTATGACCTATGATCATAAGGGAGCTAATACCTATAGCAATGATACATATTCAGTATTTTTATTAAGTGATGCTGGCGATCTATACGTTTTTGGACATAATTATGGACCATTTTGTATATCTTATGAAGATGCTGTACCTGGAGCCAAAATTATTAGTAGAAATAATACTTACCAATTTCCATTAAAGCATATACAGTCTATATCTGCTGGAGCCGATCATATCATAATCAATAGAAGGGGCGTCATATATGGAATGGGCTCCAACACTAGAGGCCAGCTCGGTTTTGCTAATACTGTTAGTTATGTTCCTGAATTTACTGAACTGCAATTAACTGGATATTCTAATGGCAGAATAGAAAAGGCTGTGTGTGGAGCTTACGGCACAATGGTGTTATTAAAAGATAATCGTGGATTGGCAGTATTACAAACTACAGGAGATAATACCTCTGGACAATTAGGTATAGGATTAAATCCTTCAAGTTCTATCAACAATCACCAGTCTTTTGGCTTCCGCATTATTAATCACACCTATCCCATCAAAGACATATTTGCATCTAATTGTACAGACCCATATTATTATGTTCCTCCTTGTAACGGTAGGAGCGGATCTGGTTGTGATGCGCCTGTTGTAAGAGCTAGATATAATTGTGGGTTTATAGACACAAGAAATTATGTATACATCTGGGGAGACAATAGTTTCTATCAAAATGCGAGAAATGAGTCCCCAACCACTCCAATAGGTAGCGCTGTTACAAATGAAGGCAGTATCATATCTCCTTTATATGTGGCGTGGACTTATAGTGCATTTAGAGGAGATATTACTAAGGGGTCTACAATAGTAAGAAATATTCCATCAGCGTATGCCAATCAGATTAAAGCTGGATTTTATCCCAATATATCAGCCTCTTCTGCTTCATTAACTGCTGCTTCGACCAAGTTTACTGACTCTAACGGAGAACCAAGAACCAGTTTTCCGGTCAATACCAATAGTTCTACCAACTCCAATATCCAATCTGGCATGTGGATACAAACCGGCAATTTAGCGGGTTATGGTACGGGCATACAGAGGGGTCAGATTATATCTTTTGTTGGGAATACTATTACTGTATCTGGACATCACACTCTTGCCAATGGTACGGTTATACATGCTAAAGCTTTTGAGCAATACACAAGAATAATTTCTTCTAGCACAGACGCAAGCGGTAATATAGAAGCGGAATTAAACAATCCTGCTCAGTGGACAGCCACAAATACGGTACTGTATTATTTTTACCGTCTTAGAGCTAAAGAAGCGGCCGCTGGCAAAGATGGTATTGCCGTGATAGATACGCTTAATAGGCCTATCGTTTGGGGTTACGACAAGGCATATAGGGCCTGTAGCACCATAGATGTTCCGACTAGGATACCTTGGATACTAGACTGGCAAAATAATGACTATTATAGCCTATCTTATGGATTAGACCATTTGTGTTTTGTGAGAAAAATCCGACCTGGCACCTGATGAAAAGGTGTATTTTATACTACAGCAGGACCCTTTAAAGAAAATAATATGCAATATTATAAATTCCCACAAATTGAAGATACGGATAAGTACCATCTAGAGGATACAAAATTATACTGTCTAGACTATTGCAAGGAGGGTTCTAATCTAGGCGTGTATCTTAGCGACACAAGAGCAGATAGCTCGATGGAACCTTCTGGTAGAATAGTTTATAAACACATTCAACCCAAATTAGTTTGTTCGCTTTTTGATCCTTCTTTATCTCAATCATCTAATCCTGTTAGTCTTATTGCTGAGTACCTATTTCCTTATTCGGGAAATAATTCTTTGTATGATTTTTTTAGATCTAAAATAAAAATATTAACATATAAAAATGGAACACCAAATATTATTGCTATTACAGCGATAAAAAAATATGATGACTTAAATTCTCTCAATCCTGTGAACGAGTCTGTTGTAATGTTTTTACAACTAAATTTAAACTCTTTGAATCCAGGTGATCCGCTTAATTCTTTTGTAATTATAGATGCAACCCATAAAGAAACAGAAGATGGAATAAATTATCTAACAGCAAATGATTTATCAGTTAATGAACAAGATAAAATATTATATGTATCATATGCAGAAAAAATTATATGCATAGACTACTCGGATTTAGGGAATATCTCGAAGGTTTCTGAATATAAACCCGTACTCAATCCGAATAGACTAAACAATATAAAAAATTTAGAATACGACCCAGAGAATAAGATATTGGCTTGCCTAACAAATAACGCAAATGATTTGTATGATACTATCTTATTTACATATTTTTCTAATGTGACGAAGGAGTTAATATTCAGATCGTCATATACTGAAAATACAAATATGCACTATAGTAATTTCAAAATCATAGATGATTACATATACGTCAATAATATTAATTATTATGATAGTCAAGGAGAATCAACGCTTAGGTCTACTTTGGGCATACAGATATTATTTAATAATGGATCTAACTATCTTGACATACAAAAAAAGAATGTTCTCAGATTTGGAGAATATTGGAATGACACTGTGATGCCCGCCAATTTAGCAGATCCTGGGTATATTGCGTATCGTGCCCATAGACATTATTCAATATTAGGAATATACGATAATAAACTCTATAGCTTTGTAGCGCCTAGCCCTGCTATGGTGAATGTTGATGTAGATAGCATAGATTATGATTCCTATATTGTACAATATGATTTGTCAGATAGAGAAAATCCTATCATGAACGGATCAGATGCAATAGTCCCATCTGTCTATCTAGGCAAAAATAGGAGTCAAGATCGAGATTATATACCTATGAATCTATTGTCTATATATAGCGACAATATTACGGGAGATTATACATTTGTAAAATACGGAGGAATATATCCCGATCAGCCAGAAAAAGCATTAGAAATAATTAAAACAAATCTAGTAGATAGCAGCAACTTTTCTCTGTATCAGCAGATAGATTCTTTATCAGATAGATTTTATGATATGGATTATCTGATGGTGCAGGATACAACAAATCTTTCTCTTAGTCATCAATTTTTAGCAATAGCTCAAGGAACAGATGGTTTTAGATTGATGACAAATGATACGGCCGCTAATCAATACAGACTATTAATACAAATTAAGCCACAACATAACAGCCAAAATATTAAGATTACAACAATAAATATTGTGAATAAATATAATCATTCTACTTCTTTCTCTATAGTTTGTTCAGGAGAGGGTATTGTATTTGTTTATAACGTAGAAATAGCTTCGGGAAATGTATCCTTAATACAGACCATCGATCTGGCAACAGAATTGTCTTTAAGTGATTATGATGAGCTAATTAATAAACATGCACATTGGGATGGATTATATAATCTTTCAATGGGTATTGAAGGGTCTATGTACATGCCACTAGAAGTAATAAGGACAAGGTAGTAATGAGTGATCTTTATCCACTACAATCTATGAGTAGTACACCAACCCCTACACCCACACCATCTATTACGATGACGCCGATCGTAACGAATACCCCGACTGCTACGGTTACTCCCACGCCAACTCTATCTAGAAGAACAAGAAATACGCATTTAATTTATGCCCATACCAAATATGATCAGTCATCAAATCAAATCAGTCTAGAACCACTGAATCATATATTGTTAACAGATAAAGATACTGGCAACCCAATTGCCGATGATATGACACTATTAGGACTATCTTCCAACGCCCGTTCTTGGACGTATGACTCTGGATTTACTCAGAATAGGGTCCTGTGTTTAATAGACAAAAAACCAAAAGATAATAATACTAGATATCTAAATGGCAATTTATATGTGGTCGGTGATTATGCGGCCATTGTTGATGAGCCAATCCAGAGTGTGGAAGCCACGCTTCCTGGTAAAATTGTACCACTTGGAGATTTTGATAGATCTACTAATCTAAATTTACCTCCAACCGGACAAGAATACAAATGTAATATATCTATCAAATCCATAGCGTCCAGAGCTAGAAAATACGAATTCAATAATAGATTAGAGCATAACCGCACCTATGTACCAAGACTCAAATCTGGGGTAGCCATCTTAGATCGACTGGGTTCTTATTTTCCAGATTGGAGTCAAGATTTTAATAATCCTACAGAGCTATCCATTTTAGCTGAAAATTATATATTTGGAGATTATTTATCTGCTGCCAGAAAATCTGCAGTTAGTACTGCATATCATCCTAGATCGGATATGTTAATCGTAGCTACCATAGACGATTTGGGTAGTGGAGAAATAATATTTTTTGACGCTAAAACAACACAGCTACATGAATTATATAAAATTAGTTTTCCTGTTGATGGCAGCGGATTATCTAGTGTAGATATTATTTTTGAGGTTTATATTAAAAGCCAATATTCTCATGAAGATAAACTTTTTGTTAATATGGCTGGCAATAATGGTACAAAAAACATAAAAATATACGACCTGTCAAATATTCTGGATGCTGTCACACCGATACCCTCACCCACCCCCACCCCTACACCATCAAATACCCCAAGCAGGACACCTGCACCAACCAGGACTCCAACATCCACGCCAGCAACTACTGCTACTCCAACAACAACGCCAATACCTCCTAGTATAACTCCCACCAAAACACCAACTGTTACGCCTAGTCCTTCTTTTGAAATAAGATATCGTTATACTAGAGATACTATAGCTTTAGAAAATCTCATCCCCTGTAGAAAATATGAACTAACTTTGGAAATAGATCCTATTCAAGATGGATCAGCCAGTATACAAATTTTAGATTCTGACGACATTAATCGTACTCAATTTGATAATATAATAACATTTGAAAGTCAAAACATACAGAAATATTATCGATTAAATGACAAAAATACACCAATAGCAAGTGATGAAAAAACATATCAAGAAATAGTATATACAGTTTATCACCAGACAACCCTAGATAAGGCTGTTATATCTTTTATATTAAAAGATTTAGAAACTGGAGAAATTACTAAAGAAACAAGAATTGTTAAGTGTGGCAATAAAATAGAATGTGATAAGCCCAGAGTAGACTGTGTTGATCATAATATCAAATGCATAGAACAAAACCCAGATGGTTCTTTTTCTCTTTATGTCGCGCTAGATCCTGTCCCTAATAGCAATATAGAAGACTATTACTATTATGTAAGAGACAACAAGTGTTGCTTCGTGCAGGAGTCAATAAATGATGGAGAATGGAAGGAGTCCAATGTCTTATCTTGTGTTAATTCTATACCTTTGCCGCCTACGCCGACGCCCTCTATTACCACCACGCATACGCCCACCAGCTCATCAACACCCGTACCTACTGTAACACCAACTCTTACACTAACCCTGACCCCATTTCCTACTATCACTCCGTCACCAACAAAAACTCCTACGCCCACGACAAGCCCACCAGTACTGCCTCCAATTACTGATTGTGAGGGTGTTATTTGTGTTGCTTTTATTGATGAAAATGCCAACAGTCCTTCGCGAACCTCTTTTGGAGGCGAGTTTGGTTTATTCAGATCTGCATTTTCTAAGAGATTACTATTTGTTATGGATGTAAGCTGGACAGAAAATAATGGCAATGGCCAAATGTCATATCCTAGTAATTTTCTATCTGATTCTAGAGCTTTTAGCTACTATGACAAGACAGGAAGATATATACCAAGAGGAGGTAGCTCATCTTCTGTAGATGCATATCAGCTCATGCTGGATATGGTCAATGATACTGGAGATCAGCAAATTATAGACGATTTTCTTAATGCTACAGAACTGAGTCTTTTTGTTGATGATTCTGGAAGCATGCGGGAATCCCAGATTATAGCCACCAAAAATTTGCTTATTGAAACAATACAATCCAAGGGAATGACTTTAAGAGAAAATGTTGTTAATGGAAGTGAAAATGTGATATGTCCATTTATTACTACTAGCTGCTGCGGCTGGCATCCAGATGCCGAAACTCTAGCTGCTGGATGTGGGGTAGCGGTATGCGATCCAAAACCTAGTAATACGCCCACTATGACACCGACTCCTACACAAACACCTGTGTTCTATAGACCTCCAAGGCCAGAATGTAATCCGGATCGCCTTCCATTTATACCCAGTGGAATAACAAATGATGGCACTCCAGGACCAAGTAGGTTTGCGGTTTACAATGCGTCAGCCAACGGAACTGCAGTACTCAGATGGGATGGTTCTAATGCCATTTCGGAATATGTTGTAGAATATAGGCCTGACGGCGACGATTCATGGTATCTCGTTACAGCAGACTGTATATCTTATGACACAAGAACAAATAGGGCATTCATCAAAGGACTAGATAGTTCTACCAGTTACGATTTTGCTATCGCATACCTTAACTCTTCTACAGTCAGTGACTTTTCTATATATAAAAACTTTAATCCAAGCACGTCTGCTGCAGAGCCGTGCATCAAAAAGCCTCATGATTTACTGCCAGGTGAAATAATTGTTTCCACAGAATTCGTCGGAGATCAATATTATTATATCTTTAATGGCAAATCTTCCAGAGAACATTACTACTTAGTACAAGAAGGAGATTACGTTTTTGTAAATAACAATCCTCATCCGATTGCATTTTTAAATCAAGGTAAGCCATTAGGATATATTGGTGATTATGTAGGTTTCAGACGGGCTGCTGATGGTAATATTTATAATTTCTATGATGGAAATGTAACTGTTAATATTTCTGGAGATTTTGGTATTGTTTCATTTGAGTGTTTTTATCATGGTTATATGGGTGGCGAACAAGGATTAAGGTTCTATTGTAGTGAAGAAAGACAGCCATTGCCACCGGCATCTCCTCCACTCCTACTTGTTGATAATCTTAAAAGGCCTGATGATAATGAATAATTTTAATATACAGAATCATTTAGAAGATATACCAAACCAGATACAAAATTGTAGAGGCGAGCCGTTCATATCTCATTGCTTAGATCACGAAATATCAGTATCTAATAGCTTGGCGATTAATCCAAATATATGGAGTGATACAGGAATAGATTTGGCTACAGGCGATACTATTACTGTATTGATTAGAGGTTGCATATGTGAAGAGTCTACACAGCTATTAACAGAAAGCAATGAAGTCATTTCTCCGGAATCTGGTGGAAGCATTAGTGCTATGAACGATGGAAATTGTTCTGATGCTGTTGGCTTGGGTGATGGGTCTTTAACTAATAAAGTTTTTGGGACAATACTTCCCCTGGGGATTAACCCAACATCGTCAAATCAGACAGATATTAGCCTATCTCCCAACACATCAGGACATGCGAAAATATATACAGCACCAAATACCGGTAGGCTATGGCTATCTTCATACTCTACCAATTATGATAATGACAACACCTTTTATTATTGTGTGTCTATTTCTGTTGATAGGGTGACACCAACACCAACCCCCACATCGACCCCAACCCCAACCATAACAAGCACATCAACACCAACGCCCACTACCACGACTACCAACACCCCTACGTCAACACCTACACCTACCACATCTATTACTGCCACCCCAACTATAACGCCAACACATTCCCCAACACATTCTCCGACTTTGACCGCAACACCCACAGCAACACCTACGCCTACTATTCCTGATTGCAGCCAACAATACGATAGCATGGAAATTTATGACGGTATGATGGGAGAGATCGATTCGGCTGATCACTATTTGTATTTAGCCGACGGATATGCCGGTATTAAGGTCATAGATATACGTACTGATTCTACTTTGAGAACCATATCATATGTATTGAAAAATCAAAGTATCAATCTATTGTCCCTTTCCAATTTGTATCACAGACTTTATATACCAAGAGATAAAAAAATATCTATATACAATACAGTTAATATTAATTCTATAAGCTTTGTGTTAGATATCGATTTGTCTGCTATATTTACCAATGCTAATGAAACTTGCGTAGATATTAGGACCGATGACATCAATAGTCACTGTTATATAATTTCTAATTATGGTAATTTTGTCATATTAGACACTTTAACAAATTCTGTATTAAATAGTATCTCATTGCATACTGCTCATTATTATGGCAAAAACTGTATAGACATAAATAATGGATTTGTATATATTGCAACAAGAGGTGGTGCTAGTGCTAATATATATAAAATACAGCAAAATACAATCACAACATCCAATCTATCTATTATAACCATACTAGAAAATGATAATAGTTATGGATATTTATATCCGACTGATATTGCCATTATAGACGATTATATGTATATGGCCAGCACACTTGGTAATGTTTCAATTTTTGATATTGCAAATTTTGCATCGATATCTGTACTGAATACGAACGGCAATGCCAATCACATACTCAAGGATTGGGAAAACGATCATCTTTTTGTCTGTAATTCTAGTTCTCCATTAGGTGTTTATGAATTAAATAATTTATCCAATCCAGAGCTTATAAGTACGATAGACAATGGATTATTATCTTCTAGAAATTCAGTTCTGTCTAGTAATGGTCGCATACTAGTCATTATTAATAGTCGAAATATACAGCTGATTAAAAACTGTATTACGACTTTCAGAACTACTCCAACACCAACCCCTACTACAACTACAACACCCAGCCTAACACCTAGCAACACACCCACACAGACACTTACTCCTACACTTACTCCTACAAATAGTGCCACCCCTACTCTTACCCCCACAAATAGCGTTAGCGCAACCGTTACTCCCACAATTACTGTCACAAATAGCCAGACACCAACAAACACACCTACGCATAGTATCACTCCAACATTAACACCAACACAGTCTGTGACTGCATCAAATACTCCGACATTGACACCAACGCCCTCTATCACTCCGAGCATTACTCAAACTATCACCCCTAGTGTGACCCCAACATTAACTATCACACCCACAATCACAATGAGCTTGTCTGCAACAGCAACACCAACCCCAACTATTACTCTGACATCAACACCGACTACAACGCCTATTCCAAGGCTGAATAGAGCTAATTATAATAATGCAGCAATTTGGAACGGCGTTAATGGTAATGTTACAACAGTAGGCACAAACGGAACGTCTAGTTTTTATGGCACATATGATCAGTCTGGCCTATTATATGAATGGACCGATGGAATATTGTCGGGCTCCAAGGTTGTTAGAGGGGGTTATTACGGCAGTGCTTTTCAGGCGCTGTCTTTAGCATACAGAGCTAATACGGACGCTAGATATGGATATCCATATGTGGGATTTAGAATAGCTTGCCAAGAAAATGTAAATAGCTCATTATTAGATTTAGTGACCGTTGGAGATATTGGTAATGCTAATCATATTAGTGGATTTGGCTCAGTAGGATACGGCTATAAGATAAGCAGCTACTTGATCACCAATTCTCAGTATGTGCAATTTTTAAATTCTGTTGCCAATAATACGGATCCTCATATACTGTATAACAATATTATGTCGAGTGATGCTCGTGGTGGCATATTAAGATATGGTTCGTCAGGTAATTATACTTATGTCTATAAGCCCAACATGGGAGACAAACCTGTCAATTATGTTAGCTGGTTTAGTTGCGCAAGATACTGCAATTGGATGCACCATAATGCACCTTCTGATATTGCAGAAAATCCTGATACAGTTACGGAATCGGGAGCTTATGAATTAAATGGTGCCATGTCGGGAATATTCAATAAAAATTCTTCAGCCATTTTCTATGTACCAAGCGAAGATGAATGGGTAAAATCAGGACATTATAATGCTTCTATTGGTGGATACAGGGCATATGCTACCGGCTATGGATTAGCGCCCGCGCCTGTTAAGGCAGATGTCGATGGAGACGGCTCTTTTAATTAGGAAATAAAATATGGTATATAATAAATTTGAGACTCTACCTGAAGAAGTCGAAATCCTACAAAATATGGTCCTGCCTGACCCTAAGGTGATTATTGAATTTAACGGCTCCGGTATTCATACTATTGCGGGTCCTACGCCACTGATATCTCTTTCTAGCAATTTCAACAGATCTGCAGTTGGCCAATTAGATAGTGTGGAAAGAAAAATAACTCTCGAAGGACAGATAGTTAGATCTGCTAGTAGAAACTTTACCAACGCTCCGTTACCGGAAAGTAGTGGTGTCAGAGGCTTGGTTTCTGCCCATGAACAGTTAAAATCTCTATTTTCAGAATGTAGTGCCGGAACAATTGCAATATATTGTGATGGTGATAAATTTTTTGAGAAACACAATGTTAGAGTAGATAGTATAGAATTTAGTTCTCAAAATAATTTTACGCAAGTTGCCGATTATACTGTTAGCCTTAGTTTCTTTGAGTCGGGAGTGCATGGATTTTCAGTAAAGAATACTAGCGATGAGTGGAATATAGAACCTTTGGAAGATTATACCTATATTGATTTCCAAACTACGGTATCTAAAAAGGCCGAACAGCATAATCCTCATTTGAAACCCTTTCCGCCAGACAGATTTTTGCCCAATGCAGACAATCAACTTCAGATAGTCGACGTTCCGAGATATAAAATTACTAGAAAATTATCTGCTGCAGGACTACCCACAACAGGATCTAGCGGATGTACCGATGCTGGCGTTAATGGTTCATACTTAGAAGCTAAGAGATGGGTTGCGTCAAAATTAGTTACTGCTTTTGACAATACTAATAATAGTAATTCTATTCTTAATAGTGGATTACCAGCATTTATTGAAACCCCCAATTATTCTTCTTTTACAAATACCTATTTGTATAATCATGTTAGGTCAATTAACTATAGCATTTCTGAAGGCACATATTCGGTTACAGAATCATGGCTTGCCATGCCAACAGGTATTAGATATACCGAATCTTTTGATATAGATATTGGTACCGATGAAAATTATGTGAAAACCGTCACAGTAAAAGGTGAGGTTCAAGGATTATATCTTAAGGATTTGGACACTATGATCGGTAGTGGCGGTACTGGTCTAGTGCCAAATGAGAATAATATTATTAGCGTAGATTATGACAAATTATTGGACAATGATACACAAGGATCTGCTCCTGGTGGAGGCGCCAATATATCCATAAGTAAGAATATTTATCAAAACGCTATGAGCGGATTTATATATGAAATTAAACCTTATATTTATAAAAGGGCTAGTATTGGAGTTAACGACAATTACTATAACCAATATTGGCATGACCCAACCACTACTGACCCTAGATTAAATTCTAAAAATAACACACCTGGTAATGCTCCACAAATTAGAAATCCTACGTACACTAAAGAACCACAGCTTAATATTATTCCAATCAGCACTTCGGAATCTCATAATATCAGAAAAGGATCGGTGAGCTATACCTACCAATTTAATAATAAAGCAAATATTGCCACAGGAGTTATTAGCTCTAATATTACTATAGACACAACTTTTCCCAATGATGTATTTGCAGAATCTTTCGTACTAGGAAGACAGCTGGGTCCTGTTTTACAGGATCTTGGAACCATTACTACCGCCAAAAAAAGTATAAATATAGAAGTTAACGTTGTTCCGCCAAGAAGTCTGGACGGATATTTAATGGATAATGTTAATTGTCCTTTATATACTGGAGGAAATATTTTTAGTACAATTACCGGTATTGCCGAAGCCCTAAAGCCATATGGTGACAAACCAGCCCATCTCGGTTTCACAAACAATGTTAATGACGCAGGAAAAGTATTTGTTGTAGGTAATCAAGAAAGTTGGAACCCTATTCAGGGCAAATATAATTTACAGCTATCGTATGCTTACCAACCATGTAAATTAGGAAGATCTTTTAGGGATACATAATGCCAACTCAACCATGTAATAATGAAAAGAAAATAGCTCAAACATTATTCCTTGGTGCTAGTGTTGCTAATTTTAATACTAGTCTAGGATGGGGGTCTCAGCCTTCACAACTCACCGTTAACCTAATAGAAGATAAGGTCTCACCATTCTGCGACAAATACGGACAGCCGATAGCTTCCCAATTTCCTGCATACAAGGGAAAGATTATTCCTAATCACTATCATGATTGTTTAGGTGACGATTGTTATATGATAGCGGATGGTTCGCCGTTTGATTCATCTAAACATGCATATTCTGACAGGTTAACATTAGGAAAAGTCTATTATAAGATATATAATAATCCTCCGGTTTTCCCTAAAAGCAATAAAAGCAATTGCGTATTGTCTGAATACTGGTTTAATCCAGATCCAGGATTTATAGGCATTCAGAATAGATTAAATCTAGACGGATCATATCTAAATATCTATGAGCCACTAAATCAGAATCTTAATCCTGGTTATGATATTATCAACTGTCCTGTATTTTTTAAGGTTGGAGACTTTTCTTTTGGAGGGATGGTGCAGTCCTGGAGTAGAAGCCAGAGTAATTCTGGGGATGTGATTACTGTTAATATCAACGATATGAAATCCGTTTTGTCCAATTGTTATATTATTCTGGATAAATTTTCAGGGGCAGTATATAGTAAAGTAAAAGACGCTTTAAATTTTTATGGTGGGCCCAGAAATTGGGCTGGTGATCAGGTAGATTATTTTGGAAGATTATATCATGGTAATGTTCCCAATGTTTTCAATATTTATGGATTCTTGGAATCTTTCGGCACTGCTGGTTTTGGCGGATCTAATAAAAATAAGAATGGGATATCTGTTAATAGTATTGTAGATGCCTTAAGTGTTTTATCTAGCAATATTCCCATACAGAATGATTTATTTCAATCGTTGCAGGCCGGTTATGCCCCCAAAAGCGCCTTCTCTCCTTTTTGTAGAATATTGACAAAAACCCCCCAAACATCCGATACGTTTCAAAATATTTCTTCTTCTTTTAATACTTTTGGTATTATTCCCCCGACACTTAATTTCTCCGATAATGTCGATAGGTGTCAATTTGTTTTAGACCTGAGTGAACTTCCTAGATTTTCAGCTAATTTTAGATTAGCCGATCCTGTTATATCTATTACAGATTTTATTTCTAGAATATGTGAAGAATCTGGAAATGATTTTCTTGTTGATATGCACCCAATAGTTCTAAACGGATCTAATTATAATGTTATTAAAATAAAGCTTGTATCGAGAAACTCTCAGCCTTCTCCCATACAGATTGAAAGCAGTGTCAACCAATTATTGTGTGATGGATATAATGTTTCTTCTGCAACTTACGGAAAAGAAAAAAATGAAACAAATTTAAAAAGCATTGTGGTAGGAGCCAACCAACAGAGACTATTACAAATCAGATCTAATAGGCTGGCATATACTCAAACCAATTTGGTTTTTAACAGTAGAACAATGGAATTTGTAAATTATGACACCCTTGGAAACAGCCCTACCTCTACATACAGATTTCATCATGGACAATACAGGTTCCCATCTGCATTTTCTACCAACAATCCAGATTTATCCAAACAAATCAACCCAAACCAATCTGATCTATATGACTCTAATGAGGTTATTTCAAATACAATAGCAAAAAATGATTTTAGCAGTATAGACACTAAATACAGGGATCCTATTTCTGCTCCTAATCCACAAAATTGCGGCAACTATTATAGCACAATTAATATTCCACAGTCTGTACCTGTAGAATCTAATGATCCTGGTAATTATTGGTCTTTTAACAGTGGTGATGTACTTGGTAAGACTTTAAGATTTTTCCCTATGTTTAAGGATGCGATATGTCCCTTTTTTGGATTTGTTAGAGATGAAGAAGTAAAAATAGACACATCTCAAAAAAATACAGATTATAGAAAAATCAGGCCTGTCTATTTGGATACTTGGACAGGTCAGATTTGTGTTTTGCTACAGGTGCATGAATTTCCGCAGATTAGTTTGGACATTATTCCTACAATAGTATCTAATGGTAAAGGCTATATATTAATTAGCGAAAGTGAAATTAGGGCTGCTTTGGCTGGATTTGATAATTTTTTAGTTTATTGTTTAGCGAAACAATATAGGCCCGATTTGCTAGAGTCTGTTAGACTTGGACATCAGCAAAAATATTACAATAAATTATTATCTGAAGGAATTGCCCCAGCAAAAGCTTTAGATATGGCCAAGAAAAAATATGACTGGTTCTGGAGGCAAGTACATGGAAATATCGCTGGTCCTTTCGGTCAACCAGTGGAGATAGCACCCGCCAAAAATGATGGAGCTAGCTATATAGATCAAAAGGCAATGCAGGATTTGCAAATTTTACATCAATTTGTAAACCAGATAGGATCATATTATGGTAAGCAGTATATGGTTTCTTTACCTAATTTAGAGAGCTATAAGGATTCACAATATTCAGGAATTTCTTTACCTACTGCCGCCGGTGACTGTTATGTATTTAGTGGAGATGGTGATGTATACTACAACTATGAGCCAGTCTCAGAAGGAGCCTGGGAAGAACCTGGCAATATCATTGACGATGCTATTGCTGTAGGCGGCAATAATTACTATGCTTTGTCTGAACAAGATGGCAGGATTGGGACAATACTAGGATATAATACTAACAAATATTTTGACTACACTAAGGCAGAAATGTGTAAATTTGCACAAAATTTGTATAACAATAACTTAGCCGCATTGGATGATCAAAAAATAAATCCGGCCTGGAGTTACCAAATTTTTGATGAAATACTGAATATTAGAGAAACCAGCTGTCCCGAAGGCGGCTTTATATATAATAACGTCAATATTTCTGCATTACCAACAACCGATTATGTTACAACAACTTCTCCAGGTTCCACTCAAGCAAAAGACGCTTGGTCCTATAATATTCAGGCAGAGCCCATTAGGAAAACATATGTTAAAGCGCAAGTAGATCCAAAAATTAATTATATCGATGCTCAGCAGTTTTTGTTGCCAAAGGCTATAGTTACTGCTCCTGGCTTAACATTAAATACGAGCAGTAGCCAATATAAAAAAGACCCCAATAGAACTGTAGTGTGCAATGTGTCTAGCGAAGACCTCATTATGTACATGAAAACCACTAATGAAAAATATTGGGATTATGAATTTATAGCATACCTATTGTATTATATAAGTCCCGTATTCCAAAATATATTTAAGGGCAATTATGCTGTGTCTAGTGATGAATCGGCTAATCATGTAGAAATAGCACCAAAAGCAGCTCATCCCTTTTTTGCCGGTATACCTATTAAGTTAAATAATGCAGTTTATGGGCCATGGTCTAATAATGTGTACGTTGACTATCTACGATCTCCCAATTCCATTTTTCCTCCAGGAACTGAAATAAAGACTTCTGATACACCACCATATGTATGTACCACTAAAGCAATAACGGTTAATCCAGAACAAGCCAAAAATCTTATAGACAATTTTATTGGTCCCACTTCGATTGAGGTAGATGAACAAATGGCTCCGTGGAACTTCGGCGGGTCAGCATACATGGATCAGGTAGCAAATATTACAGCATACTCCAAACTTAATTATCAGAATATCATAGAATCTGCGCAGATCAACATGCCAGGACTGCCATTATTTGATTTGGGTTCTGAATTTGGAGTAGCGGCTATCAATAATAGGAATATCGATCTTACCCCTTTAATATCTGTAAATAATTATTATTATATAGATCAAAAGTTTATATATCAACATGATATATTAGATAATTTTGGCTGGATAGATTTGCCTAATAAATTAGTTCCTAATCTAGGATCTATGATAAACAATAGAACCGCATCAAATATTGATGCTTATTATAATACTATAGCTATTAATACTCCAATTAGTAGTCCAACCACCGTTATTACTAATATACAGGTTAACATCGGCAATGACGGAATAAATACCACATATTCTCTGAGAACATACACTAGAAAACTATCTTTATTCAATAAAACAGAAATCGATAGGATATCTAAACAGGGACAAGAAACAATACAAAGAAATAAACAAATAGCTTCAGTAAAACAGCAAAATAAAAATATAGAAATACAGCAATACAAAACTAGAGAAGACAAGAGGCTGACAGAAAGTAATTCTTATTTTGATAGTATAGGTTTTAGCAGTAAGCTCTTTGGCTGGAGTCCTACTACCGTATTACTAGGTCAAGCTTCTCCATACCTTAAGAGCCTCAATACTAGCCCTGATTATATTCCTCCAGATTCTTTATATGTAAAACCAGATGAATTCGCATCTCTTGGCAAGGGAAGAAAGCAATACGACCTACCAAGCGGAAAATCATTGGGTGATGATCAAACCACCAAAGACCCAGATTTGCTACAAAATTCCGATACTTTTATGCTGACGATGCAAAATACCACAAAATATAAAACTGATGTAGGTATATATGAGCTCAAAGAAATCAGAGCTCAATTAGATCAAGATTATGGCATGCAGTCTGCGATGAGCCTTGATGGAATTCTGTCTCCTGTTTCTTTTTACCCGACCAATAAAAATAGCACATACAGCTATGCAAAATATGATACAGAATTTTGTCCATTTTGTAGAGGTAGTAAAAAAATAAAAACAGAATATAAATGGTATACAAACAGAGACACGTCTTCCATTACTGAGTATATATACTGCGATAGATGTGAAAGAAAAGACAAAAAATTAAAATATAGCCTTTCTTCTAGCGGCGGGGGCGGCGGCTCATCTGAGGTTTTGCCTCCTTATATTATTAGTAATTTGTCTACTTTAGCATTACTAGAACAATTTAAAAGTTTCGGAGGTTCATCCAGTTCACAGTCTTCACAGTCTGGTGGGGGCTCTTCTATTAATCTGATAAGTTTGAACCCAGTTCTTTCTGCACAAGGAGATTTTAGAAATCCTAATACACAGAATTATGTTGGAGAACATCCAGATGGCAAACATCCAAAACTGACTATTGGTAGCAAAGACAGGCCATTTATTGATAGATGTAGACACAGCATTGAAATTGTCGGACGCGGATCGATACCTCAACAAAACATTACCATTACAGACAATACATATGAATATATAGATGGTTATCAGCCAGATTTTCACAATGAAGACTTGGCATTGATGGATGATATCAAAGAAAGAAACACCGGTGCTATTCCGTTACTTGATAAATATCAAATGAATCAAAGATTTATGGGACTGCGGGGACCATTAACAATGCACGCCTGGGGATACGACACAGAAGGATATCCTGTGCCTAATGCTGCTGACGAACCATTGTCTGTAGATAAGTATGGCAGGCCATTAAGATTTAAGCTAAAGGTTAAGTCGATAACAGATACCACATATGGAGAAGCTCCTGATGGATCTGTATATACGTTGTCTGGAAAATTTTACGTTAAAGGAGAAGAAGATAATCCACCAGCTGACAAAACCAAGATCCAGGTTTATGTTTATGAAAATGATTTATCTAGCGCTGGCTATATTACATCAGAAGATTATTCTTCAGACAGAACAAAAGGCTATCAAGGAGATATTGTTAGTAAGACACAAACCTTACAAGATAATGGTCAATATAGCAAAAAAATACAATTAGATGATTTTTATCTGAATTTTGGTGAACGTCCAGATTTGTGGCCCGTTGGTCCAATAGATCTTAGGTGGGATGCCTCTAGAAAAGTATGGACTGTACCAACATCCGCAAACATATATAAAATGGTATACGTTACACTAGAAGAAGACATGATTAAACCAGCAGATCATTATGACGAGACTTTTGCCGCTAGAGGATTTTTAGACGAATTAGAATATAATACGGAACCTTTGCCTAATGGATCTAGGAGGTTAGTATATATTAAAGATAAAACCGGTTGGACCGCACCGAGGGGTGCTAAGTTATTATGTAGATATAATTCAGATACTGGTTTTTATGAACCTGTTTCTAAGCCCTCCTTTACTGTAGTAGGAACGATACTGAATAATCAAGAAGCTAATATTAGTTTAAAATATGTACAAGGTAAAAATGCTGGGTCTATACCTACAATGAAAGTAACTTTCAGAAATAGTCTCAACTTAAATTATGCCAGTGGAGCGAATGGATTTTTTGTATATGAAAGTGGACAATGGACATTGTTTTCAGTAGGATAAAATGAGTTGTATAATAAGCAATACAGATTTTATAGATAATATTTCTCAATATAATATTAGTGAAAATTTTCTGAGTAATCAGCTAGTTAATAATTTTAATCAGAGTATAATAACTCTCAATTATAACGAGACAAAAAATAGCCATCCTGTTTATTCTGGTGCTACATGGCTGGATGGAAGAATAGCTCAAAGTGCTAGTGTTTATGGCACAGGATTCAATAAGTGGTATCCTATTATAGTAGAACCTGTTCAGTCCAAATTTTCTAAGAAAGTAAATAGGAATTTTACACAACAGCCAAAAATACTAGGGTATGAGAATTTCTTTAATTTTAAAGGAGAATTTCGAGATTGGTCATCTAATGACATGAGTGTTGATTGGTTTATTAATACTCCTACTTTTATATTTGAGCCCTTTTGGGGGATTTTGGGATGGATTAAATATCATGATATTACTGCTGATAATTATGCTGAAAATAGCGGGGTTGGAGCGACCATGATTGCTACTGGAGACTTTAAATACACAAGTTTATCTGGTAATTCTGTTAGTGTGAATACTGGCACCAGGTTCACAAAATACAATTCCGACATTTTAGTTAACTTGCAGCCTAATTCTGATGAAGAAAAAATGCTTTCAATTAGTGGAAATAAGGGATTACCACTCAGACCAACATCAATAGGAAATATGTCATTATATATAGATGACGCAGACTTTTTTTGCTACTATGAAAATCCCGGTCAACAGTTCTATAGAGAAGCATATGATATAGCTCCTATATCGTATATATCTCCAACCGGATGGCAAGATTATCAGCACATATATGATGTATTAACTAGGTGCTGGGGTAAGAAGCCAGACGAACAATCTCATTTAGCAATATCTCAACTATCGTCGATATATGCTACGCACCCATTAAAAGACAGAATTACTCATGAATATTTTTCAGATTTTTCTTATCGGTCTACTATTGGTGATTTTATATCTACCAATAATTTTGAAAATTTTCATAAGAATATATTTAATGATCTTACAAAATTAGAAGATCAAAACATTATATCTAATTCTAGTTCTGGTTTTATATCGAATAACACAGATTTGTTCAATAGAATTATTACCAAATACAAGCCATATTTATGGAAACCTGCATCTATTAAATATAATCATACACTACCTGATGGTCCCCATTTGTATGTAAATACCCAAATGACCAACCATTGTGACCGGAATATTAAGGGTCAGGTTTTGTATAATACCGCACAATTTAATTTAGGGCAATATAGTTTTTATACAGATTTTTCGATACAGAATAGTAATTATATTATTAGCCCTACTGATAATACTGGGGGACGAGTTAAAATTCCATTATTTGATACAGGAAAGTCTTTTGCTCTTTATGATATTGATAAAAATATAGGCATGACTGCAGGTCCAGATATTTATATTCCTATCGCTGGAGATTTTAATAAGTGCGACAATGGAAGGATGGGACCTGGAGGTATTAAGTGGCAATCTTACCAAATCACAGAAGATATTTTGAATCCTATTATCGCAGCAAACCATCCCTTTTATTCGCTACAATCCGCTACTTATCAGTGGGAATTAATTTCTGGAGTTGAGGAGGGTGTGAAAATTGTAGACCCAGATAAGGTAGAGACAGAAATATTTTTTAGCTCTTTTGGTAAATTTACTTTACAATTAACAGTTGTAATAGACGAGTTGGCTGTTTATGACTCTATAGATATTTATATTGTGAATATGACTGGATGTACTGTTGGTATTGATGGTGATGGATTACCAGCATATATAACTGAAGAACGTATTACGAACGCCCAAGGTAATGTTATTGGAACTAGACTTGTAGATAATGCAGTTAATTTCATTAATCCAAATGAATATTTACCAGGCAGGCTATCTCCTGTTACATTTAATAGAAATAGGCAAGGCGAATTGGATATATATTTAGATTATCGTTTTTCATCTCCTATTATTGTACCAAACGACAGAAATATTTGTAAGGTTCCTAATATAACAGAATTCATCTTTAGTAAATATGGTGCTGTTATGCCAGCAAAAAGCAACTCTTATATAGAGGTTGTAACTAGCGCCATCATAGCCAATGACGACCAGCAATATCAGACTAGAAACTATGTTGGCAGATTGGATAATGGGAAATATAACAAGTTTTTCTACACCCCGATACCTGCTATCAGCAATTCTTCTGATGCCCGTTTTTCTTTAAATTTTAATTATGCTGGAGGAGTCAATACTAAAATATATAGAATAAGACTAGAAAGGACCAGGGACGTAGGAACAGGTAGATGTAAAGGCATTTATGAGAATAAGCTTTATAGAGAAACGAGAAAATATCCTTTAGCTGAAGAAATCAGAAATGAAACAAGGTTTTTAAGAGACATTCCTGGACCAGTCCGTAACGTAGTGGAATATTCATTTGATGCCGCTAAGAGAATAGGTGTTAAAAAAAGAATAGTACAACTAGCACCTATGCCTGATTTATCTACGCTTGGTACCCCTAAAATTAAACCATTTGGAGGACACGGAGGAGGGATGATAGATTGGCATGAGGGTGTGGGTGGTGATGAAGAAAATATGCCGTCAAATAATATGGGCATTGTGATTGGTCATGACCTTGTCACTAATGACGTAATATGCCATTTACAAGAAGCTCGAATCAAAACCTCTAAAGACCCGTGTTACAAGTACGGCGCCAATAATCCCAATATGAAATTTATCAAAGGGACTTTTCATCCCGGCATTGGATTTATTGAAGGTGGTGGTTCATGGAAGAATAAAACCAGCTCTTTAAAATTTAATACCGGTAATAAAAATAGCTTTACTTTTACTGGTCCTGGATTTTATACATCTTTAAGAGGAGATACAGATTCTGCTTCTGGAATTAATATTTATAATGATGTATTTGATGTTGAATTTGTAGGAAAAAAAGAAGAATACCTAGACAATACAGAACTAGAAGATTTTGATATACATCATGGCTATAGAAGACTGTCTGGAGATTTTGGTAGATTATCCAGAGATCATCTGCTTTATGATGAATATATAGGTTCTTATGGCAATTATTCATTTGCCCTTAGAGGTAGAAGATTTAGTGACAATCTTAGATTACAAGGTAGCAATTTAATATTTGCTAGAATTAGAAATATAGAAGTAAAATTAAATTTTTTGAATCAGGTTAATCTTAAAAATACAGCCATATATTTAGTTATAAAGCCATCTAGACATGTAAGCAAAAGGGTGGAACCTAGAAGTGATGATATTGGTAAAAATAAACCCAAATTTGGCAATGATCCATTTTTTGAGTTGCTAGGATCGCCCGATAGTCCTGTCATATCTAATATTTCCAAAAGCAATCAAGGACTCAAAGACGGTAAGAAAGAAAGGAGCGCAACAACATTTATAAAGCATGAAATAATATCAGAATATTTAGATAATTTAAAACAATATAACGAAACTAGTTCTAACTCCTATACCCTATATTTGTTAAATAGAGAAAATGTAGACTCTAATACTGTTGATTCTGTTTATCATTTTTCTGATAGATTTTCTAAAAATCTTACCCCAAGAAATATGAATAATGTTGGTAATGGCATCAATAAAGACCAAAAGCCCAATGTGACTAATTATATTAAGCTACAACCTAGTTTGGTGGTGCCAGATTATGAGTATCCAAATACTGATCAAATATCTACAGCACTGAAAAATAATGATATGTTTTGGCCAGTCAATAGCTTCATTAAATTTTTTAATCAGCCTATAGTGATGGGCGCAGTTGAGGAAGGCGACCCAGAAGGCAGCATACCTAAACCGGACTCTTCTTTCGGTATCTCATTACATATAGAGACATTTGGTGAACACGATATGGTTAGTTTGGATAATATATCAAACATCTCTGATAAAATAGACACCAATCCAATAGACAATAGAAAAACAGCAAATGTGATTTTTAATTCATTGTGTTCTTGGGAAGTTATTTTAGATATTGATACCAGAGAATTTGCAGATAAAGATTCACTAGGAAAAATAAAATATGGCTGGGAGCCTGCTATACCAGGATATAATTTTATTACTGATGACCTTAATGCTATAGCTAAATTGCCTCAAAGTATCATAAATGCTCCTAATCAACATCTGAACGACTTAACGGATTGTTTTTATGACGAAACTACCGACGAAAGTATCAGCCCCCTACAAAGACCAAGAGAGCAGAGATTTCCTAGTGAGCAACTAGTTATAGCTCTAGGCGCCCTAGCTCTAGGGGCGTTGGGCGGGGTTATAGGATTGGCTATTGGTATAGGAATAGCTATGCCTTCATTTGCATTTATTACAAGGTTTTTGTCTAGTATTAGAAGACAACAAAATGAAGAAGCCCAGTTAAGGGCCTTAGAAAGAACAGTATATACTGAGCGAGGCCATGGTGGTCCAGATAAAATTCTGCTGGATGTAGCAACAAATGAGCCATTTGTATATACATTAGAAGCATCTGTTTATAGATATGGGAACACTCCGGTTTTGGCTAGAAAAGTAAGAAAGTATATCAAGCCAAATAAAGACCTTTTGCCAGAATTGGCAACTTTTCGGTGCATATTGGTCAAAGATCTACTGGATATTTTTGAACCATATATCTTCGACGATACTTCATTAGTCCCTGATCCGCCTGAAGGCTTAGTCATCAACAGTAATATCACACTAAAAGAAGATTCATTAATACTATATAATAATATCTTATATGTGGCGAAATCAGGAAATTGGGCAACATTAGATAATACAAATATCCCCATAGATATTTTATGTGCCAACAATCTTCTGTCTCTAGACTTGACACAATACAACAAGATGGTTTTGATTAAAGGATATAGGGCATATAACTATTTCGATGTTGATGGTGTGGTACAAAGTGAGTCCGGAGACTCATACAAAATTGCGGCAAAAGGAAAAATTATTAAAAATAGCACAGAGTATACGGTTTTACAATTTCATGACGGAGTACCAAATGATGATGATCTAATATTTTTGGATGATGCCGACAATACAAACATAATTGTTTGGACAGAGGTAGAGCCGGTCCATTATAATTCTAAACAAACATCTACAAAAATTCCCAACACGCTATTTCCCAAGGGTACATATGGAACAGGCAGCCCTGTTATAGATCATAATTTCTTATCTAATCAATATATTGAGAATGATCTTTCTACTATATATGATATATTTAATAATCAAGAATGCGATATAAAGCCATTAAATCGGGTAGAAATATATAAATCGGATACAAAATATGAGGATATGGTAGCATATAAAACTGTAGATCCTACAATGGCTTATAATTTAGGAGTAAAAGACTATCCAGATATTTTACAGGGGCTTCCTGGTCCTTTACAATATAATCTAACGGCTGGCTACTCATATAACCTATTTAAGATCTTAGAAAACAATTCTACCTTACAGTCATCAAATTTTATTGCTGCCAAGAATAATAGTGACGAAACCAACTTTGATCTGCCACACCTATTAAAAAATATACATAATCCTGGTTCGGATAGCTATAACGTGGTTGAATTAAAAAACGGTGACTATGCCAATATCGATTCTTCTGGTTATGTTGTGGTAGAAGGAGATTATGATTTAGCATATCCTACATCTTTTGTGTATTTGGGTCTGGACTCTATTGGATCTATCAATGTTATTATGTCAAGATTAAAATATTTAGATTCAAATTCTTCTGGCAGTGATTTTATCAATTATTCTATTAGTAAGCTCGTAGAAAAAATATCCACCATATCAGATATGGATCCTAAATGCGATTCTGCTGAATATACAGAAAAGAAAAACGAGTGTGAAAAATTAAGAGCTGAAAGAGCCCTTGCTTTGCTGTATGCAGAAAAAAATCAGTTACTTAATTTGCTAGATACTAATACAATTAAGTATGATGGTAATTATAACATAATATATATACCAGAGTGTATAGCTAACACAAACGTTGTTCCTGTTAGGACTTATACAATTCATAAAGACTCTAAAGGAGATGACCAACCGATTAGAATTAATGAGTCTCAATCGTCAGAAAGGTATTGGATTAATATTGATCCTGAACAGAGATGTAAGGTTAGTAGAGATGCTAGTATAAAGATTTTGCTGAAAGCAAAATATACCTGCTGGCCGACTTCTCTAATAGTGGCTGGAGACTTAGGCAACATTCCTACGCTGGATAGAGATGCTCAAAATATATGTCCTTCTGAGACCAAATCCGGTGTTGGTTCTAGATTGCAGTTTGATAATGCGGGCAATGTGTTTACGTATGAATTTGATTTGGCTTATATAGCAAGACAAAAGGCGGAATATGCAGCTAAATATGGCATAGGTGACAACGATTGGGAAGAGCTGGTATTCCCTGGTAGTTCACCAACTGGAGCAGGCGGAGGTGGAGAAGTTACTAGGTCATTTTTTATTAGACCCGGAACAAATACTAGGGATATATTGGTAGAGGTAGAAGAAACATATCTTGTGCCATCCGAGGATTATTTCCGCAAAACTTTGGGATTAGGACCAAAACCAGAAATTCCAGATGGCTTATATAGGCCAGACGAGCCGTCATTTTATGATCCCGATGAGATACCAGAAGAATTTCAATCACCATACCAAAAACTATATGGAGAGTATTACGGAAAAGTAAAAGACCTTATTCCTTCTAGAATCTTAGACAATAAGTGCCTAGCCTGCAAAAGTAGAGTTATACCTAGAAAATTAAGAAGGGTAGACCTTCATTATGATAGATACAAACCTGATTTTAACGGTAATCTAGTTAAAGATCTTCCTTCTGGAGGTCCTGGTGGGCCGTTTAGTAATGTATTTCAATTATGGCACTGCGCAAATAAGGACACCAAAGAATATAGACCTATTCCAGATTATTTTAAAATACAAAATGAAATGATATATAGAGCTTATTTTGGCAGTGTAGATAATATAGAACACAAGAGTGATTTGGAATATAGCATGGACCCATTTGAATGGATACCTTACGAATACCATGCTCCGAATATGGTTCCTAAACAATGAATAAATTATGTGAATTTTTAACGTATGATAATATACATTATAAATGCAAAAGATGTGGCACAGAATTAAGATTTACTGAATATCAAATTTCTGAACCGGTTTATATTTGTAGCGATGTATTAAAAAAGCGACCCAATCAAAGCTTTACTGATTTTATCAAAAAAATTAAAGGTTTTGCCAAGGCCAGTATTGGCCATTTTTTCAAAGGTATGCCTATCTGTGACGATAGCACAATAGAAAAACGATATAAAATATGTCAAAGGTGCGAACATTTTGTATCTGGATCATGTGCTTTGTGTGGCTGTCCATTGCATAGAAATCGTAGATTTATTAGCAAATTATCTTGGTCAGACCAAAAATGCCCAATAAATAAGTGGTAGGTGTATAATAACAATAACACTATAGAAATATAAAGGAATAGTATAATGCCCAAAATTTCAGAATTGACTACAGCCTTAGCTTCAGATATCAATAATGATGATTTATTGGTTATAGTAGATAAATATACTGGCGAAACTAAAAACATGCCAATTACTGAATTTGCCAAGGTCATGGCGGATATATTAGGCGTTGATATTACAGGAGACGCTGGTGAAGACAAATTTGAAAGACCAGTACTTCCAAGATTAAGAAATTGTGGTACAAAAGTTGTGTTGCAAAAAATGATTTCTTCTACTATGGTAGATAGATATCGATTTGATACAAACTCTAACACCTTTACCATAACATATGACACCTATCTTATAGGGAATAGAATAACGCTTTATGCATCTTCTTCTCTTAATCCGTCTCAAAAGGTTATGCTTTTTGATACCGGTGGAGAAATTTCGGGACAGGGCAGTGCCACCTTTTGCAAAGATGCGGGCTATGATATTATAGACGTTTATATAAGGTCTAAGTCTTTGGCATCATTTGAGTACACACTCTCATGTGGATTAGGAACGTGCGACTATGTTCAACCGATTCCTGTTACACCTACACCTTCATATACTCCGCCAGTAACACCTACAGTGACAGCAACAAATCTTGTTATTGAGCCAATTGTTGATCCTACTCCAACACCAACCACAACCAATACTCCCACACCATCGCCAACACAATTGCCGCCACCACCCCCACCTCTTCCACCACCTCCACCACCACCCCCACCTCTTCCACCACCTCCACCACCTCTTCCACCACCCCCGCTTCCACCTCCACCACCTCCGCCAGCATAATAATTCATAGGAGCTTTTTAAATGAGCACAGCCAATATTTCCAATACTTTTCCTGTAGATTTGAATGCAAGAGGAACTACTTGTGTAGGTACAAGTGGCCCGTCATCATGGTTTGGCACTTATGATCAGAGCGGAAATGTTGAAGAGTATATAGAGAAGGGAGTATTATTTTCTACAACAGAAGACTATATACCTCCGGATTATGTAGTAGGTGTCGGATTCCAATCTGCTAAATATACAAATAAATATCTTAATGAGAAAAGAGCAGAAAGAAGAAAAAATAATCAAGATCTTTATATTGAAACTCAAGTTGTCAACTTTTTTGTGTGGTTCAATAGTATTCTAGGTGGTTATGCGCAGAATATTCCACAAGATCAGAGGAATGCAGGTTCTAATTTAATTTTTATTAATGATGAATATACGCCTTATATTCAAATTGGAATGTATGTATCTGGTCCCGGTGTTTCTAATAATACCAAAGTAGAACGAATAGAAACAATGACCTATAATTCGGGGGGTATTAAATGGAGACTGGTTAGGCTGGATAAGAATTTAGACTGGAACACATATGAGTTTAATGACGGGATAGGAACTAGGCTAGGTGGAATAGAAGAAAGGATTTATTTTGGCTTTCGGTATTTAGCTGAAAATGAAAATATTTATCAGCAGATTTCTACTGTGCTGGTAGCAGATTATATACCAGAAGGGTATGGTAATGAATATCCAGAACCGCTAAACACATTGTTTGTACCAGTATCTAGTCTTGGGGCTATTAGAACCGGTTGGGCAGTATATGGCGACAATGTTCCAGATAATACATATGTAAAATATGTTTCCATGAATGGCGTCAATTTTCCTGAAATAAATGATATTGAATATGCAGAAGTGGTACTAAATAACCCATACATTGCCCCTACATCAATGACTACTAATAGTAATGGATCATATGGATTTGTATCATTGGGATTTTTATCTGGGTTTTATGGAGAAACAGCACTGCCTCCGCCATTGCCAACTACCCCTACTCCAGAACCGATTCAGATTAGAACCTCTTTTGGATTTGGCAAGGCTCTTAGGGGTGGTTCTTTTCTTTCGTCTCAAGAGGCCAGTGGAAAAAATGCTCCTTTAAGCTATTTGCCGGTTAATGACTTTAGTGAATCTGTTGGATTTAGAATTGGTTCTATTGCTGAAGAAAGAGATGTTGATGCAAGATTTTACGATCCAAACAGTACATACGGCTTTGGGCTTAGAAATATTTTTATAGAAATATCTACCATAGCTAGCACCTATGAAGAAGCAGCTACTCTTATCAGAGCTGGTATGAAGATTTCTGGAAATGGAATAGATTTTGATACATATGTTACCTCTGTAGCAAAGCGAAATGATACATGGATGCAGGTTACTATTAGTAGAGATATGATGATTGATGAATTGGCACCAAATGGGCTGTTTGGTACGACAGTATGTACTTTGCCAAACGATCCGGTAGAGCCATGGGACCCAAATAGTGGAGCCCCACCGCCTCCCCCTAGTCCGTTTATTAGGTGCGCTCTTTCCACATTAAATTTTTCAATGTCTAATCCGGCACATATGAAAAATATGGTATTGGTTGGAGATGAAGGTAATTCGCCAGATGGTTTTACTCCAGGGTATGGTAGAGTTAACTATAAATATTGGATTGGAAAATATACTGTAACTAATAGTGAATATGTTGCATTTTTGAATAGTGTAGGTAACACAATAGAAGGTCAAGAGAATCTTAATGCTCTTTACAATCCAGCATCTTCCGAAAATAATTTGAATATGTCTGTAGGCATAGACAGAGATATCTGGCTGCATTTGCCTGCAGGTTTATTGGGAAATAATCAAGATATATATTTTATAGAATATGCTAGTGTAGATGGAATGGCCGACCATCCTGTAGTTGGTGTTAGCTGGCCTCAAGCCGCTCAATATTGCAATTGGCTACATAATAATAGTAATGGGAATTGGGGATCTACTCAGGTGAATACTGGCGCATATAATTTTGTTAATGAGACTATTCAAAACATGAGAAGGGCTAGTAATGCAAGATATTTTATACCGAATGAAAACGAATGGTATAAAGCTGCGTATGGAGGCAAGCGATACGGCGGATATTATAGCATACAAGCCACAAAACAAGATAACATAACTCCTGTTGCATACCAAGACTCATCAGAAATTAATTTAGCAAACACGCCAGACGCATGGAATAATGGAATGCCAATGATAGAAGTAGAGGATTTTACTAGGCGTGGAGCATTATTTGACAGCACACAAGGAACATCCCTGTTTAATAGATTTTTATTCGATGAGTATATTAGCAGAGCACGGCCTGGCACCTCCTTGAGATGGATAAGTATATTTAATAGGGCAGCAGATATTTTAGATAGCTATATCTCTCATGTAAGGTGGTCATTTGGTAATGTATGGAATGCAAATACTAGAACCACTGAAGTTGCACGGTTTTTCTCACTAGATACATCACTATATGACAATATGAAAAGGAATTGTGAGTCTTTAGAGCTAGCAATAGGCCCAGGAGACAGCTGGTTTAGAGGCTGTAGATATAGTGGAATGGTTTTGGCCTTTTTGACCTTCTATAATGATGCTACTTCTGGCACGATCGCATCCTGCGCAACATTGACCTATAGAGATAACACGGGCGCTCGAGTGAATTTAGCGACGACTATGCCTCATCACAATCAAGAGGGGGCAGATAATCGAACCATACCATTAGCTTTTGCAACCAATATAAATCTAGCCCAGGATGATGACTTAACAGATGAAGAATGGGTAAAGGTTCTAACGCACGAAATGTGCCATGCTTTGGGTTTTGGTACGGTAACAACTCAATTATTGCCAAATGGATGTATAGTAAATGACGATATTAATAATCCCTATATATCTAACGAAGTATTTCCAAATATGAGAGATACCGTTAGGACATATAATGATATTGCTTATGGCGCCAATAGTAGGGTGGCAGTTCCTCTAGAAGGGGGTGGGGGCGCAGGAACAGCTGGTGGACACTGGGAGAATGACGTCAATGACAATGGCTATTGTCCTTTAAATACTAATTGTCCGGATCCTGTCATGTATGCGGGCATTTCAAATGAACTAATGACAGGTTTCTACAACCCCTTAGCAAAATTGTCTAGATTAACATTAAATTTCTTTAAAGATCTCGGTTACCATCTTGCTACACAAGATGATATTGGCGAAGGTGATTTCGATGCGATTTATCCTGAGACGCAAATTCAACAATTGTCATCTACAAACAAATCTTCCAAGAAAACCAAGAATAGAATTATAGGCAAATGTTCAAAAAATAAGAAATAGTACTATTTTTTATTGGGGTTATATTTGTACCATCCTCCATTTTGCATATAGTTCCCACTATCATCTTTTCTTTTCGGGAATAGTGTGCCACCCTTTTTGTGTTGACCAAAAGAAAGAACCGCTCCACATTCCTTACATCTAAGTTCGTAGTAGTCATTATCTTCTACTGTTCTAACAACAAACTTGATATTATTTTTGTGACATACGCCACAGCTGCTTTCTCCAAAAATTTCATCTATAATAGCTAGTTCTTTAAACATTTCCTTTTGTCCACTAGCTTCTAATTCTAATGATATCTTATCGCTTGCTTTATATGTACCTTTCATTATTTCCACTCCGGTGTGTAATCTAGTATATCTTCTGAAATGCTATCTAGATCTTGTTGATACTTAGATAGCTGCCTAATTATCTTAACTGCATCTGCATGAGAGGTAGTATAAATATTTTTTTCCTCTATACCATTCTTTTTTAACAGATTAGTTATATTGATATTAAGCCTTTTGGCTAATACGTCAATAAAATTTATCTGATTATTTGTAATTTTTCCTACAGTATCCTTATCCGGATGGTCTTCTATTTCTTCCGCTATCTCTTCTGCTGCCACGACCTTTCTGAGCCTCAAGGCCCTGCGCAAAGCCCTGCCTTCAGCTCGGGTTTCAGCAACGGCCACTGGGTGATTTCTGAATATTTTGTCACAGTTGCCCCAATAAACATCTGCTGCCCCATTGACGGTGATTGTATTAAATTGAGTATCAGCACCAGTGTCTTTTAAAACATATGTCAGAGAATGAATCACAGTAGCTCTGTTGCCATTATCTGGGTCTGGGGACTGACATACTTCGGATACAGATTTCGTTACCACACAACCCATAACTGTCTCAAAAATTCTGCGCAAACCATCTGTGGTTGGATTGCCTTTGATTTTTTCGTCTTCGGATAATACCTCCAATACGTAGTCTGTCCAACCAATATCCGCTATCGTTGGTGTTGCAGAATTAGGGGTTGATTCTGTACTATCTGCTTGTGTTTTTGTAGATGATGCTTTTTTTGCCATTTCTATTTATCCTTTATTTCGAAATATTTATCTGGTGTTGAAAATCCATCGGTCAATTTGTTAACTAGTGTCAATAACTTATCTAGCATTATGCTGGACCTGGATATTGAAAAATCCATTGTCTGTTTAATCCTAACTAAGTTCATGCCCTTGCCCAAAATGAGTCCTTGTTTTTTATTGTCATAGGTCTGGGTTTTTTTGAGAGCATCTTCGCCCCAAACTGGATCAAAATGAGAAGGCCCATCGACCTCTATAGCCAAATTTATACTAGGCACGAAAAGATCTATCTGCAACTTAGTATTTACTAATGTTTGCTCATAATGAAATTTAGTATCTATTCCGGCAGCAAGCAGTCCTTCGAGTAGAAATTTTTCCAACTTAGAGCCTGTTCTGCTAGACACCCTGATAGCGTCTGTGGCAGCTTTTTGTAAATTGGCTCTTTCTTCTTGGCTCTTGCTTTTCCATATTTGTTGTTGTTTGTTTTTGAAGGATTGCAATTTATGCTCGTCCATATCCTCCCAGCTTTGCAAAACTTTCATTCCTATTTTGCGTTTTGTTTCAGCAGATCTTTGTTTGCCTTTTGTTGGGTGTTCCACCTTGCCTTGGGACAATACGTTCTTTTGGGCCTCACTCTTGGACCTAATCGGTATATTAAGTTTTTTAGCATCTCTTCTGATTTTATTGGCATAGGTGCTATAGATTTTGGCTATTTCATCAAAACTTTTTTTGTCTTGGATATAATATTGTTGTAATATAGAAGTTTTTTCTTTTTCTGTTAATGTATTATATGATTTCTTTGATTGTGTCATATTTTAGTTCCTCACATATTTTTAAAGGTTTTTTCCAACAAATAGTATATAGGTCATACAGCTCTTGGCTTTGTGCTATAAATTCTAAATTTTTGGTTTCAAATAAGCTTTTATTGTAAGAATAAGCGCTAGTATTATTGCTCCAGAAAGTATCAGTTGCATACATAAAAATTTTATCGATATTTGGAAAATATTTTGCTAATAACAATGAGGTTGTATCAAATATCAACAAATTGCCATAAAAAAATTTGGCTTGAGAAATATGAAGTATTGGAACATTCATATTATCTATTTTTGAATTTTTACTATTAAAGACACATATCTGATTGTAGGGATTATCGTCTATTATCTGTTTTGCGGTAGTGAGTATGTGATCGTATATACTATTATTGTCTAATGCTAATAAAATAATTCCTAAATCTTTTTTCATAATATTGTTTCTATATATTCGGGGTAGGTTTTGTAGTTAATATCATCAAAAGATACATCCTGCCAGTCTAAATTCACGACCTGACATCCACACATATTTGCCTCTACAGCATAATTCATATTGTTAGATATGAAACACTTTGTATTATTTAATACTTGTGCTTTTTCGTCCTCTGTTAAATATCCTAAATTTTGCGGATGTTTAATATTTGTATTATTGAACAATAGTATTCTGTCTTTTGTCTGTGGGTAAAGCCTGTTTATTAGTTGTTGGGGCATCTTTTCGTCATAGTCTAAAAAGTAACAATAGTCTATTTCTCTTATTGTTGCATCGGTCTTTTTGAATCTTTGCGTATTACAAAGTAATGGCATGTTTGAATGATTTATTACGGTTATATGTTCTGGCCACTCTAGAGAATTCTTGGATTCTTCTGTATACACTATGATTTTTTTGTCTTTGATATTTTGGCAGAAATGATGTTCTTCGTGTCCCATCTGCTTATGCGAAAAGATATATACATCTGGATTGATTTGTGATTTTATCTTGTAAATATTTCTATCTATATTAGCAAAAATAATATTGTATTTATGAATTAAGCTATCTAGATTAGAGATGAATTTATTTTGTGATTGCTGTACTAATATATTCATAAAAATCTTTTTGCTCTCCTTATGTCTTCTTGACCATTAACTTTCATTATGTCCCTATAAGAAACTATAGACTCATGTATTATATCTTTGTCATAAAGCATATTAATAATCTCAAACAAAAAATATTTAGATATATCAAAGCTGTTATGAATTTCTATTATTTTTTTGAGAGATTGGGCATTTAAGAATATGCACTCCGTCCATTTTCTAGAAAGTCCATAAAAAAGATATTTCGATTCTTCGGATTCGGATCCGATTTCAAAATCCTCTTTTTTCCTATCTGTGAAATATATAGTAGATTTATTATTTTTTTTTAATCTCTTGAAACACTCTTTTTTAAACAGTACGCCGTTATTCACAATAAACACATCATCCACTGAGTCTATATGATTAATATAATTGATAATATGTTTGCATTGGTTATACTCATTATACTTTTTCTCATTTATGGTTGTTACATTATTATAGTCTTCAATACTCTTTAGTACTCTATTGTGTTGAAATCCAGTAGATATAAAAATTCTATTCCTTCTATTAATGGACTTAATAATTCTGATCTGAGTATCTAGTACGCTATATTGAGAATTAATTTTTATTAATGATTTTGGTCCGATAGACTTCATTCCCTTAGTTATTTCGGGCATAATGATTAGATAATTATTACTCATAGTATTTTTTAACAATGGTGTTGTTATTAGACAGAAAATCGATATACTTTGAGCTATGCTCTCTCTTTAATAAGCTTAAATTATTGGCAGATAGACATAATCCATCCAAATTACTGTCGTTTTTTCTAATGGCAGCATAATGTGGTTTTTTAACATTATATAAAAAGTTGATATAGTTTAAGTCTTCCTGTAGTTGCGACATGCTTTTCCAATGTATATATATAATAAAATCAACCCGTAAAGTATTTACATTTAGTATATCAAAAAGTCTTTCATTTTCTGATTGATTTTTTATAATAAGATTATGTATTTTCCAATCTGATATCATTTCAGATTGATAGTGTTTTACTGTGTTCTTTAATTGTTCTTTATTGAGGAATGTTATTATAGATATCTTGTATGGGATATTATTTAATGTGTTTATATTTTTGGGAATAGATAATATCTCATTTTCTGATTTGTCCGAAGCGTCTACTACGAGATAGTAATTTAGCTTGTTTTGCTGCCTAACAAATTCTTCTATGTCTTCTGGCAGCTTATCTTTATATTTATCAAAAGACTGTTTAGAAAACGCATACGAACACTTGTAGTCTTGTATATAGTTATATCCGTCTTGTTTTTTTAGTTCATAGCTATCTTTGATCAGATCTGGAATATTAAATGAACAACCATAATTGGACTTGCTAAAATAGCAGTCTTCACATTTGGTATTCATAGCTTACTCCTTATTACGGTATATGAAGCAAACGAGCCGTCAAATGTGATTTGATCTATATCTATATCTGTGTTTTTATGAAATATTTCAATTATGTTAGATCTATCTAATAAGCACTTAATTGATGAAATATATTGACATATTTCGTCTTTGCTTAGGTCTCCATTATGATAATTAGAAATCATTTGATCCCAATCAAGAAGTCTAAAGGTTAATTTTGCATTGTGTTTTAATTTATTACACAATAGCGATAGGATGTTAATCGCCTGATCTTTTGAGAGTAGGTTCATGAAAGATATATTGATGTGAGCTTCTGAAAAATTAGGTATAGAGTCTATATCAGAAATGCTTACATTGTTTGCGCCCTCTAGAGAATAATTATTTTGATAAGATATATTGGTAATTTTCATTTAGAAATTTCCTGTAAAATTGAATTAAAGTTATTGACAGAATAATATTCTTGTATAATTGAGGTTGAAGGCGCTGGCTTTGAGAGACAAGATACCACACATCGATATATATCGTCGTATGTTTTAAAGTTGGTAATTAAATCTTTTTCTGGATAATTATTTAAATTCATGTTAGTAATAATATTACACCCACATGACAAGCCGCATAATACATTTAGTCTTGAACTGAAATCTAAAATGGCTTTATATGGAGATATAGCATCAAATATTGATTTGATGTCAAGAGTGATGGACTTAACTATATTTACATTAATACCCTTCTGTTGTAAAGATGACGCTATGTTGTTTACCATATTATTGTTTTCTAGATTAAAAATCAAAAGGTCTTTTGTTTTTGGTGAATCTTTTCTGTATTCCGGTATTGCATAATTGCAATTGATGGCATTTGATACATATCCATCCGATCGCCTATTGAAATTGATTACATGGACATTATTAATATTTTTTTGCAATATTAGGAGATCTTCTCTTTTGGTTTTTGACAAATCATCATGATTAAAGATAAGCAGATCAGTATTAGTATTAAATATATTATCTATTTGTTCTGCATTGACAAACACAGAATTTAGTGCAGTAAAGTTGTAGTTGATGTCTAATATGGTGGAGTTGTTTTGGTGTTTAATAAATAAAAACCTATCATCTGTCATATCCATTACTAACGCATCAAATATAGACCCATGACCATGATACAATATGTTATATCTATGATTCAGTGTCTTGGATTTAATTTTTTGGTAAAGATTATTACTTGACCATTCTGATTTTAACATAATATGTCTGCAAGTTGTGATATCGGATATTTACTAGGTTCTTTTTTATGTGATAGTATGTTTTCTTTGAGGCTCTTTTTTATGATGGTATACTGCGTTTGGTTGTGATCGCTTAATTTATCTAGATCTAAATCTCCATAGGATATAATGGTGTTATTATTTTTAGAGGCCAAAGAACAATTACTAATTAATTCATATTGATTATTTATGGATAAGAATATATCAGCAGAGCTATGGAGAGAGCTTAGTCTGGAATGTGAAAGATTATCTAACATTAATAAGACCTTATCTTCCTTATTGGTGTGCAGATCTGATTTGCATTGTTCGTAGTAAGATATTAGATCTTTCTTATTTGATGTGTTTGTTTCGCAACAAATAATAAGGCATATATTGTCATTTTGATTGCAGCAATCGATAAATGTTGGTATTAATGATCTTATAGAAGCTTTGTCTCCATCATAATTGCCAATAAAATAATATTTTTTATAAGAGGAGTAGATGCCTAGATCGAGCGTGTACTTGCTGGTACTTTTGGTCGATTGTGGGTATGGTATTTTAAAAATATTAGAATTAGAGATACCTATATCCAAAAATTTCTCATAGTCGAAATCGTTAAAAACAAATATGCCATCAAATTCTTTTAGCTTATTGTGGTACTTGGTATTGATTGATAGGTCTTGTTGGGTTATAGGTATCAAATAATTTTTTGTATAGCGATTAATAGATGCTGTTTCTATTAAACAATGAGTGATGACGGCATCAGGCATTTTGCTAAGTTCAGACATTCTCAAATAAGGAATGGTCGAAGATTTCTCATCATCATACCCAGAATAGATAGGATATGCATATGTTTGTATTTGGTTAAGTGTACATATGTCTTCCAGTATGCTTGCAGAGCAATAGCCTATAGCATTGTTGGATTGGAACGGTCCATTATAAAGTATTTTCATTTTTGTTTTTAAGTTTGGCGTATTGTATGAAGTCATCATTGAATCTTATGTTTTCTTTTATTACTGCACCTAATTCGTTATTATTATTAATTAGTATATTTAATTGCTCTATGGCGCTATTTATATCATAATGATGATACGACATTCCATTTTGCTGAAAACCATAATCTATATCATTTAAAATAGTGAGAATTTTATGAGAAGAAAACATATTAATATCTCCAAGGTTATTTTTGCATATAGATATAATATTTTCTAAGTCTGCATTTTCTTTAATATTTGTGATTTTTTGCATAGATACTGGCCGATCCCAGTGACCAGGTGCCTGCGGCTCTATTTGATCCAAATATTTTTCCCATTTCTTTGACACATCGTCCCAATTGTAAAATTTTTCTGTCAATGTTCTTATTTCGGTTCTCTTTTTTTCTACAATAGGAGCTGGCCAGCTCATGACTGTTTTGATAGCAGAAATCAAATCGTCATTATTGGGATATACCCTAATCGCTCTAGTTTCTAATTCTTTAAAATACGTTTGAACACCAACAGGAAAAGCTTTTAATTTTTGAATAATGTCGCACATAGCGCTGTAGTCTATAGTTGCTATGGGGATACCACAAGCTGCTGCCTCTACTTGAGGCATCCCAAAGCCTTCACATATTGCATATTGTACATAAATGTCAAAAACGTTATATATGACAGACAATTGCTTTGATTCAATACCAGCTGAAACACTAGGAAAGACTTTATTTTTAGATAGGCATTTATCGCATATGGTGCTGGGACCAGCAAACACTCCGCATGTAACATCATTGCACTTTTTGCACACATATGTAAAAAGCACCCTATTGGCCAATCTATGTTCTTTTAACAGCTCAGGGATGTCCCAGCCTGCATCGGGATAGCTTGTATGTAAATATAAAAATGGTATTTGCTTAACCAGGCTATTATTTTCTAGTTCATCCAAAAGACTTCTGAAAGACTTAAACAATTCCGGTATTAGTTTTCTTTTTTGGTTTCTCATTACCGAGCCGATAATAAATGCATCGTTCGGTATATTCATTGCTCTTCTGCATTTGGTTTTGTCCTGGATTTTAAAAGTTGAAAGATCTACTCCTGGAGAAGCAGTATCAACATAGTTAATTTGTCCGCTAGATTGTTTTTCTAGTGTTTTTGCCCCCCAATCAGAATAAGTAAAAATAGCATCAGCGTCTAGGAAGGTGCTGATCCATGATTGTTGCTGTGGGGCAGAATCTACTGTCGGCATCAGAATCCAATGAAAGAACTTTCTAGCTGGAGAAAGCTCTTGATAACTAGACATCCAATAATCTCTAATGTCTATAACAACATCAGGCTTAAAGTCAATGACAACTTTATCAAATCTCCACCTACCGAACATATTGTCAGACCTAGATGAATATTCGTTATATCTAGGATCGGTTTTTTGCACAGCGTTTGCATAAATAGTCCAAGGGGTCTTTGAATCTCTTGGGTCATTTACATTGGCATAACTTGCAAATTCCGCTATATCATATTTATTGGTATTATATAATCGGGTCAATAGTTCTTTGGCATAGATCGAAAAGCCAGAATTGAGGAAACTGGCTTCTGAGCACATCAATATTTTTAATTTTTTCATCATTATTTTTTGGACGATACAAAAATAGCGAGGAATGAATCCTCGCTATTCATGGTTAAGAATTAAGATTCATTAAAAGGCTACAGCTTCTTGATCTTCTGATTTCTTGTATCTAGATAGCTTTGTAAGCTTTGAAAAATTATTTACCCTTACCTTGAAACTATTGTGCTTAACTCCGTCTTTTTCCCAGGAATCGTTTCTTAAGGAACCCTCCACCATGACCAGATCACCCTTGGCAAAAGACTCTCCAATAATTTCTGCGCCAGTATCCCAGGCTTCACAGTTGATAAAAGACGTAACCTTGTCTCTATCCCCATTAGCCTTTGTGTATTCTCTTGATGTAGCAACAGTAAAGTTGACTACAGCAGTCTCTTTTCCTCCAGTATTAACTCGTCGCATTTCTGGATCTCTAGCTAGGTTTCCTCTAAGAATTACAAGATTCATTTAAATCTCCTTAATTATAAAAATATAAAATAACCAAACCAACTGATACTATTATAGCAGAACTGTTCCGTTTGTCAAGACTGCGGCTCAAAACATTTTTCTACTATGAGGCTATCTTTGTTTTTAGACTTTTTCCCAGTAAAAACTAACACATTGCCTTCAAAAATATGTGTTTTGTATTGTTCCCAAACGTCAGGAAATAATATGATTGAGTCAAGTATTCCGTATTGGTCCTCTCCAGTTACAAAAGCCATCTCTGATCCTGGATTCTTACCTGTTTTTGTTTTGGTTATATTAATAGATGATATTTCGGCAGCCATAATGATATCAGACTTATATGTGGTTTTAAAATCTTTGCAGTTAGTATTGGTTGTGTCTATGTCGTAAGAGTCTAATTTTGAGCATGTGATGGCTGTACCCAGTAAAGAATTTTCGGAATCAGACAACCATTCTATTTTATCTACCATAGAATACGGCGGATTGTCTATGGTTTTTATAAGATTGGCAATGATTTCTTTTCTATTCTTATTTATTTTTTCCTGCAAGAGTCCGACTAATATATTTTTTAAAGACTGATTATCTTTTTTAATATAAGTATCACATTTTTCTATTTCTTTTTTTGTTAAGGAAGAAAATATCTCATATTCAAATAACATTTCTGTTCTTGTTTTTTTGTAGAAGTCCAAGGAGCCACAACATATTAAGGCTTTGGTTGCAGTACTATTGATATTACATAGTATCATAGATAACATTTGGTACCAATTAATATTATTGATATCTATTTGGTCTTTTTCTATTATTTGTTGCATCTTTTGAAAAACAGAATTGCCTACACCCTTAATATCTGTTAGTCCAAAAAATATCTTGCCAAACTTGATAGAAAACAGCTGATTCATATGTCTTATATCTGGTGTTTGGATAATAATATCCATTTCGTTGGCGTTTCTAACGAGCTCTTTTATTTCTTGTTGTGGATCTATTTTGTCTTTTGCAAATTTCAAATAAGAAGCAAAAAATATTCTTGGAAAATGAGCCTTGGTATATGCAGATAAGTAGGCATTCATCGCGTATGATATTGCATGGCTTTTATTGAAAGAATATCTCTGACTTTTTTCTATCCATCCAAAAATCTCTTCTGCCGTATCTTTATCTACGGTTTTTTGTTTTAGTGCGCCTTCAATAAAAGACTTTTTGACCTTAGCCATCAGGTCAGCCTTTTTCTTTCCAATAGCCTTTCTTAAAACGTCTGCTTCTTTTAGGTCAAAGCCAGAAACAACCCTTGCTATTTCCATAGCCTGCTCCTGATATATCATTTCTCCATAACTTTTTTCAAGAGGACTTTTTAAAGATGGATGATAATAATCTACTGTTTCTTGTCCATTTTTTTTATCAATATAATGATTACTTACGCTTTTACCGTCTCTATAGGCCTCAAGGCATCCCGGCCTTAAAATACTAATCAGGCCCGCTAAATGCTCTATATTTCTTGGTTTTAGCTTTTTGGACATACTTTGACCAAGTCTTGACTCTAACTGAAAACATCCTTTAGTATTGCCAGAGGATATCAAGTCCCAAGTTTTTTCACATTCTAGATTAATTTTTTCTAATCTAGGATCAAATTCAATCTTAGGAAAGTCGCCACTATTGTCCAATACTCTAAATTTGCATCCACAATCGAATGTAAAAATTTCAGCCATTGTATATTTCTATTTAAAAGAATCCTTAAATTTAATCTTTGGTGACATGCTTCTAAAAAGTTTCATAAATCTAATTAGAATTTCTGCTGTGTCCTGTACATCTTTAAGAGCGTCATGAGCATTTTCTTTAGATAATCCTAGATAATCTCTAAGATTGTCTAATGTATAATTTTTAAGTTCACTATTTCCTTCGAACCAATAAAATATAACATTCATAACATCTAAAACATCTCTAGGAAAAAACAGATCGGTTTTATTTTCCTTGTTTGTGTTTTTATATCTCTGGCTCAATCTGTTGATGATTGGCAAATCGAACCTGTTAATATTGTATCCGGCAGCAATCGGGGCACTAAAACAGCTTTTTTTAGTTGACCTACTGTGATACATTTGTAGATAATTAACAAACATTTTCCATGCCTGCTCTTGCTTTTGACTAGATTTCCAGTCCTTCAAAATTTGAGCTTTGCTAACTCCTCTAACCTTAGAGTGAAAGTCTAAAACATCAGAGTCATCATATGTATAATCCTCATTTTCTTCTAGAGCAGATGGTCGCAGAGATATATTAAATTCTGAATCTGGTACTATCTCTAATTTTATTGGGTCAACAATAACAGCTGCTATTTGTACCGGACTGCATACATCTGGATTGCAGCCATCTGTCTCTAGATCGAAAACACATATCTTATTCCTATTAATTTTTCACCTCCACTTTGATATCTGGCTGAATAAATGTCCTATCATTGGCATTGCCAACCACATGACAATTAACGCTTCTGCAACAACTAACTTTGACGGTATTAACTTTTACATATGTCTTATTATTTAAGTCAAATTGTTCGCCAATAGCGACGTCTTTAAAAGATTTTTGCATAATTTATTCTCCACTATGTAGTAATTGTGAAATAGACATAACCTTATCGAGCATAGCCACCCCCAGAATATCAAATTTAATAATACCAATAGATTCCAAGTCTTGCATTTCCATGCCAGCTATTGTTGTCTTGTTTTTTGTATCATAAATCATGGGACAGATATTATTTAGGTTGTGACTACTAATAACTACACCGGCAGCATGTTTTGACTGATTTGATTTGGTGCCCTCTAATCTAATAGCTTGCTCAAATCTTTTGGCAAGGGGACCCTTCAGTGTATTGTCTTTTTCATCAATATAGCACCATTCTTTTAGCTTATCGGCGTTATTCTCTAGAGCCCATCTAATAATAGAGGCTTCGCCACCATCTTCTTTCATTTCTTGTAATTCATCGGCTATTTTTGCTTCGTCTGGAATAAATTTTGTAATTCTGTTCATTTCATCAAAACTAATATTTCCATATACCCTTAATACTTCTTTAAGGGCGCCTCTGCCTTTCATGGTGTTAAAAGTAATCATCTGAGACACTTTTGATTCACCATATCTATTTCTAATATACGATATGATTTCTTCTCTTTTATTGATTGGTACATCCACATCTATATCTGGCATAGAGATTCTGTCTTTAGTATTTCTTCCAGAATTATAAAATCTTTCAAATATAAGATCATATTTTATTGGGTCTATAGATGTTATGCCTATTAAATAGGACACTAAGCACCCAGCGGCACTGCCTCTGCCTGGACCAGCTAACCATCCACGAGATTTAATATAGTTAACAATATCCGCAACAATTAAGAAATAACTAGAAAGGTCAGCTCCCTGTAAAACTTCTAATTCTTTTTTGATGCGTTCTACATAAATATTATGGTCTTCTTTTGGTATATGATTTGCAATTTTTTCCTGCCATCCATTTCTACATAATTGCCTTAGATATTCATCTGGATTCTGATTATCTGGACACTGAAATGGAGGCAATAATGGTTTGTGTAAAATATCATAATCTTCACACATGCTGTCTATATAAAGTGTATTCTCTACCTCTTCCTGGGTATGTATTTCGTTAATCTCTTTTGGATCAAGTATATAATACTTGTCAGACTTAAAAAAACATTCAAATGGTACAGATTCTTCGTTGACAATTTTTTTATTAATATTGGATAGCGTAGTTTTTATATTATTGCACAACAATATTCTTTGATCTATGGCATCTTCTTGCTCTGCATAGTGTGCATCGGGTGTACAGATAATTTTGGTTTTTGTTAGCTTTCCCAGGCCTCTAACAATGTCTGTAAGCTCTTTTTGTCTGGGCATATTTTGTTGATCCATTAGTTGTGACTCAAGGAAAAAGTTATCACTTCCAAAAATTTCTTTCATCTCCGCAATAAAATCCACACATTTGCCTTTGTAGTCTGTGGGATTTTGTTCAACTATATCGGCAATATATGATCCCATATGCCCACAAAATGCAATTAAATTATTATGTGATACTATATCTTTTAGTTTACAGATAGACAATCTTGGTTTTTTATAGTAATTTTCAGGATCGTTAGATTTAGAAACGATTTGTATTAAATTTTTCCAACCTGTTAGATTTTTGGCCAGTACTATAAAATGTGTTAGGTCAATATTTTCTTTAGATTTTATACTAGAATCATCGAACGATAAATATAATTCACATCCAAGTATGGGCTTGATATTTTTAGCTTTTAGTGCGGTATGTATTTGTACAGCACCGGATATGGATCCATGGTCTGTAATGGCACAACTCGGTACTCCTATTTTATTGCACCTATTGGCTATCTGTTCAGGTCTTGACAAACCATCCAATAAAGAATAGTGGCTATGCACATGCAAAGGTATATAGTTTTTCATTCTGTACTTCCTGGGGCTTTGTAATGACCTACATTATACCCTGGCATCGTGTATTCGTCAACCACATTTTTCATGCCTTTGAGCTGTATGTCGTGGGCTACCTGTTCACACATTGTCATCTCATTACCAGGAGAACAAATCTGCCCATCCCTATATTCTAGTATCGGCATCACATGATCTATGTCTTTAAAAGAATTTTTCCCATAATGGCATAATTTTGTACATTTCCAGGTTTTAGATAGTTTTGGCCTTTTGGTTTGTTTGATATGATGAAATTTTTGTCTCAATAAATCTTCTGTTTTCTGTAAATCAGATTTGTCAAAACTCATACTAAAAGGTCCACCATCATTGATAAAAAAAATAGTTACTATACAATTATCTATTTCTGGGTATAATTTTTGTACAGCATAATAGTATATCATTAATTGAGGGTCTTTTTCTAGTTTTTCTTGTGTCTTTTCTTGTCCTGTGGCCCAGTCTAGTCTTCTTCCTGTTTTCCAGTCCACAATTTCTAAGGTGTTTGAGGATGGTCTAGTGATTAAGTCAATTGTGCCTTTGATGGCCAATTTGCCCTTAAGTGTTTCTCCATTAGATAATTTATATTCATATTCTGCCCATGGCTTATCTATAGTGATATCGAATCTCTGTTCCGGATACAGTATTTCTCTATTTCTTGGGTCAAACATACCATCGGCATATTCAATGGCTTTATATGTCCACTTTCTACAGTCTCTGAAGTCAGTTGTTGTCCATTGATGGTGCGTGAAACTAGAAGTATAATATTGATATACTCTTTCTATTATATCATCTAGATTATAATTATAGGCATTAATTTTCCCTAAAATATCATCTTCAAAAGTCTGTTCCCCCTTTTGCATCGTAAACTTTACGAAAGCGAGTATCTCCAGGGCCTTATGCACTATGGTGCCTTTATCTGCCTTCTTATTAGACGGAGATCTATACCCCATGACATAATCAAAGAAGTATTGTTGTTCGCACATGTTGTGCGTATTGTAACTAGAACTACGAAAATATGTAATAATTATGATAGCACCTCTTTAAGAATTTTATCTACTTCTAATGATTGGTTATAAATATCTATTTCTCTATTATCTATGATGTAATCGAATTTATTCCAGTCATACTTGTCTTCGTCTAAAATTTGCTCACTAATATGAGATGAATTATATATATTTCTAGTTAATCTGACTACAACACCATTGTTTTTCTGAATACATTCTACCTCGTTTGGAAATCTACAATCTGTAATGATAGCTATTTGAGGTTGATCTCTGTGTATTTTGGCTATCATAGCATCAGTCCATACGCTTTGCTTGATAGATCTAAGCATATCTGTGCCAATATACTGCATGACTTCTCTCGCTGTCATTTGTGTCTTTTTATCGGGCCAATAACAATCGACTAATTCATTTTTTTTATCATCAGCACCATAGCATTGATCATGTGTTAGGCCTAATATGTTCATGCAAATATCTTGTTTCAGAGGGTCTGCAAAGCTATATAGTTTGATATATGGACCTAAGGTGTTAAGACATTTTGTAATAATATAGTCATTGCTATTAGTTGTACAGGGATTGAAGAGACCTGCATATTCTTTTTTGTTATATAGGTCCGATACTACTATTTCGCCATTTTCGTTAAGATTTATCTTTTTTGCTATGTTCAGATTTCCCAAATACTTAGAGTATATAAAATTAGCACAGGTATTTTTGCCAGATTGTTTTTTTCCAGAAAATGCTATAATTTTTGTATTATTCATGAATCAGTTGGGGTTTGATGGTTTGTTGAACTTGTTCGATTGTCATGCTGGCTATATCGGGATATTGTATTTTTATCTCGTGTACATTATATGTTCTTTCACATTTTTTTCTAATCATAGCCGCAGCTTTTCTTCCGGCTTCGTCATTGTCCATTATAGTAAATATCGTCATAGCCCCAGAAGAATCTATAATCATTTTTTGAATATCAGCTAATGACGAACCGAATATGGCTACACTATTATGTATACCTGCTTCTTCCAGTCTCCATACATTGCCTGGACTTTCTACTAAAATAATACTATGACTATTCTTTATATGGTCTTTGGCAAACCAAAAATTATATAAGTGATTCTGTGTTTTAAAGCCACTATTATGTTTCCATTTAGAATATAGATATTTCTTGTCTTCTGATGGACAGCTACTTGAATTATGATAGCAATTACATCTATCACATCTGTCATTTGTGGCCCTTCCCGTACAACCAACCATAAATTTATGGTTTTGATCATATACTGGAACAACAGCCCTATTGGTCATCGGCTTATTTGCATTTTGACAATCTCCAATATCGTATTTCTCTAGAATCTCTTGGCTGAATCCTCTATTTAGAAAATAGGCAGAAGGGATGTTAAGAGAGTTGACAATTTGGCTTCTTGGTAATTTATTTATATCGTCTTTGCGTATATTTTGTACATACCTAACAGCATTTACGAATGTGGTCTTCTCTTTTTGTTTATTGGATACTTTAATGTCTTTTAATTTATTGCCAAGAAAGTTTTCTACAAAAGATATGGTTTCTTTGAATGTGCAAATTTTGTCCTGGTTATTGTACCATTCATATTTCATATTCGATAAACAGCCTCTCACAAAACCAAGTATTGATGGCTTAAAGATTTCTTCGCAATTATGAGTCCTGCATTTCCAGTTGCCTCGATAGCTATCTCCTACATAGTAAAGATTAAGAGCGGATGGATTATCTCCTTGATGTATAGGACAATTCATTGCTATCATCTTATCAGATAGTTTATACTCAGAAATATTTAATATTTCCAATAGTTCTTCTATATTATCGCAAAGGCTGTCAGATAAAATCTTAAGCTTATGCTGATCATACGAATTCGATTTTGTTGCTTTCATTGTTATCATCAATTATAAACCCATCCTGCCTGTTTGTCAAACCTCCACCAGCCATTAATTCTAATCGTGTCTGTCCTTCTGTGATTTTAGCACACCAGCCCTTCATGTGACAATTTATATAGTCATTATCATCCAATCCTCCTCCATGTCTGCTAATAACAGGCAATAATTTTCTATTGCCATTATCTGGTCCATCTTCTGCAATTTCCTCGTCTGTCTTTCTTTTAAAGATGGTAAAATTACTACATAGCCATATAATTCTATCAGAACCACTAGCAGTATCTGTACTTTCTTTCGTAATTCCGTCTCTATTTAATTGAACAAAAGCTACGATAGGTATCCCATATTGGCATGCAAAATTATGTAATGAAGTCATCATAAATCCCAAAACCTGATATTCTTTAAGGTCTTGACTCATGCCAGCACTATCCATTAATTTTAGATAATCATAAAACACAACACAGTCTTTCGCCTTGCCGTCTGGCAGCAAACCCACTTCTTTGACTATCCATCTTCTCATAATAGCTAACTGCTCTTCGAATGGTTTGCCCGCTATGCTTTTATGATAAAAGGGAATTTCAGACATTTTTTTAGAGCTGTCATAGATTTTTTTCTTTAAGTTTGGTGAATCTGCAAATTTTCCTGTTTCTATGCTTTGCATATCTATTTCGGTGGACATTGCCAAAAGTCTATGGATATGGTCCTCTTTAGTCATTTCGGTATCCATATTAAGTACTGGTATATTTAATTCATTGGCGATATAATATCCCATATTATCAGATAGTAATGTTTTGCCGGTTTTGGGTCTGGCGGCAATAACGTTGATAGTATTTTTTCTAAGTCCTCCCCCTATAGCTTTATCAAACACAGGAAAACCAGTAGAGATACCAATTTGCTCTACCTTGTTATTTTCCAGATAATCTATATATCCTTCAATATCTTTTCCTATTGCTTCCGGGCCAGATTCATTATCATTAAGCTTAGAAGAGAAATCAAATATAGAATCTTCAGCAATACCAAGGATGGAGGTAATTGTCTCATTACCACTAATATCCAAGATCTTATCTTGGGTCTGTTTTAAGTTGGCATGAAGATCTCTCGCTATTTCTAGTTTTTTTATCTTCGCAGCAAATTTTCTCGCATTAATCTTTTCTACAGGAAAATCCTTGATTGCTTTGATGTGTTGGGCTTCTGTTTTATTGTTAATTAAGTGGGAGAGTCCAAGTTCGTGAGATGCAGAAAATACAGAAGCGATATCTATAGATGAACAAGCCCCTTGTTCACAAACATGCTTTAAGCATTGATACAAATATTGATTACTATCAACAGTAAATGTTGTTTCTTTTATAATATCCGACACCTCAAGGTACACACTGTCCCCATATTGCATGATTGAGCTTAGAACAGCTCTTTCTGCAGCCGTATCGCACAGTATCATTACGAAGACCCCTTTGAACAACAGTTATTGCATTTATATCGGTTTGCACTATCTACTAATAGTCTTTTGCTGACTGTTTCTTTTTTTCCACAGATGCAGCACTGCACATCTATTATAGTGCTTGGTCTAGATCTGGCTGTTGGTGGATATGAAGAAAGTTTTTTATCTATTGCACTATCTGATCTATGCATCTGTGCCTCTGGCATGCTATCAAATAAATTGGGTCTTGTAGAAGTTTGTTTCGCATCTTTATTTGTGATAGGATTAGTAATAGTATCGGATTCTGTTTTTTGCTCAGATTGATCTATTACATTAATCATCGCCATCATCAATTCTTTTAATTTTTGTGTATCTATGTCAGCCATTTTTAATTTTATTCCTTTGAATAGAGATAATGATATCTGATAAATTTTTTATATTATTGGCTAAATATGAAAGCCTATCCATTCTTTGTTTGGCGTATCTTTTGATTGTGTTAAGAGCATAAGCCTTTTCGTTGTGCTTAATTGCCTGGAGAGATTTTTCTACATACCCATATCCTTTATAGTTATTGATTTCATCAGCAATAACCTCTTTTATTTTTTCGTCTGACCAATTATATCTTGCTATTTCTCTATTTAATGTTCTTTGAATATGAAAACCAAATTGAGATAATCTATAAGCGATTTCTCCACAATCGTCTGGAGTTAATTTTTCTAGCATTGAACGATTCATGGTAAGATATTCATTCAGCTCCTCTGACGGCATGGAGTCTTCTGCATAAGAAGGCATGCCCATACTGGATTCATATTCGTCTAATATAGTATCCCAATACTGTAGTTCTTCTTTACTATTTCTATTCATTGGTCAGTCTTTCTTTCCAATCTTCTAATCCTTCATTATACGGAAGTTCTATATATCTAATATTATTTTTTTCACACCAGTATTTTTTATCTCTGTCTCTTTTTTTGTGTTTCATAAACCCCAACGAGGTTTGGTGGTAGAATTGTACAAATTTATAATGTTGTTCGCCATGAACCTCTATGCATGTTTCATTAAGTGGTAGATAAAAATCTAAAAACAATGTTTCATTTTTTCTAACTGGTATTGGAACCTCTTCTAAGACTTGCAAAGTAGGAAATATTTCTTTTATTAAAGATCTTGCCGTCAGATGTAGAGAAGATTTATTTATCGCTCTACCTTTGGCTATATGGCCCTTGAGAGACCACCTCTGAACATTATCATCCAAATCAACAATATTCATTCGCTGATTCCCATCATTTCTTTAACAGAAGCCCACAGACTTTCATATATGTCTGGGTTTTGACTAATAAAATCCCTTGCCTTTTCGGCTCCCTGAAACTTTGGAGTATCTTTCACATTTGTAAATGTATACCAAGCTCCGCCCTTATCTATTAATCCAAGATCTGTGGCTAAATTAAATAGCTCCATCTCTTTATCTACGCCGACGCCATAGCGAATATAGCTTGTTATTTTAGCTCCAGGCGGACCTAATGCAGAGCATATTACTTGCCACTCAATTGTTTGTCCTATCTGGGTTTCTTCTTTGCCGACATTCCACGCTTTAAAATACGTAGCTTTTAATTTGACATCTGTCTGATAGGCTATTGCCTGCCCTGATTTTTCTTTCCATTCACTACTGCCGTATCCTGGGTTGCCCATCAGATGGGTGATACCTATAACTATATTCTTATTAACGGGAATAACATTAGCAACTTTTCTGCAAAATTTTGCTAACAGTTTTGCACCATCGGCTCTTTGCATCTTACTCATGTCTGATGTGATTTCAGATTCTGTACATAACGCTGAATAAGAATCGATAATTAAGACAGAACCAGGTACTTCATTGATAATTCTTTCAGCGATTTGAAGATATTCCTCCGCATGTAATATCTTACCTGTTTTTGATCCTATGATATGAAATCTGTCTAAATTAAGTCCATTGATACCAGACAAGTCTCTTTTTTTAAGTCTACCTTCTATGTTTAGATAGTACACTTCTCTGCCGTCAGCAAAATCTCCGTATGCGTATTTTTCCTGTTGTGCTAATGCCGCTATGTACAAAGAAGTAGTAGTCTTGCCGCATTTGGGCTGACCGGTAAAAATCACAAAACTACCTTCTGGAATTCCTCCATTAAGAGCGATATCTAACGATGGGCTTACCGAAATATTCAAAACCTTCTTGTCAATAACAGAATTACCAGAAAGTATAATGTCGTCACCAAAATTTTTCTTAATATCAGTCTTGATACTCATCATCTATTTCCTTAAGTGTTGATAATATATTTTCTTGCTTTTTGTTTTTTCTAAAAGACGTAGGCTTTTTCCTGTCTATTGGTTTAGACAGATGTGTATTTTTCGATGCTATAATGCGTTCTTCCGTTTCTATGATCTTAATCAAAAATGGTGATCTTAATGAATACGTATTTTTTGTTTTAGGGTTATTCAGAGCTGCCACAATTGCCTTGGCTGAATATATCTTTAACAGTTTGTGGGCAGAGGCTATTTGACTCCGATAAAACTTTTCCCAATAACTACTCACCCAAAATCTATAATGTAAATCCTTTTTTTCCCTGATTGCCTTGTGTTCACATATCATCTCTGTGATATACTGAGCATCAGACACTTTTTTCCCATTAGAATATTTAGAAATATACATCTTTAACCATTTGGTCGATGGATACAATCGTCTGTAACTCTAGAGTTTTTATGTTTGTGTGATTGTATACTCATTGATGCTTCACCAGTCATAACGGTTACGGAAGCGTTGTTGGCGGTTTTAGAAGAAAGCATCTTCTGGACCGCTGGTTTTTGAGCCGTAGAAACTTTGTCTTTGTTAGATGTGGAGCCATATTTCTCTATCACAGACTCTACTTGTTTAGTTGTCAGCTTTAATTCTGTGGCGATATTCTCTATTGTTTTTTCTTCATGATTAAGCCACCTAATAGCATATGTTTGCGCTTTGCTGATTCTTGCCATTATGTTAATTCCCTTTCAGTATTTAATAGCCATGCCTTATTATTTGTGTTCAAATACTTGATATAGTGACCAAAAGCCTTTTGTCCAACTTCTACAAATTTATATCCCGATCTGTATGAGCTTGCTGTTTTATGGGGGTGTGCTATTTGGTCGTTGGGGTCAAACGGCTTGCCATACCTATCGCACTTTATCATAAGTCTATATGTAGAGTCGTCCCGATATATTTTTTTAGCAGCCACGTCTTGATCGTCATGCTTGCGTCTTAGATTACTGTTGGCATCTACAAAATCTTCTTTGCCTTTATGTGTATAATACTCGTTGTCTGTCTGCCGATTGCTATTTTGATGTGTTTTAGCTTCAACCACAAAATCATTCATTAGGCATCTCCTTTGCTGCATTGATTAATGACTGCTCAAAATGTTTTAAAAAATTTAGCATATACTCTTCAGGATCTTGGCCAGGAGGTACGGGCATATGAAAATTTCTTTTATGTATCAATTTAGATCCCACATTTTCACGCTTTTCATTCTGCTCCATAATGTTTGATTCAACAGAAAAGATGATTTCATGAGGACAATCTATTAATTTTCTGGGAGATGTATTCAGTTCTGCATATCCAAGCATTTCCTCTTTAAATTTTGGATCGTCCAATAGTTCTTTCACTGTTTTTTCTATGTCCATTTGGTTTTACTTCCTCTCTTTATCCTTGACATACCGGTGGGAAGTTCCTGCTGACCCCCTTTGTATTCATTGTGTTTTTTGTATAAATAATTTTTTTCATCATTACTCATACGATCACGGTTCCTATTTGCTAAATCTCCCAGCTTAATATCTGAATCAGACTTAACTACACTACCAAACATATTGCCAAGATCCGTAGAGTAATCCCTATCAATATCTTTAGTTTGGCATTTTGTACATTTGATCTGTTTGGAATCATACTCTTTATATGTGGCCACAATAGAAAATTTATTACCACAATTATTACACACAAACGAATATTCAGGCATTATGCTTTTAAGTCCCTATTTATATCTGCTAGAACTTTTTCGTTACCGGTCTTTAGAAATCCTATATATTTATTGAATATGTATTGATTGACCTGTTTCATTGTATGCGATTTGCTATTTTTGCAAATTCTGTCTACAAACGTTGCTTTGGGACATGATTTTGATAATGGATTATAGGCTTGTCGTTGACAATTTATGGCTATATAATATTTATATCCAATATTATCAACCCCCAAAGAACTTGCGGCCGTCATGCTTCTGGGCTTTTTCTCACAAATACTTTGAGCATATATATGTGTACTGTCACTGCCTACTGTAGGGAATCCACTACTATCAAAACCGTCTTCTTTTCCTGTGATAGTATAGTATTTATTTTCTTTCATATTCATAATGCTTGTTAATGTATTTAGTCCATATCTCCATCGCTTCTGATCTTATATTAGTCAATTCGTCGTACCATGGCAAGTATTTGTATGAAAATTTTGGCATATGAGGCTCATTGAGCAGTGACATGTTTGCCTCTTTTGGTGTTTTGTTGGCCTTTTTAGCATTGCATTTTATACAAGCTGTTGTGACATTGGTCCAGCTTGTTGCCTTTTTATGATCAGAAAATCTAGATTTGGGTATAATGTGATCATATGTCAATTGTGATCTATTTAAATGCTTGCCACAATATTGACACATAAAATTATCTCTAGTAAATAAATTTTTTCTAGACAATTTAATATTAACAGAGCCAAAGCATTTTAGATATTGTGTTGTTCTAGCTACTGCAGGAACTTTAATCTTTTTATTGTTGGCACATAGAATATAGTCGTCATAGTGTTCTAAGACATGAATACCATATCTTATATCATTATGGTATTTTATATTCCAGAGCACTGCTCTTCTCCAATCTATTATTCTTATTGGTGTAAAATCACAATTTAATAATAGGCATTTATTATGATCTATTGTCATATTCTTCTAGTCTGTCTATAATATCTGCTATAATTGGATTTCTCACAATATCGGAAGCCTCTAAACGAGCAATGCCGATTCCACTTATTCCTTCAAGTACATTGATCAGTTTTATAAATCCTCCCTGAAGGGGTCTTTGCAAGTCAGATTGCGCAACATCTCCCGTTAATATCATTTTACTATCAATGCCTATTCTTGTCAATAGCATTTTTAGCTGATCATAAGAGGCATTTTGACACTCATCAGCTACCACAAAAGCATTATGAAAACTTCTGCCTCGCATCAGTCCGAGAGGAACAACCTCAATTCTTCTACCGACTTTTAGCTTAGTGTAATGCTGCATTTGTAAAAAATAGTTGATTTCATCGTATAGTGGTAATAAATATGGATGCAGTTTTTCTTCTGCTGTTCCGGGCAAAAATCCAAGTCTTTCCCCGGCTTCTACAACAGGACGAGTAATTACTATTTTTTCTACCTTATCTTCAATTAGATATTCCAGTGCCATACCTATAGCTATGTGGGTTTTACCGCTACCTGGAACGCCCTGGCAGAAGGTTATGTCATTTTCTGCTACCGTCCTGATATAATCTTTCTGATTAATAGATCTTGGCTTAAGCCTATTTTTAAATCCTACAATAATATCTTCAGGAGCAACAAAACCATCTTTTGTGTTATTAATAAGAACAGGTTTTGTAGCACGATTTTTATTTTTTTTTCTCAATGTAATGCCTCTAGGAGTAAATTAAATTAGACATGCGCCACCAGCACAACTAATTTCCTCTATTCCTACAGTATTGTCCTCTGTTTCCAGTAGTTGTGTATAATCAACCTTAGAAAAGCTATCATATAAATCTGTATAAATCTTCCAATTATATACATCTTTCATACAGTACGTTAATCTTTTAATATCGTCATCAAAATATTTTTTAGCAAATCTTTTCATCTTTATAGAAAAGAGTTTCTTATCGTCTCCGTCTGTATCCAGTTCTTGATTTAGCGTTATATAGTCACAAGCTGCCCATAAATTGTTGTCGAAAGCATTCAGTCCTAATTCTATTAAACCAGAACACCACAGCGAAGCGTCTCCATATTCTTTAGCTATTTCTCTGCTTGTATAGACTGTTGTGAATGGAGCTTGTGGATAGTCTTTGTCTCCGCTTTGTGGAATAAGACTGATGCCTGCAAAATATTTACGATTTTGATAAATATATTTTGTTACATCTTCCCACTCTTCCGGCTGAACCGTAACTGTGTTGCTTACATTGTGACTAAGGAAGTCTTGAGTACAGAGCGACCTATTCTTGCCCGACTGCACCCAGTTACGTTGTGTATCTTTTACTACCGTGAGCATTTCTACTGCTGGTAATTGATTTTTTAATTTAGAACCATCTGGTACTTCGATAGGGAATTTAATAACCTCATCCGTGTTATTGGCTGACCACGATGATTTTTCACACGCTTGCGGATTGTAACTTTTGAAATATTGATAAGGTGGCTCTAAAATATTTGCTTGTACATGCCTTATATACCTTTTGGCGTGATGAGGATGAATGCCCGAACTTGTTCCAAGCATAGAGCTGCTTGTTCCTTCTGGTTTCAAACAGGTGACCCTGGCTGCTTGGTTGATATTTATTTTTTTAGACAATTCTTTATTGGTATCGACAGCAATTTTTGCTCCGGCCTTTAATACCTTTTCTGTCAGAACTAGATCATGTTTTTCCATAATGCCTGTTAGCGAAACACCCAACAATGCTTCTCTATCGAAGATAGCCTTGCTGACTTCGCCTAAGTAATCTAGATCAGTAAATCCTGCTTGTAGTGTTCCGATAATAGCAGCGGCTTTGCATCTTTCATAGAAATCAGCCTCATCTGTTACAGATGAACAATTAATGGTGGAGAGATTACAACCCTGCCATCCTGACTTACCTGTTTTTTCATCAACAGGCCACATGCCCACTTCAACACACGGATTAAAGGTCATTTCTGTAGAATCGCTCCAGATAAATCCTGGCTCACCAAATTCTTTTACAGACTCCATTAGGTTTTTAAAATCTTCATAAGATGTATCATCTTTTAATAGTAGAGCAGAGTTATTGCTTCTGGCTCTTTGTGGATTCTCAATGTACCAATTGCCGGTTTTAGCTTTTGCCATTTCTTCATCGTCAGCACTAAACAATGCTAATGACGCACTTCTACGCACCCCACCAGATAATACAGCATCGCTGCTGTGCATAATAATATCATAAGCGTCAATTGGTCTGAGCTTTTTTTGTCCATTCTCAATACACTTGTCTAAGAGTTCTCTAATTTTTTCTAAGCCATTTTGTAATGGTTCAAAACCAGGCGCTTTGCCAACGCCAGAAGATAGCTGAGCACCTTTTTCACGAATATTACTGTAATCAAAAACTACATACTTATCTTTGTATTCTGAAAAACGTGATTCGCTAGGCTTATTGAAATAGGAGCTTAATAAAATGCCTAAAGCATCAGACCAGCCTTCAATACTATCTTCTATAACATATTTTACACCTTTGCGCTTGTCTTTTTTTTCTGATGAAAGATTGGGCAATTTGGCAACATGGTGTTTTTGTACACTAAAGCCAGTACCGCTACCACAAAGTAACAACCAAAAGCATTCTTGGAAGAATCTTAGGCGATCACAGTAGGAGCTGGTGCAGTTATAGATCTTCGCATGACGCTTTAGGATCGGTTCTCCGCCGAACTGAAGGGCTCTTTGGCTTCCCAATACCTTCTTTTTAAACATAAGGTCATATGCCCAATCAATGTCTTCTTTAATATTTCTATCAGCATACATAGTATGCATCATGCCTCTTACGCGATCCACAGCTTCTTTCCATGTTTCTCTACGATTTTCTTTCTCAATCCAACGGGCATATTTACTGACAAATGTATAATTCTGTAATTCATTTAACGCCGACATATTAGCTCCTTAGAAGATTATCTGAAATTTGGCCCGAAGTAAGATTGATTCTGTCATAGATATGATAAATCATTGGTTAGAGGAAAGCAAGGGCCATAATTAATATTGATTGTACTACTAAATACACCATTGCCAATTATCTTAATTTTGTTTTTGTGTTTTATAAATTTTGAATCCAAGCAAGATTTGGTGTACATCGGATAATTTTAATCCCCGTTTGATTCACAAAAAGATCAAATCTTTCTTTCGCCTCTTGGTCGAATAGTTTTGTGCCATGGCCATTCGCCATAACAACCTCTGTGATGCCTTCTTGCCACAGAGCCATGATACAATCATTACAAGACTGGCCGGTTATGTACGCTCTGCCCTCGTCTGGACGAATGACACAATTAGACAAAGCATTTCTTTCTGCATGAATCATCCAATGATATTTTTCTGGACGATAAGTAGGCAGCATTGAATCATCCATACCTTTAGGAAAACCATTATATCCAACGCCTAATATCCGGTGCTGCTTGTCTGTGATTACGCATCCGTGCTGTGTGTGTATGTCGTGGCTTCGTTGTGAAACAACCCTAGCCAACCCTAAGAAATAATCTGTCCAGTCTGGTCTCATAGATATATTTTATCGGATGCCGTTGTGTTTGTCAATACATAATCTAATTATATCTCTTAATCACCAGAGATCGATATTTTCTGGGTGTGGGCTTTTCCATGCCAATGTTCTGTACAGGATATACATCGTAACTATTTGATATATACCAACCTATAGAATTAACCATTCTTTCAATTGTAGAATAATCGATATTCCACCACACTCTCCTAAATTGATTTTTACTAGGATAAAATGTAGAGCCATTAAAGTGTCGGTCTACAAAAGGATTAATGAGAACAGCAAAACTTTTTACTTTGTATAAAATATTCATTAATACTAGCATAGGATCTCTGACATGAGATAACATTGTGCCAAAAATAGCGGCATCAAAATCTCCTAATTCTTCTGGTAAATCTTGATAGATATTAGCTCTATATTGTTTGCATTTTGAATTTATTTTTTCATGTATATAATCATAAGCATTATAATACATTTCATGAACTTCTGTGTGGACGGCCGGTTTATATCCTGGATATTTTAAAACATCCCAGTAAGATCCGTCTGGCATATCATAAGAAACAACATCGGCCCCTTGCTTTTCCATCGTGAAAGATAAGAACCCCGAACCTGCGCCAACATCTATAACTTTTTGATTCATATAATTCATATTCCCTAAATACTGATTTATACATTTTGTAAGATCCCAATCTCCCTGAATTATCTCTCCGTCGGGTAGTGGAATAGAATGATAAAATTTACAGTTTTCTAACTTTAGTCCTTTTTTTGGTAATATAAACATATTTATTCTTATGCTCCATCTCTTTATGTATATTTAGTACTGATAATTAAAATGTTCTATAGTGTCTCTTTCTTTTTCTGCTACCAAATCTATTAGCTCTTGATCATAAATATCAGAACAAGAAATTTGTGTTATGCTTTTATTGCCGTGTGATAATTTTATTGCGTCCAAGCCTATAGTCCCACAAAGATAATCAAATTCTTTTTGTAAATTTTCAAATCTGGCAATATGCGACACCATTATCTTTTGATTTTCGTTTAAAAAATACTGTGATTGTGCTGAATTATTCTTAATGATTTGTCTAATAATCTGTTGCTCATTATTGTTGCTAAACAAATTAACACAATCTTTTCCCTGTTTTATTTTGGGGTCTTTCCATTTTTTAAAATCTGTTGTTCGTAAATATTCTTCTGCTTTTTCTTTGTAGTATTTAAAGAAGCTCAAATATCTTTCCCAAGGATTTCTCACAACACAAAATGAAAAATAATCACTAAAACTAAATTTAATTTTTTCTAGTCCCCGCTCACAGTCTAGAGCAGTGCCGTGTTGATAAAAAAACTTATCTTCTGGTTGTCCAACTATGTCCAATATATCAAGAGGAGACAATGTTTCTCTTAATGACCTAGTTCCTGTTTTTGGTATGTCTATAGTTATGAATTTTTTTTTATGAGATATAAGCATATTTTAATTTTTTTGTGAAAAATAGTTATATAGAGCCATGTCGTATTTACACTGTGACAATAAATAGCTCATATCGTCTGGTGTGATATGTTCCTTTATAGATTTAGTATTTTTATTCATGGCTTTTTCTATAGGATATTTATCATAAAAAGGTGCATTTAAAGGTCTGTATTTTATACCATACTTCCAAATATCTAACTCAAATTGTTCTATATTTTCTAATATGCCTACAATATGAAAATCTTTAAGTGTATTTATGGCCTGTTGTAGATCTTTCTCTGTTGGGTCTGTGCTAATGTCTCTCTGATTTATATGATCGATAACCCAATTTTTTTCAAGGTCTTTACTATGAATATACTCATGAAATGTATTCTGTGAGATTGTTTGATGGTTTTTTTCCCACTCTCCAAATTCAGTATTATAGTAAAAAATTGATTGAAGTCTAGTTATAGGGTTTCTCAGTAGTGTTATATATATAGGATCGAAATTATATTTTGTAGTGATTTTATCTATAAGTTTTTGAGTGTCTTTAAATCTACTAACAGAGACAATGGATATTGAATAAAGCTGAAAAACATTCGAATCGCAACAATTTTTAAAGATTTCATAGTCTATTGTTTGTTCGTGGTATTTAGACGTGTCGTGTTTTAGCGTATAAAAATTAGCAACAAAAAAATGATTGCAACCAACGTTTATTTTAGTAGAACATAAATCGTAAATCTGCCGATTGGGATTATTACGATCCATCGCATACAACATAGCATGATCTCGAAAAAAAGTACCACCACTTTTTGGTATGTGATAAAAAATATAAAGATTATTATTTTGGCTCATTTATTTTTATTTTTTTATGGATAATTGCAGGTTGGTATCTTTTGATTATTTCTGATACAGGAAAATCTATATCCTGTGGTATATTGTTGCAATAATTGCATATTAAATTGTTCTTTAGAATATTCTTTTTAATGAATTTTAATATTTCTCTATTAGATAGATTGTAGTCATAGTTGTTTTCTAGTACATAATAAATAGTATAATCATACGGCATATTTTGTGAAATGCGTCGAACATACAGGGGCACAGAATCTAAGCAGAAGTCCATGTATTGGTTAAGAATCTGGTTGCCTGTTGAGTATAGACATATGCCACCGTTGATATGCTGATTATTAATATCGTAATATTTCATGTAGCAGTGGCCGTCGTATTGTGAGCCAGATATCATAAAGGGTCCCGACGTTAGACAATAGTTGTAAATTTTATCTAGCCAATTATCTAATAATATGCAATCACACTCTAAAAATAGTGATGTGTTAAAATTTTCTAAATGTCTTTGTCTAAAAATACTAAAGAAGGAATATAATGGACCAGATTGTTTGCCATAAGTAAAATCTAGTGTCTCATCTTCACTATTGTAATGGTTATATTCTTCGGGAATATTTAAATAAATAATATCTACATCTCTAAAGGTCTTTTTTAAATAAGACAAGTCTATATTGTCATTTTCATTATTATTTCTGATAATTCTAAAACTTAATTTTTTAGCAATTTTTTTATTGGCTCTTGTCATAGACTTACGCAGATTTTCTATAAACGTGTCATACTGACCATCTTTATCCTCATTAGATGTTATTAAGAGAGTTAGGCATTCTAATTTGTTTTGGTATGCTTTGAGATCGTCTTGTGTAAAATACTGAGAAATATTTCCTATAACTTCCGTTCTTTTTTCTGTATTGAGATCATAATATTTTCTAGTCTTATTTTTTCTATAATCAATATGTATAGCATTGATATCCGGGTATAGATTTTTAAAATAGATCTTTTGTTGATTAAGATAATTAGAGAACAGCCGGTCACAGTTGCCTTTGCCTAAATCAAAATCGAAACATTCTTTTATAGAATCAGGAGATATTAAAAGAGTGTCGTAAAAAATCCAAGCATCATGTGAATATAGCGGGTTGCTAGGGCATGATTCATCCCCATAATAATCAGAACTTTCTACTATTTCTCCTTTTTCTGACAGATCTTTTCTGGTTATTGCATAAAAATTATATGGAGAAAATTTTTGTTTTTTAATATATTGGATTGTTTTATCAAAATAAATATCCGAATTCGCTAATACTTTTATATGATTAGTAAAATTATTTTGACTGTACAATATCCAATCACTATATGATAATCTTTTTCCAATAGGCGATGACGATATTTTGGTTTTTTTTGTAATATCTGGTATCTGTTTAATAGAATCTTTTTCATAAAAAATATGAATATTGTCGATATATTGATTTTTAAGATTATTTAGTAGGCACTTTTTTCTATGCCGCTCTGTATCTGCATCATGATACCATTGTGAAAATAAACAAATTTTTGTATCGGGCGATAGATGATAGGAATTTTCAGTAGTGTAGACTTCGCCAATAGACTGTGCTGTTGATTTATATCTTCTTTGCTCGTCGCGGCCAAATAAAATATAGTGGGTTATCGCACCCTTTTCAGTGTTTACTCCTGCTAATCCAAGATCGGGATGATTATCTAGATAGAATTTCCAGTCAAAATCTTTTGGTAATTCTGGATTTTGCAAATTAACCATTTATAGCTCTTTATAATATTCGCCTATAACAAATTTTGTATTTGTGGTCATAGAGTTTAATTTATTCGCTTTTTCATAATCTGATCTGGTGATAATTCTAAAGTCCAAACTCACCCTAGTGTTACCTGTCATATTGGGAAGATTTCCATGCAAGCACTTATTTCCATTAAAACTAAAAATTTCGCCAGGAGATAAGCATATCTGTTTGAAGTCCTTTTTGTTAGGTTCGCTTTCTGTTATGACAGTATTACTCTCAAACATTGGACTAATGGCTATGATATAGTTAATTTCTCCTTCTGGATGATTAAATTCACTATCTGTATGCCATGCGGCAACCGCTAAATTATCTGGTAAATGTACTCTGAAAGTGGGCCATTTTTGGTATATTATTTCTTCGTGATATTGTGTAGATATTTCATTGCTGATTAATGATTCATACGCATCAATAAACTCATTCCAGCCAGATCTCATCTTGTCATAAAACATTTTGTGGAATATGGTAGCTGAATCAGCTCCAACTTCATCGAAATATTTATATCTTTCGTTAGTGGATTGATGCAGGCTAGACAAGTCGTCAACATCAAATAAAGATTGGATTAAAGAAATAAATGGGTATTTAGATATATCATATTTTAAAATCATTGTTGTTCCTTATCTACATATATTTTTATCTTTATTAGAAATAATATCTACTGTGGCTGGCCAATTGATATCGTAATTTTTATAGCAGAATGTCTCGTCCAGACTAGGGTTATATTCTTGGTTTTGTTGATATATTAAAATACTATCTTCTAGAGCCAAGAAAGCATGTCCGCAAAATGGTGGTATATATAAACTATTAAGTACATATTCACTTAAACATATACCAAAATATTGATTGTATGTTTTGCTGTGGGGCCTTAGATCAATACATACATCATAAACTGTTCCTTTGACGCAAGTTACATATTTAGCATAAGGTGTTCTGTGAACACCTCTTAATGTTCCTTTTTTTGAAAAACTATAGTTTGATTGTTCTGGATTAAATAATGGCTCTACAGATGAAACTTTAAATATCTCGGAAAACCTACCTCTGTGATCTTCAAAGATTTTAGGTTGTGTCCAAAAGCAGTTTTCTATATGAGTTTCGTGTTTAATCATTTAACATCCAGTGTATAGTTTTTTGTAAAGACTCATCAAAACTTATGGGTTGCTGCCAGCCCATATTCCTTAATTTACTACCATCTAAACTGTATCTTCTATCATGTCCTGGTCTGCTTTTTTCTAAATCGACATATTTTAGTCTTGGTTCTTTATTCATTAATTGACCAAGTCTTTTTACCATATCATCATTGTATAGTTCTACATCTCCTACGACATTATAGTGTTCTCCAGCTTTGCCGTGATTCAATAAGAATAATGTTGCATTGGCTGCATTTCTTGCATGTAGCCAATGTCTTTGTCCCACATATTCTACATTCCCTTGAGAGTCTAATTTGGCATGTATTTTAACGGGCTGGTTTTTGTTGATAAGATCTATAGCCAGAGCAACAAATTTTTCTTTATGTTGTCTTTCTCCAAATAGATTCATGGTATATGTATGAATAATGGGTAATTTATAGGTGTTATGATAGGATATTCCTAATGCCCCCTGACCAGCTTTACTGGCACTGTAGGGATTGCTGGGACGCCATCTGTCGTCTTCTTTAAAATCATAACCCTCTGGGGCTGGTCCAAAAACTTCGTCCGTTAAATAATTAATAAACAATGCTTTGGGAGAATATTGCCTATACCACTCTAAAAGATTGAGAGTGCCGACTACATTATCTTCCACGAATTGCCTGGGATGAATTATGCTTCTAGTCACATGGCTGTTGGCGGCTATATGCGCCACATAATCCACTTCTCCGATTGCTTCTATGGTGTGCGGAGGCAATTCAAATTTCAAATCGTGATAAATTATTTTGATTCTGTCAGCATGCTGTTTAACATGCAGGCTATTCACGATTCTTTCCATGTCTCCAACATATGTAAGCCTGCATAAAGCCACTATCTCCCAATCTGTATTAAGCAATACTTCTTCTACAAAATGCGAACCTAGAAATCCTGCCGCACCGGTTATTAATATTTTCCTCATTTGTATCCTATTAAATATAGTATTTATTCGTGCTTATCCATCTCCGTTGATAATACTATATTAGCTTCTTGGTCTCGTATGTCTACTTTAGATATTTTATTAGATGTTTCATATACCGTATTGGTAATTTCTCTCGGAGAAACCAAATCATCTAGTGCAGAAATGCTGTTGGATATGGTTGGTATATTAATATCTGATATATTTGTTGTATCTAGTACATATACATCAACAAAATATGAATTTTTTTCCATAGATAATATTTGACTGTAGCTATGACTCATGATTTTACCACCTTATTATATAATACTAATGCCAGAACCGCTCCAGCAATTCCCATGAATAGTCCAGCGGGCTCAATCGATTGGTTCATGCCTAGAAGATAATGCGTTGCACCACCAAAATAGGAACCCGTGATGCCTAATGCTATTGTTTTAAAAAATCCAAAATTTTCTTCTCCAGGCACTAAGCTTTTGGCTATTGCCCCAACGAAAATGCCATATACACACCATACTAATAAGCTAAACATTGTTTGAAGCCTCCACGAGTTTAATTAATTTTTCCTCCGTGAGATTTTCACCAGTGTCCATAATAGCGTCCAGAATAATTTTACCATACTGTTTATATTTTTCTATGCCAATCTGTTGTCTTATTGATTTTCTGATTCTCATCTTAGTAAACCAGCCTTTCCGTGTGCATAGCTCTTTTATTTGATTTGCCGTATATTTATCTGTAGACTTATTATCATTATTACATTCTTGCACCACACGAATTAGATTAAGTACTATTCCTACTATCATAATAGTCAAAATAATACTTCCAAAATTTTCATTTTCAGTATTGTTGGCAGCTTTATCAGATATGTGCTGGGCCACTTCTTCTAGTGTTGAATTATTCATTATTGATAATAATACCTGGATTTATAAAATCTGCTGGAAGTTCTTTATTTTCCGGTTCGCAATATCCACAACTAACTTTTGCTATACCATCACCACTTATATACCATCCTTTGCCTTTGCATACTGGGCAATCTTTTCTTTTATATTTTTTAACAGGTTGTTCCTGCTGTTGTGATAGAATTTGAGCACCCGTTAATGTGACAACGGATGTTGTGCTGTATCTTGGTAAAGACGCTGCTGTGATCGCTGTAGCTATGAGGCCAGCAAATAATAGAGTTTTACTCATTTTTAAAAACCTTGTCTAATAAATCTCTTATGGGCCTTTTTCTTTTTGGTGTGACCATATCTGTTTTAGTATCGGGTGCAAAAATTTTGATGATAGCTAAAATAAAATTTGTAATAGTTTTTATTAGGCTATTTAAGGCTATTCTGTCTAGTAGTTTCATAGATAATCTCCAAAACCATAGTCTGGTAACTTCTGTGGTGGAAATCCGTTAAAATCACTAAAGGCATAAGCTCCATTTTGCCTCAACATACCTTCGGCTACATCGGCGTGTATTAAAAAAGAACCGTCTGGGATAGGACCCCATTCTGGATGGCCTCCATCATTCCATTTGCCCCAGCTATTTTGGACTAGAAAGGCTGGTTCTCCACCAGTATCGTCGCAAGCCGTCCATGCCATCGCGTGGGCCCAGCTGCCAGATTTACGAGCAAATCCCTTAGAATCGCGGCGATTAGAAAATCCATAACCAGAACATACACTTAATCCATACCCATTGGCCAATGCGTCTCTAGCTTCTTCAACTGTTCTAATTAATGATACAGTTCGGACCTGATGGTTATCTGCTTCATCTATTACATTATCTGGTAAACCTCTAGATCCCCATTTAGCGCCCATACTGCCATTGTATTTACTAAAGTCTGCTACACCAGGATAATTTTTACGAACAAGAACGCCACCTGTTTGGCTTACAAAAGTTGCTGCCCTACTACAACTCATACCTTGGCCACCATGACCTCTTGCTCCATAAATAGCTTCTGTAGCACCTCTAGCAACCCAGCTTTCTTTATCTCCCTTAATATCAATTTCTACCGCCCTTGTTACATCACACCCGTTGCGAGTAGCGTGGCTGACACAATCACCAGTTGTCTGGCGCTCTATATAAGCATTCTTATCAAATTTCAATACTGATTTGAATGGTGTTGACAGTTTACCTTTGCCGCTGTTTTTAATTTTTTTAGCGCCATCTTTAAAGTAGGCGTATTTGCTATTCTCTATAAGCTCATCATATACATGCTGTTCCCATAAGCATCCACTAAATCCTTTTCGATATTCATTATAAAGTTGATCTGGTGTCATTCTTGGCATTATTTACTGCCCTCATAAAAAGCCCAGCTTAATGCCATAAATGCATCAACAGATTTTGTTCTTAATTCTTTATCTAGCACGACATCCTCATCCCCAATAGTGTTTATCAATAAATTTTTGGCAGCTTCCGCCAAGCCAGGATATTTATCTTTGATATTTAATCTAAGCATTTTACCAGCTAGGCTATTTGCCTGTCGTATAGCCGAAGTGTCCGATATTACCTTATCGTCACTATCTAAAGCAATCAGTGTTGCCATGTCGCAATACAGCGAAGATAATTTTAAACAGTCTCTAGATCTGGTAGAGTCGCTTGAATTTTTTAATAGAGTGGAGATTTTTCTAGCATCTTCCAACAGCACATCATCGGATGGGGCGTCTATAACATAGTTTTCTATAGATACGGCCGTTGGATTTATTAGATTAATGTTGGGTAGATTGTTTCCGAATACCCCAAACAATAGTAAAATTCCACCAATCACTAATAAGATGTTATTCTTCATTTACTTTTTCCTTGTTAACTATTGTCTTGTCTTCACAAACCATAGGAGAGAGATATGGAAACATTTGATCAGCAACCTCTACGGCTTTTTTGCATCCACTTTTTTCAGCCAGATCTCTTGTTTGTTTCCACGACACAACTAAATCAAAAAAAAGATTTTCATCTAGGTGTTTTTCGGAGTTGTTTTCTATGCTTTTTTTGATAGATTCTGGTATATTGTTATCTCCCATTTTTCCTTTAACCTGATTAACAAGATCCATAATCATTTTTTGTACAGGGCTCATTCTGTCTTTAAACAATACCCAGATAATTAAACCAGCACCAGCATAAAGTGCCAAATCAGTTGGACCCAGAGCAGAGCTAAAGTCATTGAAACTATCGGTAAAATTCATTATTTCCTCACTATATTATTAAGATTATTGATAAAGTCTATTACTATTTGATTTTTCGCCAATACTTGTGCGTCGGCTACGGTTTTTGGTTGAAATACACCGACCTGCCTAAATGTCGCGACCATAGCATCTATGCCAGAACTAACTAGAATCATCAGGAATGATTTTACATGGCTGTGTATTATTGGCTCTAATATCCTTGGCACCCAGGGGATACTAACCACTGTGAATATTTTGTCGTAAAAATTAGATATAAGCTCCAGGGCCAGCTCCTTTTTCTCTGGACTACTAAGATCATTTCCAAGATTTTCAATCAGTCTGATTACAACAGCTGTTAATAGTTGTAAAATTTTCCAAGCCTCACTGACTGCAAAATACTTTACTTCAGACAGAGATTTTTTGGTTTCATTAATTAGATTTTCTACTTCATCGCGTATTAAATCTTTAGTAGTGAGTTCACTCATAATTGTACCTCATATAGTAATATAATGTTTGATATCTTGGTATGTAGTGTCGCCTATTCCGTTTACTTTTTTGATATCAGATACTTTTTGAAATTCTTCATTTTCTCTATAATCAATAATGCATTGTCCTAAATATGGACCGATATGCGGCAATCTAATTAGCTCTCCTAGTGGAGCTGTATTTATATTAATTTTTTTGTTTCTTTTGTCTACACCAACATAATCTTCTAATTCTTTACGTATTAGATCTGATTCTTTTTGTTTGGTTTTTTCGTATTCTATCTTTTCTTCTTTTCTTTTCCTGATATATCTAGACAAAACCATGGCTTGTCCGCCCAACAATATCACGCTTTCTGTGACGTGTGTAAATACATCAGTCAGTTCATCTTTGGTTTCTGGTTCGGATATAACTCCAAAAAGAAATAATCCACTCATTATAAAACTAACAAGTGTAAACCAGAATTCACTTGTTTTATAGCTTGCTTTTCTCATAATATATTCTCTTGCGATATTTATATATACACCACAAGAAGACTATCTATGGAACAATGGAGGCGCTGATAGCTGAGAAAAATTGAGCATAACTTTGCGGGCATAGCTCTATAGGACCTATATATATCTTTATTATTTGTTGTGATCCTATATAGATCCTACATGCGTCGTTTGATCCTATTTTAATTGGCATAATTTACACTATAAAATATATGGTATTGGGATCGGGGTCTAATAAATCATAATTTGCTTGTGTAATTTGTACCATATTTAATATACCACTAGCTCCACTGACCGCTGTAGGATTACTAGGCACTCCAACGCTAGGCAAATCTGACCAAACGTCTAGTCCATTGCCCACCTTCAGAATACCACTATCAACGGCTATTGCTGGTTCTCCACTGGCTAATATTTCATTACTGTAATATAGGGTTTCGTAACCACCTTTTCTTAGAAATATTGTAGAATATCTGGTCATTTGTTGTTCTTTATGCTGGGGTTGGACTTGGGGTTGGGGTTGGGGTTGGCGTGAATCCCCCTCCGTCTAATGCCACAGGTATTTCATAATAGTCTACTTCATCAAATTTATTGGTTAATTTATTTTCTATGTCAAGAAAATTTTCAGAAAATTTACCACCATCAGAACTAATAGAACCGTTTGTTTTGTCCAAATGGACGACTTTAGAGCCATTTTTGATCTGCGTATCGCCATTGATCGCATTTGTTATGACATCATTTGTAATGATATTTCCCATAATTTGCCTTAGGAATAAGTATACTGTTATTGTCTATTATAGTAGTATACACCTTTGTGATGTGTCAAGCAATATTTTGTTTTTGTTTATTTATTATTGTCAACAATATGAGTCATTGATCTGACCTATTGAGGTGGCGGTGGAGGAGGCGGAGGAGGCGGTGGAGGAGGAGGTGGTGAACCCGGTTCACAGCCACTAAAGACAAAACTTACATGTGTGAATAGAGGGTTGTTCACTGCTGCGGATTGGCCAAAGGTTTCGGGGTCTACAAAATAGGGCGATCCTTCTGGATCCCAAACGCTATAACTATCGCAGAATATAAAATTGATACCTTCGGGGCCGTGTGGGTTATCCGGGTCGTTGTCGCACGCGTCGCAGTCACAATACCAGTAAGGAGAAGGACACACACTGCAATCTAGTACGCTATTGCTAAATGCGGCCATTTCCCAAGCCTTATTGCCCGTACAGGGCTGACAGCTGCAGACATTTGGATCAGCATTGAACTCTTCTCCCGGGGCGCAATCGGGCGGCCATTGCTCTCCGTTGGCAATTTGATCCCTTCCGTCACAAACATAATTGCAGCCAGTTGCATATGTGTAATGCGCCTTGCTGGGCGCTGGATTATATAAATTATCTTCTATTCTGGCATAGGTCGCTTTATCTTTGTCTTCCGCCAAGTCTGTACCAGCAGGACATTCATATTGACATGTATTACCGTTCCATGTTTTTCCAAAAGATTCTTCGGCTGCAATTTTATCGTCGTCCAGACATGTTCCTCTTATATAGTTTCCAACAGGCAAAATACCTGGTCCATATCCAGGGGATGCTCCAGTAGTATATTTTAAACAGCCACATCCAGCACCATTTTTCCATGTGTATCCAGCTTCACAAGATTTACATTCACAAGGACCAGATAATGCAGGATTATTTTCTCGTTCTAGATTACATCCACAATCAGGATAACACGCTTTAACCTCATCAGCCTGTATTGGTGCTACAAAATCAAGGATTGACCATAAAGGAGTTGAACCACTACCACCAGCGCATGTTGTTGTATTAGGATCGCAAACACATGTACAAGTAGTTTTATCTAAATGGGTATTTGCGCCTAAACAAACCTTTTTTCTAGATGGGTCCAAGGCAGCAAGAGCTTCAAATGAATAACCGACAATTGATGATAATAGATTATATATATCACTATTAAGGGCAGCAGTGACATATTCATTCCATGCATATTTCATATTGTTCATATCTATTCTGGCCTGGTCCCTATCGGCAATACGTCTGGGCAGGGCTTGCGATTCTTGAAATCTTAGAATGGTGTTTTGCTGGTACAGATTTTCGTTTCGTAGTATTGAATTGTTGGTTCTGTTTTTAAGTATTTCTGAAGCGTCTATTTTGCGTTGGAGCTCCTGTACCAATGCAGTATTTCCGTCGGTTATTGCCTGTGCCTTATCTATCGTTAGATCATAGATATGAGTCTGAATTCTAGCAAGATAGTTTTGGAGGTTCTTTTTTTTTGCTATTAGTCTATCTATTTCATCATCTAATTTTTTTATATTCCTCCGAATAACAGCAATAACATCTTGTAAGTCATCAAAAAGTCTCTGATAGTATCTCCAGTCATAAATAGCATCTGCTGCTTCATGCAGCCTATCAGTGTATTTGCCCCATATTCCTAACCATTTTAATATCGCTTGAAAACTTTGGCCACCCTTCCATAAATCGCTAAGATAATCACTTATTTTACCAGCTTTTGCTATTTTACCAAATAGTGACAAAAGAGGAATATTCAATGGAACATAGCAATCACATGGCGCATATCCAAAAAGAGCAATACCGGGATCTCCTCCATTTTCATCGTCTATTGTAATTGTTAATACATTTGGAAGTAATCGTGACGAACCCCTTGTAAGAGGTGAGTCGCAACCGCCATCTGGATCATTGTTTGATAAGGTCCTAGCATATTGTGCCTGATTTTCTCTTTCTTTTGTTGTATAGCTGGAGCTTTGTGCAGAATTTGATACTCCATTGTTATTTTCGATATTGGATTCTATTTTATTCTGATTTTGAGATGATAATATTGATTCTGGCCCAGGAACTGGAACGGATGGGTTGCCCAATGTGCTACCGCCGTTGTTGAAATCATTTTCTGATTTTGCTTTGCTGATAAAATCTGACACGTTTATTTCGCCCTTTAGATAAAAAGTTAATAATATTTTAAGAACACGATGGACAAGGTCC
>Ga0181569_10000041_pt1 | contig 76784 bp, 81 predicted proteins | sample 101ome_19_FD_132452 | JGI IMG/M metagenome (GOLD analysis project Ga0181569, IMG submission 132452) | Coastal salt marsh microbial communities from the Groves Creek Marsh, Skidaway Island, Georgia - 101405AT metaG (megahit assembly) | ecosystem: Environmental > Aquatic > Marine > Intertidal...
GAAGGGGAAGTGGTAGCTACGGGTGGACTTGAACCACCGACCCCAGCATTATGAATGTAAAAGCGATGATTGATCTTAATCGACCTATTCTTTCCTTACCCGTAACTAATTGATTCGCAAAGCGAGAATGCATTGCGCTCATCAAGACTTTTAACCTCAATTAGGGTCAGTTGGGCACGGCACGGGCACAAATTTCCGTTGCAGTTCAATTGAAGCAGGTGCGGCAATGCCGTACAATCACTGAGTGTTTACCGTAATCGAAACGCCTGTCTATTCCAGAAAAGCTGAGACACTTTTATCAGACAGCGAAAGAGAAGACTTTGCCGTTTTCATCTCCAGAAACCCAACTGCGGGTTCTGTCGTTCGAGGTTCTGGTGGAGTCCGGAAAGTTCGGTGGGTTCGATCTGGTTCTGGCAAGAGTGGTGGTGTAAGAGTGATTTACTACAACATGCTTGAGGAGGAAGAAGTCTGGCTCCTTACCCTGTACGCGAAGAACGAAAGATCCACCATTCCTGGACATGAACTTAAACTGATCAAGGAGGCAATTGAGCGTGGCTAGCAAAACCAAGATGAGCAACGAAGGTGCTGAACTACTCAAGGCAGTTCAGCAAATGAAAAAAGGTAGAAAGGGTCGGGTTTACTCAGAAGAGCAACTCCTGGCGATTTCTGCCAGAAAATCTGCAAACCTGACGCAGCGGCAGTTCGCGGAACTCCTCAATGTTTCTATTGATGCAGTTCAAGACTGGGAACAAGGAAGACGCTCTCCGCGCGGCGCAGCCAAGACACTCCTAAAGATCGCGCAAACTCATCCAGACATCCTGGAGGAAGTGGCTTCCTGAGGCGGTTAGTACGAATAACCACCCCTTTTTCACGTTAAGAAGAGTACGCCCACCCCTACGGATTGCCTACCCTCCACTTTGGCCGATCTAAACGTGCGTTGATCGATGGGAAATGTGGCGATTCAGACACCGAATCCAGACTCCGGCCGAACGAGACAGTCATCGGCGTGTATCGATGCTCTTGAATTCAGAATAGTATCGTTGATTGGTCCGTCAAATCTGATGCCGGTGAATGGTTCTGGGATCCCTCGGCTGATCTAGAACTAAGTGCTTGAGGATCTGGATAACATCGGGGTCCTCTATGGACTCGATCATCCAACCGGGCGGCGTTCCGTCGGCCCACCGCACTTTTCACATTTCTCGATTTCTATGCGATGGCCGCCCCAACGAACACACGCTTGAGCCGCTGAGGCATCGAAATCGGCGGAACACATGCGATGATGTCTGATATGACTTTGGCGGTGGCAGGCAGGGCAAAGTTGTTTCCCATGTCTCCGGTGCACCGATACCTGGCTGGTGGGAGAAACGAAGTTCTCCAGTGTTTTGACGTGTGTTAACGGCCCTTAGCTTCCGAATCTTTGAAACGCACAAGAAAGCTTCTTAGTCGCGACGCGAGCCGCGTAATATCCGGACCGACAATATAGGCAGCCGGAACAACTAATAGTGTTAGCAGGGTGGAAGAAGCGAGCCCGCCAATGATGAGTGCGCCCATTGCGTTTCGCCACTCCGAGCCATCTCCTGATGACAGCGTTACTGGAATCATGCCAAATATTGCCGCAAAGGCTGTCATAAGTACGGGTCGCAGGCGTTCCGGGCCCGCTTTGACCATCGCTTCACTGGCGGAAAGGCCTTCTTCGCGAAACTGGTTCGCTCGATCGACGAGCAAAATGCCGTTTTTCATAACGATTCCCATCAGCGCGATGAGGCCAATTTGAGCAAACAAACTCATTTCCTGGTTTGTGAGCCAAAGCGCCGTGAATGCGCCTGAGAAGCAGAGCGGGGCGGACAACATGATAACAAGAGGTTGGCCGAAGCTATTGAACTGACTGGCAAGCACGATGTAGAGCGCCATTATTGCCAGCACAAATGCGCCAAGAATGGAGTCAGCACTCTCGCGCATTCGTCTCACCTGACCCTCGAACAGCACGGAAATTTCTGGTGGTTGCTTGATGCGATCCAGAACGGACTGGACGATCAATGCTGCATCTCCCAGTGCCGTGTCGCTACCGGCATTCGCAAAAACGGACACTTTGCGCGCGCGATCCTGGCGCTCTATTCTGCCGGGGCCGTCTCTATAGGTAAGATCAACTGCACTGGGTAGGTCAACAAGGTTCCCGGTGCGGGTTCTTACCTGCATCTGGGAAATATATTCAACGGAGCTGCGATCGGCTTCGCGAAGCCTCACGCTGATGTCGTATCTGGAGCCTTGCTGTTCATAGCTGCCGGCGTCGATACCCGCAATCAGGATCCTGCTGGTCGTTGCAATTGTTCGCGCGGAAATACCCAGGTCGCCTGCACGTTCTCGATCGATGTCCAGAATGAGTTCAGGGCGACCCGGTTCATACCCACTTCTCACGTCTGACAGACTGAGTTCGCGCTCGAGTTCATCGACAACCTGATCAGCGTAAGCGCGGGATGTTTCGAGATTATCCCCCTGAACAACGAGTTCGATGTCAGCGGTCGCGAGCCCGCCGCCAGATACCCACGGTACCTCACTGATGTTCATCGTCCGTGCATGGGGGACAGTTTGTTTCGTTACAGCACGAACCTCATCCATGATAACGAACTGCCCTTTATCTCGGCGCTGCTTCTTGGTCAGCGTTCCGTAGAGATCTATCCGATTCGTCTGCCCTGCGCTACCTGCGCCAATAGTGAGGAAGAGGTTTTCAACGTGGTCGACTGACCTGATAGCATCATCCAAAATACTGGCGTAGCGTTTTGTCTCAGAAATGGCCGTGCCAGCTGGCAATTCGACTGTTCCTCTGAACTCGCTGCGGTCTGCTTTCGACGTAAATCCCCCAGGAATCTCGGCGGCCACAAGCCCGCCTAGATAGACAGATGCAACAGCGAGCGCTAGTACAATGTAGCGCCCACGTATCGAGGCGGCCACGACTTTACCATAGCCTTGGGCCATCCATTTGTGGAATTGCTCCAGATGGTATAGCGGGCCGTCTTGCTTTAACGGTGCAAGAAATCTTGAACACAACATCGGACTCAGTGTCAATGCGACCAACAACGAAACTGAGACTGAGAAAACAATGGCCAAGCCGTACTCACCAAAGAACTGACCCACGATGCCATCCATAAATCCAATGGGGACGAACACCGCTAACGTCGCAAAGGTGCCGGCCATAACTGCCAGGCTAACTCGCTGCGTGGCAGTAGATGCCGCCAGCAATCTCGGCACGCCTTCATCCACATCCTTTTGCACGGCTTCTACAACGACAATCGCGTCGTCGACGAGTAATCCGATGGCGACCGTCAGCGCCAGTAACGTCAAAAGATTGAGTGTGAAGCCTGCGATATCGAAAGCAAAGAAAGTCGCAATCAGCGAAGTCGGAATCGCAGTAGCTACAATCAGTGTCGACTGCCAACTGGCGAGAAAGAAGAATGTGATGAGGACGACCAGACCCATCGCAATCTGTAGTTCCTTTGTTACTTCCTCGATGGAAGACTCAATGAACCTGCTGCTGTCCTGTGTTATCAGCAGGTCTATGCCCTCTGGTGCCAACGCTTCCAGTTTTTCAACTTCTTGGCGGACTTGACGTGCTACCTCCACGCTGTTCAGACCACTCTGTCTGCGAACCTCTAGCGCGACACCTCGCTCACCATTGAGGATCGCATAGGAGCGTTCATCGGCCATTCCGTCTTCAATGGTCGCGACATCCTTCAACCGGGTTGGCGGTGCGCCCTCATTAAATCTGATGACAAGCTCGGACAGCTCAGTAAGCGAATCCGCTTCTGCATCAGTGCGGACGCCGAGCTCCGCGCCTATGGCTGTTAGTTCAAGCTTACCGCCAGGTAGTTCAGCGTGTTCTGCTCCGATAGCATTGACAACATCTTCGGCCGACAGCGCGAGCGCGCGTAGCTTAAGAAGGTCCAGCCACACTCGAATTTCGCGCTCCCGATCACCAACCAGATTGATCGAGCCAACGCCCGGGACGCGCTGAAGATTTTCTTTCACGACGTCGTCGGCGAAAGTAGACAAGGTTCGAATGTCTTTACTACCCGAGATCAGAACATTCAAAATCGGGGCTGCGTCAGGGTCAACCTTCTCAACAATTGAAAGCTCCGCATCGAGAGGAAGTTCGTTTCTGGCCAGCGCGACCTTATCCCTGACTTCCTGAGCTTTGACATCGGCATCCTCGCTCAGATTGAACTCGATCGTTAGCTGTGAGATGCCTTCTGAACTGATGGAGCGAAGCTTTTCAATACCCGAGATGTTACTGACATATCCCTCAATGACGTCTGTAACTTCAGTTTCTATTGTTTCCGGTGACGCACCTGGCATTCGGGTCGTAATCGACACGTAGGGAAACTCCACTTTCGGGAACAGGTCAACACCAAGCGATCTCAGTCCGAGAAACCCCAATAGAACCAGAGAACCCATCAACATAACGGTAAAGACAGGTTTCCTGATGCATACGTCAACTATCCACATAGACGAGTGTTAGCTCCTTTGCCGTCGCATTGAGCGCATCGGAAGGCGACTTTGCAACCAATTGACCATCTTCGAGGCCATCAACGATGAGGACAGTTCCGTCTTCCAGATTTTTGGTGTCGACTTCTTTGAGGGTAAACTGCCCATCTTCGTAAACTGCGACCCGTGTAACACCGTCTTGCTTGAGCAATGACTCGCCAGGCAGAACAATCACTTCGTGCGATTCAGTGAATACTTCTGCCTTAACGAACTGTCCGGGCTTGATGCGATAGTTGGGGTTTGCGACCGGCAATCGAAACTCTGCCATGCGTGTTTCTGGGTTCACACGATCGTTAATGATGAAGACTTCGGACTCGATCGGCTTGCCGCCCCCACCGGGGTAGATGAGGGCTCTTTGTCCCAGCCTGAGTTTTGCCAGCAATGCTTCGGGTACCTGCATAATTCCAGCTACGATTTCAGCTTCTGAAAGCTCCACCACGGAGGACTGCCCCCCCATAGAGAAGCGATTGCTCATGTAGATGCCTTCATCGGCAAATCGGCCCGTGACTGTACCGTCAAACGGCGCTAGCACCAGAGTGTCTTTCAAACGCTGTCTGGCGACCTCCAGATTAGCCTCGGCTGACTGCACGTTTGCCTGTGCAACTTGTGCTTCGGCGACTGTTAAATCGAATTCGGCATCGGAAAGAAATTTTTTCCCCACCATCTGGCGAGCTCGCTGCAGACGTTTGAGTTGTAAATCCAAGTTCGCCTGGGCGACCTCCAGGGCACCTTGCGATCGAGCGACTTCTTGCTCATATTCAACGGCCCTAATCTGGAATAATCGATCGCCCTTTCGGGGGCGGTCGCCTACGCGTACGTAGATCTTCTCGATCACGCCTTCGACGAGCGGGCCTATGGGGCTGGTCTGTTTGGCCGCGATTGTTCCAGAGGCGAAGATAACGTCCTGGACAGTTTTAGTTTCTACCCGAATCACTTCGATTGGGGACCCAGAGTCAAACGAGGGCTTCTCTTGCGTAGAAACAGTATCTTTGGTCGGTACGTCAGACGAGTGGTCACACGCGGTGAGAAGAAACACCAAAAGCACAGCTCCTAGGCGTGGAAAGCTAGTAATTCTCACTGTCTTAAACGTTCCACAAGTTTGAATAGAGACGAGCATTTGGCAACGAGGTGTACCTCATTGTCTTGATAGGCTCGCGCGTACGCACCAACAATGCGTCGCCCGGGTTTCGTGATTTCAGCTCTAACGTAGACTGGTGATTGCAGCGATGCACTTCCGAGATAGCTAGTTGTTTGGTTAATAATCGATGGAGGTTCTGCTTTCTCCAGGACGCACATAATTGTGACTGTCATGGCGCAGTCCATGAGGCCGCAGATGATGCCGCCGTGAAAAGCCTCTATTGCAGGATTGCCCATGAACCTGCTTTCGGGTTCGAGCTTGAAAACAAACCCGCTGTCCAGGGTGTCATGCAGCTTGATACCGAGCTGCTCCGCGTAAGGAATTGCGTCGATTGCGGACTGGGGGATCAAGACTGTTCACCGTTTATGGCGGCCATCGCCGCCTCCATAAAGCTCGTGGAACCGGGCGTGAGGATGAACCTCGCAACCGCTCTGGCGAAGATCCCTGATGAATCTGAGGCGGTTGAAGTGAGATAGGCTATCCCATCATCAATCGAGTCACAGTGTGACTTGATGAATATGCCATCTTCGTCTTGAGGGGGGCGTAATTCATCATAACGCAATTCAAGTGTCGCAAGAGAGGACAATTCTTCCATCGCGAGCATCGTGGCGAGTCCCATTGCAGAGTCCATTGCCGTCATGACAATTCCTGCATGAAGTGCTGGGCGGGATTGGCTTCGAGCGAATCGCGACTGGTAGGGCAGTTGAAGTACTGGTGTGTCATCGGAATCCACCGACGTTTCGGCATGGAGATCAACGTGAGCAGGTGATCGACCTCGAAACAGGTCTAGCAGTTCTGAGCTTTCCAAAATTTCTCCGAAACGATAGTAATGTTGGTTACTACTTTGAATATAGTAATAATCATTACTAATTGCTACCATTTTCCGATGAAATCAAATGATTCTTTAGCCACCATGATTCACGAGTTGAGTTTGCTCGTGTCCCGGGTGTTTAACCTTGAGACGAAAGACATCGGGCTAACGCGGACTCAGTGGATGGTTCTTTATCGACTTTATCTTGACGGAGAACAGTCGCAGTCTGAAATAGCCACAAAATTGTCTATTGCGAAGCAACCTCTTGGTAAAGTCATCGAGAAGTTGGAATCCGAGGGGTGGGTGAAACGAAAGCGAAATCCTCAGGACAAACGGGCTTATCGGGTTTCGCTTACCGATAAGGTAACGCCGCTAGTGCCATCGCTCGCCAAAGCAGTTGGCAGCATTGACAGATTGAGTCTCAAGGGCATGAATCAATCCGATAGAGAGCAGCTGCTAACGCATCTTGAATTGGTTAGAGACAACCTGAAAAATGTTCTAAGCGGTTAAGACGAATAACCACCCTTTTTCCTTTTTCGACTATAGGAAAAGTATTCCCAACCCGACGGATTGCCTACCGTCCACTTCGGCTGATCCAAACGTGCGTTAGTCGATGAGAAATGTGGAGAAAGGTGGCGATTCAGCCATCTAATCCAGACTCCGGCCGAACGCGACAGTCACCGGTGTGTATCGACGCTCTTGAATTCAGAATAGTGTCGTTGATTGGTCCGTCAGATCTGATGGCGTTGCAGCGAAAGGCCCGCCTGCCGAGTTACCGGATCGTTACCTTTACGCTGCTCGGTTCTCACCGGTACTGTCTGGAGAGTCAGCGCTTTCGTCGGGGGCACTCAGCCCGGCATTGGGACCGAATGCCAGGTGGTAGGTACGATCCGACGCATCGGTGGATGCGCCAACGATTACACCCATGGCATCTTCCTCGTCGGGTAAAAGATCCAGGTACTCGGCCTCCGCTTCCCGGACTAGATAGCCCGCCTTCTCAAGAAACCGTGAGACGCGCCTGGCGATCGTGTGAGCGCAATGACATCGAGATCTTCTAAAGTGGGAGGTTTGACAGGCCAGAAGTAGCCGTTGGCATCGTAGACTCCGTTCAAGTAAAGCATGTGGAATTGGGGATTCAGATTAAGGGCAGATCCGAAACGTTGAATGAGTGTCACGGCACCACTCTGCGCACGTGACTTGACGGTCATGCGGGCAACCTTAATCAGGAATGTGCTGATCACACGATGAACGATGGAGAGCACCTGGCTCATCACCTTCGGGTTGGTTGCAAACAGATAGCGCAGTGGATAAGGCACGCTCAGCACCCGTTGCCGAATTGGCCGTTCCGGCAGGACTTCGTCGACCAGGTGCGCAGCGCTGTCTACCATACGTCGCGCGTATAGAGACACTGCGCGAGGTCATTGAGAAAGTGTCTCAACAGAGTTAATTTAACTGGGCTAGCTTTCGGGCGGCAGCCTCCATGGCTGAAATTCCCGTGAGTTCGATGAATGTTGTCAATGGCCAATAACAAATGTGGGAGTGTGCGTTCTAATCGCTCAGCGTACGCTTTAGTAATGACTCGAACGCAGAACCATCCTGCCGGATCAGGTTCGGGACGTATCTGGAATAGACACGAAACAACATCTCGGTCGTGCTGTGCCCCATCTGTCGCGCAATCCATTCCGGATTCTCTCCTGCTGCAAGCCACAATGTCGCTGCAGTGTGCCTTGTTTGGTACGGCCTTCGCATTGGCACCCCCAAATGACGTAATAACGGGTACCAGACCCGCTTGGTGACATTGTGTATCGACAGTGGTTTCCCCGCTCCGTTCGCAAAGACATAGGTGCTGTCTTGCGTGACTTTTGCCTGGGCCTGCAACGCATCGAAGACAGGTTGGGACATCTGTATCTCTCGCGTCGAACCGTCAGTCTTGGTCGTCGTTTGCTGGCCTGCCACAAAGGACTCGCGAACGAGAATCTGTCTGTGCTCGAAGTCAACGTGCTTCCACTTGAGGCCATGGATTTCACCTGTACGCATGCCAGTAAAGAAGCGGACAACGAGATAGTTCTTGTAGTCCATGCGAACGTGATCGATGAGCAGTCGAATTTCCTCGAGAGTAAAGGGATCGACGTCTGTGCGCGCGACCTTGAGCGGTTTGATGTTCTTGAACGGTGACTCGAATTCGAAACGGTCTGCCGCCTCGTTCACGATCATGCGGAGGGGTACCATGACATGGTTGATGCGAGCCGAAGACAACCCGGTCGAACCATTTTTGCGCGGTACCTTTGCAAGATTCGCACGAAAAGCCAGCAGCTCCGACTTGGAGATGCTGTCGAGCGGACTGTCGCCAAATACTGGAAGGATATGTTTGTCCAACGACGTACGCAAAGTAATCTTGTATGAATGCTTCCAGCGCGGTTCGTTCTCCGCAAACCAGGTCTCAGCGAAATCAGCGAAAGTCGGTGTCGATGAACAGGGAGCCACCGTCCTGGTGTCGATGCTTCGGAACCGTTCGACGCTTTTCGAGTTTGGAAAGTAGGCAGTGTAGTCAAATGTTCCGACCAAGATCTCTGCCTCGATACGATCAAGGATCGCAACAGCGCGCTTTCGATTGGCCGGCGTGTCGGACAATTTTGTTTGTTCACGACACCGCAAGCCCCGGTATCGGAAGTCGAAGAACAGCTTGCCAGAGCGGGATCGAATGGAACCCATGGCTCGCGCCTAAACAACGCCAGACATCAGTGAGTCGACTGACGCGGGCCGCGCCATATCCTTCTCGATCTTTTCCCACAAGTACAAGATCTTCCTGCCGCCGAATGGACGGATGTAGTGCACGCCCTCGATGAGTACGCTGTCTTTGAGACAGTTTCTGATGGTCCTCGGGTCGTACTTGATTCGGTCAGCGAGCTCGTCAGTGGTTAGATAAGTGTAACTCATGCTATTCTCTCTTGATCTAAATGAATCATCCGTGATTATTTTGACTCATGAAGGAATCATAAACGATCATAACAGATCAATCAAGAATCTTTTGAATCAAGAATGATTCACTCGCGAGGTCATGGCTGTGATACGCATCCTTTTCAAACAGGCGCTGGATGAGAAGTCCTTCAAGGAAGGTCGCCGCATCACGCTGAACGAGGTTAGTGAGGCAACAGGAATCTCACGACCGACCTTGACCAGAATTTCAAACGTGCCGGGTTACAACACGAACACGGATACGATTAGCGCGCTATGCGACTACTTCGAAATTGAGCCTGGGGAACTGTTGAAGAAGGTGTAACCCTTGGGCGCAATTTGGGCACCGTTTGGGCACAACTAAAATTCGGGGAGTCGCCTCTCGCGATTTTCGCCTTCGGTGAAAACGCTGTCGGCCTCGACTTTCTTCGCTTTGCGAAGAAAGCGAGTTGGTAGCTACGGGTGGACTTGAACCACCGACCCCAGCATTATGAATGCTGTGCTCTAACCAGCTGAGCTACGTAGCCACGGATTCGATGAACATCGAAGGACGCGAATTGTCCTTATCGGTATCTGGCTTGTCAATCCGAAGGTGTACTGTTTCCGCGGCGCCAACTGGAGCCAACCCATTTTCACCGCATTCCTTAGGGTTTTGAACACTACGAATTTTTTGTTGCCAGCTCCGCGCGGCGCCAGCCCCGCAAATCGTTAATCAGGTAAAGGGAATCTACCTGAGCTAGCTCTGTAACTGTCAGGACCCTCTCTTCCAACTCGCCAGCATCGAGCAAAATGTCCCGCATCACGCCAGGCAACAACCCGCATTCTGACGGCGGCGTGTACTTCTTACCTTGCAGTTCAAACACGACATTGGCGATATCGGATTCGGTAATCTCACCGCGCTCGTTCACCAACAAAGGCTCGACATGATCGCCAAAATCCGCGGCAACCTGAGCCCTGACTCGTTCATACATGCTGCGCTGATTGGTTTTGTGCCTGAGCGCTGGATCGTTGGAATGGACGAGCAAAAAACTTAACGCCACCAGCTGCGCCTCACGCGCTGTTGCTGGCGCCGGCGCTAGCTCAGCACGCAACTTTAGCGTCGAACCAAGCGTTAATCGCAAACGATATTTATCTGCTGCATTTTCTGGCGCCGCAGCGTTAGCCATTAACGCATCTGCAGCAAGCTGAATCGCCTTTTCAGCGGCATTTGCGAACTGCCGATCCGACCCCGCCGCTAAACCAAATTGCCGAGCGCTTTTGAGCATGCGAGCCAGATGGCGGTCTAAGTGCACAGCACCCTCCTGCGCCGACCAGCTCAGGGTCTCGAACAGTTCAAAATCCTCTGTTGGTAATACCTGCTGCAAGATCCGGGTCTTGCTTAGCAGCTCCTGGTACTCCTCAGCTGGCTGGGAGTCCCAGACCACGCCACCGCCAGCGCCATATCTGGCAACGCCGGTCTGTTTGTTGATCCAGGCCGTGCGAATCGCAATATTGAAATGGGCTTGGCGATTAGGCGCGATAAAGCCAATCGCACCGGTATATATCTCCCGCGGCGCAGTCTCAAACTGCCGAATATGATTCATCGCCGCGCGTTTTGGTGCTCCGGTAATCGATGCGGCAGGAAACAGCTGACGAAAAATATCCGTGACGCTGGCTTGGGTTTCTGCCTCTATCCGCGAGGTCATTTGCCACACGGTTGGGTACTGCTCTAGGGCAAAAAGTTCGCTCACGGTTACAGAGCCAGGCACCGCGATTCGCCCCAAATCGTTACGCACCATGTCGGTAATCATCAAATTTTCAGCCCGGTTCTTGGCTGACGTGGCCAGCCAATCACCTCGGGCTTGATCAAGCGCTGGGTCTGAATTTCGCGCCACGGTGCCTTTCATCGGCTGGGAAAAAATCTTCTGGCCGTCTAAGGAAAAGAAGCACTCGGGTGAGGCGGAGACAATGGTGTGTGTATCGCCCTCCAAAAAAGCGCCGTGGGGGGCGCCGTTCGCTACGGCGGCAAACAATTGCGCTGGGTCGCTTACCACGCCTTGCAGACGCGTAGTGTGATTGATCTGATAAACATCGCCAGCTTGGATCAGCTCCCGGATCCCCTCGATGGCACTGCTGTATTGCTCTTCGCTCTCGGTCAGTCGCCACAGCTGTCCCGACGCGTCGCCGCCCAATACAGGACTCGGCACTTCATTGCTCTGCTCAAACAAGGCAAAACAAACCAAGGGTAAATCACCGCCCGGGTGCGTGGTCAGCGCCGGATCAAAGCCACCGGCGGCTTCGTAAGCAACATATCCAACGGCGGTGAGGCCTTGAGACTGCACGCGCAGCTCCACTGCCTGCATCAACGACACCACCTGAGCCGGATCATGGGTATAAAGTTCATCAACGGGCTCGTTGAAGGACAGCCAACGGTCCCTGGCTTGGTCATAAAGCAAGGCGTGCTGGATATTCACGCTGACGCTCGTACGGTAAAAGCGAGATCACAGGCGGGTTGGGAAAACAAAATCTGCAACGTGGGTCCTTTACGACTGCCCTGCATAAGAACATTTGCGTGTGAACCGCAAGTGTAACCGCAGCGCCAAAAAAAAGATTCATGCGGCACGTGAATGGAAAGATTAGACGTTGGGATCTGCTTCTTTGATGATTGCTCCGGCCAGTTCAGTCGCCAACTAAAGAGCCCCTCATGCATCCACCGTCTCGACGCGCCCTTAGCTTGATCATCGGGTTATGCGCCGCTATCACTCCACTTTCCGCTTACAGCCAATCCCCTGACGGCATCATCGAAGAAACCATCGAGGAGATTGTCGTGGTCGCGCACCACCTGCCCGTCGCCGGCGATCAGGTTGGCAGCGCTGTCTCGGTGTTAAACACCCAAGATTTTGCAACGCGACTACATTTTGAGCCTGCGTCGTTGTTTCGCACCCTGCCCAGCCTGAACGTGTCCCAGTCCGGACCCATGGGAGGGCTGACCGAAATACGTATGCGGGGCTCAGAAAGCAATCACACCTTGGTGTTAATCGACGGCGTGGAAGCCAACGACATTGCCAACGGCAGCACGTTTAACCTGTTTACCCTTGCGGGTACGGAGATTGAACGAATCGAAGTCTTGCGCGGACCTCAAAGCGCTCGATACGGCTCTGAAACCATCGGCGGGGTAATCGCGATTTCCACCCGAAAGCGCCCGACGGAGACATCCCCTGACCACGATCTGGTACTGGGATTGGAATCCGGTAACCGGGGCTTCCAGCTCGGGTCTATCCGAGCACGAAGCCAAAAATCCTTGGGCACGGATCTCACCTGGTCGAACCGCATGGGCATCACCCGAGGGGTTACTGATGGCACCAATGCCTCGTTTTTTGGAGATGAAGACGACGGTTTTCAGAACACCGCTTGGCATTTCAGTAGCTCACTGGATTGGGTCCAGGGGGCCAGCATTACCGCTTCCTTGCGACAAACCACCAGCGACGCCGACGGCGACCCTCAGGACTTCGCTACGCCTGCCACACCGACCCAGGGACTGGTTATCGACGGCAATGAACGCAACAGAGCTCGGCAGCAGCTTGCAGCCGTGACCGCCACCCTGCACACCGGCGCTTGGCAGCACTCCATCGTGCTCAGTCAGAACGACAATAAAACCCGGTTTCGCGTGGATGGTGACGTCAGTAGCGGTTTGGAAGGCACTCAAGAAAAAGCCGATTGGAGTATGTCCCGGGTCTTCTCCCACAACGGTTTGGAACATGGCGTCACATTTGGACTGCAATACGAAGAACGCCGCTTTGGCAATTTTAGCGCCCAAACAGCTGCAGCAAACCACCAAGCCGAGGATCGTCAGCGCAGCCAGTTCGCTGAGTATTTGCTGCAGGGCGATGGCCGCGCCCTATCTTTAAGCGTGCGTCACGATAACAACGACGGCTTTGCAAACCTAACCACCTGGCGCATGACCGCCAGTCAAAACCTCAGTGAACATTTGCGTATGCACGGCAGTTGGGGAGAAGGATCGGCCAACCCGACCTTTTTTGAGCTGTTCGGCTTTATTCCGGAATCCTTTACCGGCAACCCTAACCTTCAACCGGAGCGGTCTCGCGGCTGGGATCTGGGGGTCAGCGGGGCGGCTTGCCAGGGGCGCTGCCAGTGGGACATGACTTACTTCCGCTCACGCCTGAGCGATGAAATCACCACCACCTATCCAGAGCCACTGTATCTGGCCTATCCGGTCAATGTGACCGGGGACAGTCGCCGCAGGGGATTGGAGCTAAGCCTAAGCTCTCAGCTTAGCCAGACCTTCGGGATTGATGCCAACTTCACCTGGCTGCACAGCGAAGACGCGCTGGGACAAGAAGAGGTCCGCAGACCGCGCCGCAGCGGGTCTGTCACCGGACATCTGTCGTTTGCCGATGAACGCGGCAAAGCCAGCTTTTCGGTGATTTACAACGGCGCCACCCAAGATAACGAATTCATTTCAGCCACACCGCAAACCCGGGCGCCGATAGCCAGTACGGCGTTACTCAACGCCAGCGTAAGCTACGCCGTGAGCAACCGCTTCAGTTTATTCGCCCGAGGTCAAAACCTCTTGGACAAAAAATACCAGCAAGTCTTCGGCTATCGCGCCCCTGGCGTCACCGCCTCTGTCGGCATCCGCGTGCAAAGGGGATAACACCGCAACCGGGCCATGGCGTTTAGGCCCAGCCCCGCTATCATGGCGTTTTTTCAACGGGTGTTGATTATGCGCATTGCTACTTGGAACGTGAACGGCCTTCGAGCACGACTGGAATACATCACGCGATGGTTACAAGACCGGCAACCGGACGTAGTTGGCCTGCAGGAGCTGAAAACCCCCGACGACTTGTTCCCCCACGATTACTTTGCAGAGCTTGGCTATACAGCACTGGTTCATGGCCAGAAAAGCTGGAATGGCGTGGCCATCTTAACCAAGCTGCCGGCCACGCTGACGCATACCGGCGTGCCTAACCAAGAGCAATTTGGCTCCCGACAGATTACCGCCAACATCGACGGTAAATTGGCGTTTACAACGGTTTACTGTCCCAACGGCAAGAACCTGGAGCACGCGGACTTTGCCGGCAAGCTGGCCTGGTACGACGACCTAACCGCTCAATGGCAGGCTTCTGCTGACAATGCTACCCATCGCATTATTTGTGGCGATTTTAATATTGTGCCCGAAGCCATCGACGGCTGGCGGGGAGAAGCCGGTGAAGGCTCTATTTTCTACACCAAGGAAGAACGGGGACGCCTGCAAAACCTGATGGACACTGGCCTTACGGATTTGTTTCGGCATAAGTACCCAGATGCTCAGGAATTCTCCTGGTGGGATTACCGCGGCGGCGCCTTTCACCGCAAGCACGGATTGCGCATCGACTTTATCTTGGCCACGACAGGACTGTTGGAACTAACCGACGAAGTCGTTATTGACCGCGACTACCGTCGCAAGATCGAAGAGCTCACGGCGTCGGACCACGCTCCCGTTTACGCTGACATTCGACTCTAAGCCCCCACAGCACGGGGCCTGGCAATAGAATTCGCGTGTGGTTTACCGCATTCGGTGGTATTCTGCGCCATCGTTATTTCCGCCAAATAAAATTTTCTATACTTTTCAACGGGTTACATCATTCGACTCGTTGAAAAGGGGAGACTTTTTTGGCATCCCAACAGATCGAACAACACTGACAGAGAAAACTGATGAAAGACCTGACACGCTATCGAAACATCGGCATTTTCGCCCACGTGGACGCGGGCAAAACCACCACGACTGAACGTATCCTCAAGCTGACAGGCAAAATCCATAAGATTGGCGAAGTGCACGACGGTGCAGCTACCACTGACTTCATGGAGCAGGAGCAGGAGCGCGGTATTACGATCCAGTCTGCGGCCACCAGCTGCACCTGGGCAGACCACCGTCTGAACATCATTGACACTCCCGGACACGTGGACTTCACCATTGAAGTCTATCGTTCGCTTAAAGTTCTTGATGGCGGTGTTGGTGTTTTCTGTGGCTCTGGCGGCGTTGAGCCGCAGTCAGAAACGAACTGGCGCTACGCCAACGAATCCGAAGTTGCACGTCTGATTTTCGTCAACAAGCTTGACCGTTTGGGCGCAAACTTTTATCGCGTTGTTGAGCAGGTTGAAAAGGTGCTTGGTGCAAACCCATTGGTCATGACCCTGCCCATCGGCGAAGAAGACGACTTTGTCGGCGTTGTAGACCTTCTTACTATGGAAGCCTGGGTTTGGGACGATTCCAGCAATCCAGATTCTTACACCATCGGTGAAATCCCAGCGGAGCTTGCTGAGCAAGCGGCTGAATATCGCGAAAAGATGGTTGAAACCGCGCTTGAGCAAGACGACGACTTAATGGAGGCCTATCTCGAAGGCACCGAGCCCTCCATCGAAGACCTGAAGAAGTGCATTCGCAAAGGCACCATCGCCTTGGACTTTTTCCCAACCTTCTGCGGATCGGCGTTCAAGAACAAGGGCATTCAGAACGTACTGAACGCGGTTGTGGATTACCTGCCGAATCCTACCGAGGTTGACCCACAGCCTGAAGTAGACCTGGAAGGCAACGAGACCGGCTCTGTAGCAACCGTAGACCCTGAAGGTCCACTGCGCGCTCTGGCATTCAAAATCATGGACGACCGCTACGGCGCTTTGACCTTTACTCGTATTTACTCGGGCAAACTGAACAAGGGCGATACGGTACTCAACACCTTCACTGGCAAGACCGAGCGCATTGGCCGTATTGTGGAAATGCACGCCGACTCCCGCGAAGAGCTGGAATCTGCCCAGGCTGGCGACATCGTTGCGTTGCTTGGCATGAAGAACACCCAAACGGGTCATACCCTGTGCGACCCCAACAATCCCGCCACCCTAGAACCCATGGTATTCCCGGATCCTGTGATCTCGGTTGCTATTTCTCCTCGGGACAAGGCTGGGGCTGAAAAGATGGGCATCGCGCTGTCCAAGATGATCCAAGAAGATCCATCCTTCTACGTGGAAACAGACGAAGAATCTGGCGAAACCATCATGAAGGGCATGGGCGAGCTTCACCTGGATATCAAGGTAGACATCCTCAAGCGCACCCACGGCATTGATGTCGACGTAGGCAAGCCTCAGGTGGCTTACCGCGAAACCATCACCCAGCGTGTGGAAGACACCTATACCCACAAGAAGCAAACCGGTGGATCAGGTCAGTTCGCTAAGATTGACTACGTGATCGAGCCCGGTGAAGTCGGCAGTGGCTACGAGTTCGAATCCACGGTTACCGGCGGCAACGTGCCACGAGAGTTTTGGCCAGCCGTTGAGAAGGCCTTTGGCGTGAGCATGGAGGAAGGCACCCTGGCCGGCTTCCCATTGCTAGACGTAAAAGTCACCTTGACCGATGGTGGTTTCCACGCGGTTGACTCCTCGGCCATTGCTTACGAATTGGCAGCCAAAGCCGCCTATCGTCAGTCGGTGCCCAAGGCCAAACCCCAGCTGTTGGAGCCAGTAATGAAGGTCGACGTTTTCACTCCAGACGACCATGTGGGTGACGTCATCGGCGACTTGAATCGTCGTCGCGGCATGATCAAGTCACAGGAAGCTGGCCTGACCGGTGTGCGCGTCAAAGCTGACGTGGCTCTAGCTGAAATGTTTGGCTATATCGGCGACCTGCGCACCATGACTTCTGGCCGCGGCCAGTTCTCCATGGAGTTCTCACACTACGCACCTTGCCCAACCAATGTGGCAGACCAGGTGATCCAAGAAGTGAAGGAACGCAAAGCGGCAAGCTAAGCCACGGCTTAAGTGAACGCACAAAAAAAGGCGCATTAGCGCCTTTTTTTGTGTTCAACGTTAAACCTAGACGCTCCGTCTGTTGGCAGCGCACTTAGCAACGCAAATCCTCTGAGGCCCTTCAAAAACCCAGCCCGAGAATGCTCGTAACCGCTTTGGCCCGGGAACCGAGCCTGATTACCCTAAGCGGCTTTATCAGCCCTAAACATTAAACCGAAAGTGCACCACGTCGCCGTCTTGCACTTCGTACTCTTTACCTTCTAAGCGCCAGCGACCCGCGTCCTTGGCGCCGGCCTCGCCACCTAAGGTGACGTAGTCATCGAAGCCGATCACCTCGGCGCGAATAAAGCCTTTCTCAAAATCCGTATGAATCACCCCGGCAGCCTGTGGCGCCTTGGCCCCCACGGGAATGGTCCAGGATCGAACCTCCTTGGGCCCAGCGGTGAAATACTGCTGCAAACCCAACAATTTATAGCCTGCGCGAATAACCCTGTGCAGGCCGGGTTCGGAAAGATTCAGCTCTTGTAAAAACTCGCTGCGCTCTTCGTCGTCCAGCTCTGCCAGCTCGGACTCAATTTTGTTGCTAACCACCACCACTTCAGCGCCTTCTGCGGCGGCGATTTCGCGGACCACATCGACTAAGGGATTGTCGTGCAGACCATCTTCCGCCACGTTGGCAATATAGAGCACGGGCTTGGCGGTAATGAAGTGAAATTCATGCAGCGAGCGCAGCTCTTCCACGCTGAAATCCACTGAGCGCACGGGGTTGCCTGCTTCCAGAGCCTCGGCGACGCGCTGCAACAGAGCCACCTTGATCTTGGCATCCTTGTCACCGGCATTGGCGACCCGACTGTAACGGTCGATGCCTTTTTGCAGGGTCTCTAAATCCGCCAACGCCAGCTCGGTGTTAATGATTTCAATGTCATCGGCCGGCGACACTTTGTTCGCCACGTGGATAACCTTGTCGTCTTCAAAGCAACGCACTACATGGGCAATGGCTTGGGTCTCGCGGATATGGGCCAAAAACTGGTTACCCAGGCCCTCGCCTTTTGAGGCTCCTGCTACCAGCCCCGCAATGTCGACAAACTCCATAGTCGCTGGAATCACTTTTTGCGGATTGACGATATCGCAGAGTTGATTCAAGCGGGGATCTGGCACTGGCACGATGCCGGTATTGGGATCGATGGTGCAAAAAGGAAAATTCTCTGCATCGATTCCAGCTTGGGTTAATGCGTTAAACAGTGTGGACTTGCCGACGTTAGGCAACCCAACGATTCCGCAGTTAAATCCCATTTTTTTCTCCTGATGGGTTTGATGAACCGACGTTTTTGTCTGCTTGCTCTGCACCGGCCGCTGGGGACTTCGCGCCAGACTCGTCGGTGTGCAGCGCGGTCATGGCGCCTTGCCAGTGCCCGGCTAGAACGTCGCGCAACACGCCGCTAGGCAGTTCCCCTGCAATCGCGATGGCTTGGCGCTCTGTTGCCGGCGGTGTTTGCTGGGTCAGATACGCATTGACCAAATTTTTATTGCCCGGATGCCCAACGCCAATGCGCAATCGGTGATAACCGTCCTGATTGCCAAGCCGGGCGCGCACGCTTTTTAGGCCGTTGTGGCCGTTTTCGCCGCCACCAGACTTCAAGCGAACTTGGCCCGGCGCAAAAGCCACCTCGTCATGGGCGACCAATATCTCTTGCGGCAAAATTTTATAGAAGTGCGCTACGGCGCCAATGGCTTCGCCACTGTTATTCATAAAGGTTGTGGGAACCATCAGACGCACGTCTTGTCCATAAATCACGCCGCGCCCTATCTCTGCTTTGAATTTGCTTTCCAGCGTTAGCGGGATCTGGAATTGCTCGGCAAGTGCGCGAACCCAGTCCGCCCCAACGTTGTGGCGGGTAGTCGCGTATTGCTGGCCTGGATTGCCCAGGCCAGCGATCAGTTTTAAAGCCGTCGTTTCCACGGCTTTTTACTGACGACCGATCACGGTTACGTTCCGAGTTCGGATAACGCTATTCGCTAGCGGCTTCTTCCGCGTCATCAGCAGGGGCCGCTTCGTCGGCAGGTGCTGCTTCATCGGCAGAAGCTGCTTCATCGGCAGAAGCTTGTTCCGCTTGAGCACCACCACGCTTAGCTGTAACGCTGGCTACTGGGATATCACGATCGGCACCCAAGGCAAGGGCAACAATTGTGACGCCCTCACCAATCACCAGATCGCTCAGGTGTACCGATGTACCAGATTCCACCTCAGCCATGTCCACTTCAATGAACTCAGGCAGATTGGCGGGCAAGCAAGAAACTTCGACTTCGGTCAAGGTACGGGTCAGAGTACCGCCCTGCATTTTGACCCCAACACAGCTGTCTTCGTTGATGAAGTGCAGTGGCACGCTAACGTTGATTTCGCGGTCGGCACTCACGCGTTGAAAATCCACATGCTGTACGCGCTCGTTGGCAGGGTTACGCTGCAAATCGCGGACGACGGCCTGCTCACTTTTACCCTCGATGGATACGTTCAGAATCTGCGAGTAAAAAGCCTCAAGCTGCATGGCCTTGGACAGTTCGTTAGCGGACAGGGTTAGCATCTGCGCCTCACCGGAACCGCCATAAATAATGGCTGGCACCTTATCTTCCAAACGTCGTAGGCGGCGGCTCGCACCCTTCCCTACCGTCGTTCGGATCTGCGCAGTCAGTTCAATTGTGTCTGACATGGTTTGTCTCCAAAGTGATGATCAATTTCCTAGGCTTGCGACCAGTCTAGGAATCTTCTTTCCGACAGCTTGAAGTCCCTAACGGAACATCGCGCTGATGGATTCTTCATTACTGACTCGCCGAATCGATTCAGCCAGTAAGCGGTCCAGACTAAGCTGGTGTATTTTTTCGCAATCTTGAGCAGCCGAAGACAGCGGAATCGTGTCTGTCACGACCATTTGGTCAATTTGCGAATTGGCAATGCGCTCGATCGCAGGGCCGGAAAAAACCGGGTGCGTAATATAACAAACTACGGCCTCGGCGCCCTCTTCTTTTAGCGCTTCGGCGGCCGTGCATAGAGTGCCCGCGGTATCCACGATGTCGTCCACCATGATGCAGGTTTTACCTGCCACATCACCGATGACATTCATCACCTTGGTGACGTTCGCCTGAGGACGGCGCTTGTCGATGATGGCCAGATCAAGATCGTCGATTTGTTTAGCAATGGCCCGGGCTCGTACCACCCCACCTACATCCGGCGATACCACGATGGGGTTGGCATACCGCTGCGCGAGAATGTGATCCACCAAGACCGGTGAGCCATAAATGTTGTCGACAGGGATGTTAAAAAATCCCTGGATTTGGTCGGCGTGCAAATCCACGGTCAAAATGCGATCTATGCCGACGGTGCTGATCATGTCGGCAACCACCTTGGCGCTGATCGCTACCCGTGCAGATCGCGGACGGCGGTCTTGTCTGGCGTATCCGTAATAGGGCACTACCGCCGTTACGCGCTGGGCAGACGCTCGATGCATGGCATCGGCCATAATCAGCAGTTCCATGAGATTGTCATTGGTGGGGGCGCAGGTGGACTGCATCAAAAACACGTCCTTGCCGCGGACGTTTTCGTGCACTTCTACCGATACTTCACCATCACTGAAGCGGCCCACATCCATGTTGCCGAGCTCAAGGTGGAGCTGATCTGCAACTCGCTTGGCTAGCGCCTGGTTGGAATCGCCAGCAAACAACATCAAGTTAGCCATTCAAGCCCCCAAAGATAGTTCGGCAGAGTGTGCATGTTCCCAGGGAACCTCGTGTCGTCCCTACGCCCGTCGTAGGGTCGATTAGCTCTAAAATGCGTCGTGAAATGGCTGGGGTGGCAGGATTCGAACCTGCGCATGCCGGGATCAAAACCCGGTGCCTTACCGCTTGGCGACACCCCATTTAACTGGAAGTTCTCTCCATCCCTGAGCGACTGATTTTCCATCTTCGCTGCGACAACGAGGCCTTGGGCATCACCTTCGGTGAATTGCCGTCAACACCTTACCGTTGCTTTTAGGGTGACGATTTTCGAGCGCGCTATTGTCCTGATCGGGCTTAGCAGTGTCAAACTTCTTTCGTCACTGAGCAGCCCTCAGTAGCCACCGTTCCTGACTCAGGAATCAAGGCTCCCGCCCAAAACCAGCCAAAGCTGCTAAGAACCCATGACGGGCCTAGGCAACGCTAGCGAAATGCGCACGAAAGTACCTTCGCCGGTGATCTCTAGCAGCCGAGGCCGCCATTGGCCGTTTACCTGTCCATACTCGGTGAACACCACAGACCAGCCTTGTTGCTTGAAACCAATCAGACGTCCTTGATCGTCGCGTTGCGGTGGGTCCTGGACGGGCCATGTCGTAGCAGGACGGCCCTGGAGCCAATCGCTGAATGCAGACAACGGCACTGCCCAACCCAAATATTGCGCCATGAGCTCAGCCGCTGGGCCGACCACTGGAGGTTGATTCCCTTGAGTAACCTGCAACCGCTCCTGAGTACCCAGCAAACGGGTCTTACCAACCCCCAAGGCTCCCCAAACTACGACATCGTACTGGCCTTGTTGCTCCTGAAAGCGAAAATGCAGGCGCTGATTGCCCTGAGGGGTGCGGACGACAGCCTTACCGCTCACCGCATAGGGTGCTGAGACGGGGACCGATGGCTGCAGCGCGCAGCCCCCTAGCATCAAAACCGCCAGCGAGACCACTAGGGCAATTTGGCTGATCAAAAGCTGACCTCGACGCCATTCGGGAAAAAACACCGCCTCCTTGCTAGGGTCTTGGTCCCAAGTCAGTGGACAGAATTTGCCTGCATCGCTCATCTGCTGCGGTGGTTTGACTTCTGCTATCATTCGCGTCCTGAATTTTCTGTCGCAAAGCGGTTCATGAGCATACTGGCATACGGCCTAAACTATCGCACGGCTCCCCTGGAATTGAGGGAGCGCGTGGCATTTCCGGAGGAAAGTCTGGGCGCTGCCCTGCGCGATCTTTCCAAAGATCTGCCGCAAATCCGCGAAGTAGCCATTGTCTCGACCTGCAACCGCACGGAACTGTATTGCGCGGCGAACAGCGATTGTGCAGACGACCTGGGCAGCTGGCTATCCCAACACAGAGACATCACCTTGAAAGAACTTCAAGGTGCCAGCTATCAGTACTGGGACCAAGACGCTGCCAAACATTCCATGCGGGTGGCTGCGGGCCTAGATTCGCAAATGCTGGGCGAACCGCAGATCATGGGGCAGGTCAAATCCGCCTTTGAACTGGCAAGAACCCAAGGCACCAGCGGGCCGGAATTGAATTTACTGTCCAGGCTTACGCTGCAAACCGCCAAGCAAATTCGAACCCAAACGGACATTGGCCGAAACCCCATTTCCGTGGCGTATGCGGCAGTGTCTTTAGCCACCCAGCTTTTCAGCGATTTACCCAGCAAGCGGGCGCTACTGCTTGGTGCTGGTGAAACCGTCGCATTGGTGGGAGAGCACTTGCGGGGCAAAGGTGTTACCGACCTGACCATCGCCAACCGTACCTTGGCCAACGCCACCACCCTGGCGGCCAAACTGGACGCCAATGCCATTCAGTTATCTGATGTGGCAACGGTGCTATCCGGTTTTGACATGGTAATTGCCTCCACCGCGAGCACCTTACCTGTACTCGGCAAGGGCACCGTGGAACAGGCCATCCGCGAACGTAAGCGACGTCCCATGTTCATGCTAGACATTGCTGTGCCGCGAGACATCGAAGCGGCGGTAGGTGAGCTGCCGGATGTTTACCTCTACACCATCGACGACCTAACCAAGATTGTTGAAGTCAACAAATCCAAACGACTGTTAGCCGCTACCGGCGCTGAAAACCTGGTGGACTTAGGCGCAGAAACGTATCGGCGGGAAAGCCGAATTGCCCAAGGCAATGGCCTGCTGCAAGGTTTTCGGCGCCAGGCCCATGAGTTACGGGATGCGGAAGTTGAGCGGGGGCTGAGAGCTTTGGCCAACGGTACCGATCCTCGGGAAGCGCTTGAGCAAATGGCGGCGTCGCTGACCAACAAGCTGATTCACCCGACTACGGCTGCCATACGCAACGCCAGTGCAGACGGTCGAAGCGACCGACTGGACTTTATTCAACACACCTACGGCCTGGACCAGACAGCGGCCTCAGACGCCGACTCCGCTCCAGGTGAACTCGCCGACGACAAGGAATCCTAGTGTTATTGACCGACTCCATGATGGCCAAACTGGAAAGTCTGCGGGATCGCTTTGAAGAGGTGGCTGCCCTGCTTGCGGATGCCGAGGTCATGGCGGACCGGGAGCGTTTTACCGCTCTGTCTAAAGAGTACGCGGAAATCGAACCTGTGGTGGGGTGTTATCAACGCACGACCCAGCTCGAACAGGATATCGCTGACAACGAACAGCTGCTGGACGAGGACGATCCCGAGATGCGGGAACTGGCCCAACAGGATATTGCCGACTGCAAAGTACAGTTGGAAACCCTGACCGAGGAGTTGCAAACCCTTTTGCTGCCGAAGGATCCAAACGACCAGAGCAATGTGTTTTTGGAAATTCGCGCGGGTACTGGCGGTGACGAAGCGGCGATCTTTTCTGGCGACCTTTTTCGCATGTACACCAAGTTTGCCGAAAGCAAAGGCTGGCGTGTGGAGGTCATGAACGAAAGACCCGGCGAACATGGCGGCTTCAAAGAAATCATCACCCGCATTGAAGGGCGTGATGTGTACAGCCAGCTCAAATTTGAATCCGGCGCCCACCGAGTACAGCGAGTCCCCGAGACCGAATCTCAAGGCCGAGTGCATACCTCAGCTTGCACCGTGGCTGTCATGCCCGAGGTCGATGAAATCGGCGAAATCGAGATCGACAAAAAAGACATTCGTGAGGACACCTTTCGGGCTTCGGGAGCTGGCGGGCAGCACGTCAACAAAACCGATTCAGCCATACGCTTGACCCACATTCCTACGGGTACCGTTGTGGAGTGCCAGGATGAACGCTCACAGCACAAGAATCGGGCCAGGGCCATGTCCCTACTCAAAGCCAGACTGCTGGACGCGGCCCAAACCAAGCAGCAAGACGAGCAAGCCGCCAACCGCCGGCAGTTAGTGGGTTCTGGAGATCGCTCTGAACGCATTCGCACCTATAACTTCCCCCAGGGTCGGGTTACCGACCATCGCATCAATCTCACCTTGTACAAGCTGGATGAAGTGATTGAAGGGGATCTGGCTTCGGTGGTGGAGCCGCTGGTCCGCGAATATCAGGCAGACCTGCTGCAACAACTGGCCGATGGCTAACCTGACCTAACCCATGGCTGAAGCCTTGCAAACTCAAACCGTGGGCAATTGGCTGCGCTCCTATCCCAATCTGGATCGGTTTGACCTTGAACTGGGGCTGATAAAAACCTTGGACTGCTCCCGGGCATCTATTTTGAGCCACCCTGAACGGCAGCTAACCACTGAGGAATGGTCCCAATTACAACAATGGAGCCATGATCTATCTCGTCATGTGCCCGTGGCCTATCTGTGCGGCGAACAGGAATTTTGGGGACTGACGCTGCAAGTCGACGAGCGCGTTCTGGTTCCTCGTCCGGATACGGAAACCCTCGTTGAGCGTGCCCTGCATTGTCTGCAGCAATGGCCAGATCAGGCTGACAGGGCCACCACCTCTAACCCCGCGGTTAAGGTGCTGGATTTAGGCACAGGCAGCGGCGCCATTGCCTTGGCGTTAGCCAAGGAACGTCCAGATTTAGACGTCCACGCATGCGACATCAGTCAAGACAGTTTGAAGGTCGCCCAAGACAATGCGGACCGCTTAGGCCTACCGGTGACGTTCTATTGCAGCGACTGGTTCAAAAGCGTTGCCGAGCAGTTTCATCTCATCCTAGCCAACCCGCCTTACATCGCGCCGGATGACCCGCACCTGGCAACCTTGGGCGCAGAGCCAACCCAGGCGCTGATTGCTGCCGAGCAGGGTCTGGCCGATTTGGCCCATATCATTCAGCACAGCGCGGCACATCTGCATGACGACGGCTGGCTATTGTTAGAACACGGTTACGATCAAGGGGCGGCAGTGCGAAACCTGCTAGCTCAAGCCGGATTTCACCACGTCAGTACGTACAGGGACCTAGGCGATAACGAACGGGTCAGTGTAGGGCAGCGACCAGCGGCACCAGAGTCAGCTCATGAATGACGAACAGCTCATGCGCTATAGCCGGCAGATCATGCTGCCGGATATCGACATTTCCGGTCAGGAGCGACTGCTCGAGGCTAAAGTGTTGCTGATCGGCGCTGGGGGCTTAGGTTCTGCTATCGCGCTGTATCTGGGCGCTGCGGGCGTCGGGGATCTCACGCTGGTGGACGACGACGACGTGGATTTATCCAACTTACAGCGGCAAATCGCTCACGCCAGTGCCGATATCAATCACAACAAAGCTCAATCAGCTGCCGCCACCATTCAGGCCATGAACCCAGACTGCCAGACCCGGGTCATTACTCACCGATTGGATCAGGTGGAACTGTCGCGGCAGGTTGAGCAAGCAGATCTGGTGCTGGATGCCACGGACAATGCGGCTAGCCGCTTTGCCCTAAACGCCGCGTGCTGGGCAGCGGGCACGCCTTTGGTCAGCGGTGCCGCCATTCGCTGGGAAGGCCAAGTCAGCGTTTTTGACCCACGCCAAGAACACTCGCCCTGCTATCAATGCCTGTACCCAGAAACCGACATGGAAGCGGGACTCAACTGTGCAGAAAATGGTGTGATCTCGCCCTTGGTTGGCGTCATTGGCAGCATGCAGGCATTGGAAGCGATCAAGGTGCTCACGGGCACCGGCATTACTTTGGTGGGTTCGGTGCTGTTTTTTGACGGCAAATACGGAGAGTGGCGTCGAATAGGTCTTACCAAGAATCCGACTTGCCCAATCTGTCGCTAGGCAGTTCCAAGCATAAGTGGCTTGCTAGGGCTGCTAATAGCGCAACCTTCATAGCCGCCATATCCGCGGTACCAAAGGCCGCCATGTGGGTGGTGGAGATATCCGTCAAACCGCACGGATTGATACGACTAAAGGGCTCCAGATCCATATCCACATTCAAGCTCAGGCCGTGGTAGCAGCAACCTCTTCGCACCCTAAGTCCTAACTGGGCGATTTTTTGTGAGCCCACATAAACACCAGGTGCCTTGGGCCGCAGCTGACTGACAATGCCTTGGGCTTGGAGTACCTGCTGTAACGCCTGCTCAATACCGGATACCAGATCCCGCACCCCCATTTTTTTGCGGCGTATATCCAACATCAGATAGGCGGTGATCTGCCCTGGGCCGTGATAGGTGACTTGACCGCCGCGATCGGCTTGCACCACTGGGATATCTCCAGGCGCCAGGACATGTTCCGCTTTACCGGCCTGCCCCTGGGTGAATACCGGCAGGTGCTCGGTCAGCCAAATTTCGTCCCGGCTTTCTGCATTGCGCTGGTTGGTAAAGTTCTGCATGGCTTGCAGGGTTTGCAGGTATTCGGTGACGCCTAAGTCTCGGACTGAGGCCTCACTAACGGTGAACAGTTGTTCGGACATAGCTCACTACCAGAGCCCGCAGGCCCGACGATTTTCGCGACAGTCTAAATAATTAACCGAACTGCTTCATGGGCCAGCAGTTCGTCGTATAAGCCTTGCAGGTGGGATTCGCCTTCTGCCCACAGATTTACCCTGAGAGACACAAACTTATCCCCGCGGCTGGGCCGGCTGTTAATGTCATCCGGTGACACCTTGGGGGAATGTCGCCGCACAATCTCGATTACCTGAGCGGTGTGCCCCTCACCGGTAGCCACAATTATCCGAATCGGGTACCGACAGGGAAATTCGATCAGCGGCTCATCACTCATCGACTTAGGACTGATCGAACAGCAAGTAGATGTAATCACCCAATCGAGAGAACAAACCGGCTTCTGGAACCGAGGCCAAGGCGACCACGTCGCCGGAGTAAAGGTTTTCTCCGCCTAGACTGAGATTAATGGTTCCCAGCACGTCGCCTTTTTGCACCGGGGCCTCAAAATACTCCGGCACAGTAATGGACGCTTGAATGTCCTGATAGCTTCCCTTGGGGAACGTCAACACCACCTCTTCCGGCACCCCGATGGGCATACTTTCCACATCACCGTAGTAAATGGGCTGTTCTTGTAGCGCTATGCCAGGCTCATACAGAGCCTTAGTTTCAAAGTTGCGAAATCCATAGGACAACAGCTTCTGGCTTTCGCGCATGCGCGCCTCATCGTTTTCCGTGCCGAGCACCACGCTGATCAAGCGCATGCCGTTGCGCTGAGCCGACGCCACCAGACAATAGCCCGCGGCATTGGTGAAGCCGGTTTTTACCCCGTCCACCGAGCGATCACGCCAGAGCAACCGATTGCGGTTTGGCTGCTCAATGCCGTTATAGGTAAAGCTCTTTTGCCGATACAGCTCATATTGCTCTGGATGATTTTCGATCAGCGCCCGGGTTAACAGCGCCAAGTCCTTGGCAGTGCTGTAGTGGCCGTCGTCCGGTAATCCGGTTGAGTTACGAAACTGACTGTTTTCCAGCCCCAAAAACCTTGCCTGCTGGTTCATTAGGTCTGCGAAGGCGTCTTCGCTTCCGGCGATGTGCTCGGCCAAGGCAACACTGGCGTCATTGCCGGATTGAATGATCACCCCTTTCAGCAATTCGGATACGGGAACACTGGTGCCTTCGCGGACAAACATTTTTGAGCCGCCGGTTCGCCATGCATTTACGCTGATCTGCACCAGCTCATCGGTGCCTAGGCGCCCGCGGCGAATTTCTTCTTCTACCACATAGCCGGTCATGATCTTTGTCAGACTGGCTGGTGGATTACGTTCATCGGCGTTGTGTTCAGCCAAAACCGTTTGGGTTTTTGCGTCAATCAGCAGAAAAGACGTTGCCTGCAGCTTGGGTGGAGGCAACAAGGGGATGGGGTTTGCCGCTTGAGCAGCTACAGAAAAAAGGGTGAACGCGATTAGCGCGCTACAAACTCGAAGCATAAAAAACGACACCTGGAGAAAGCCGGAATACTAGCGCCCCAACACCAGCTTCGGCAAACCAATATCCAAAGTCAGCAACAGGGCACGCAATCGTTCACTCTTGGCCGCGGAATTCACCGGCCCAAAACGCAAAACGTATTCACCAGACGAAGCCACAACGACTTCAGGCACCAGGGCCTCTAGGGAGGCCAACTGTAGCCGCGCAGTTTCAGCTTCTGCCGCCGTGGCAAAGCTACCCGCATGGTAATAGCGGGACTGGGTTTCTGTAGATTCAGCTTTTGGGAATTCTGGTTCTGGGGCATGTGCCAGGAGAGGCACGGGCTGATCCCCAGCGGTTTGGGTTAGGGCTTCCACACGCACCCGTGCTGTTCCCTGCTCGTGAAAGCCCAGCTTAACCGCTGCGGCGTAAGACAAATCGATAATGCGGTCTTCATGAAAGGGGCCGCGGTCGTTGATTTTGACAATGGTGCTGCGCCCGTTGGTTAGGTTCGTTACCCGAGCAAAAACTGGAATGGGCAGAGAACGATGAGCGGCGCTCAGTTGATACTGATTAAAGATCTCGCCACTAGAGGTGCGCCGTCCATGAAATTTAGCGCCATACCAAGAAGCGACGCCATCTTCCTGATAGCCCTCAGCAGTAGCCGCTACATAGTAGGTCTTACCCCAGACCTCATATTGACTGGGGTTGCCGGTCTCGCTTCTGGGCAGAGCCCTGACTGTCGGATCAGGCAAACGAGATAACGCCCGAATCTGTTGCTGACTCAGTTGGGGCGCTCGATCTGCACCCGCTGGCCGTTGACTGCCGACCCCCGCACAACCGCCCAACACCGTTACCAGACCAATAAGCCAGGACATACCGATGACGCAAAAGCATCTCATGGGCGGTCGATTTCTCAGCCGTGTTTGGGCGCGATGCATGGTGGCGTCAGCCAGCCGTTCCAGTGGGTTCGCCAGCCCGGCGCTGCAAAATTTCCTGGCTAAGCTGATACACGGCCATGGCATACAACCGGCTGTGGTTGTAGCGCGTGATCACGTAAAAATCCTCATAGCCTAACCAGTATTCCGCGTCGTCCGGTTGCTGCATGCGCATCAATGTGGCCTTGCGGTCATCGGCCTGATCCGATGACACCTGCACCCCCTGTGACCGCCAGTGGGCAACGGTTTTAGTGGGACGCAGGTCAGCGTTGGCTTGGGCCAGCAGCTCAGGAGATGGGTTAGTCACGGTTACCGCTTCTACGGTCTGTGCGTCACCACGCCAGCCATGGCGTGCAAAGTAATTGGCGACGCTGCCGATGGCATCGGTTTTGTTGGTCCAAATATCCCTCACCCCATCGCCATCAAAGTCCACTGCAAAACTCCGGTAGCTGGAGGGAATGAACTGACCGTAACCCATGGCACCTGCGTAGGAGCCTTTCAAGCTGAGGGGGTTCTTACCTTCTTCCCTAGCGAGCAACAAATGCTCCGTTAACTGCCCGCGAAAAAAGGTAGCTCGGGGTGGGTAATCAAACGCTAGGGTACTCAAGGCATCTACGACACCAAAATTACCGGTGACCCGGCCATAGCGCGTCTCTACGCCGATAATGGCCACAATGATTTCCGGGGCAACGCCATAGACCTGCTGGGCTCTTTCAAGTGCCTGGCGGTTTTCCTCCCAAAACCTGACGCCCTGGCTGATCCGAGGCTCGTCAACCAGGATGTTGCGGTATTCGTGCCAGACCAGACGACGTTCTGCAGGACGAGACATCAACTCGATAATACGATCCTGCTTTGCCGCCTGACTGAATATCTCTTCCAAAGCCACTCGGGAAAAGCCGTGGTCGGCCACCAGTTCTTCGATGTAGGAACGCACTTCCGCGCGCTGCAGATAGCCGCTTTCAGCTGCCGCTACCGCGGAACAAAACAACGTGACACAACACAGGGCGAGCCGAGCTGCCCCAAAACGGACTTCGGCCAGGGCTCTAAAAACACCGAATCTTTGCTGCGCCATATGCGTTACCAAGCCTTGTGTGTACGTACTGACATGATGACACCAAACCCCGCCATCAAGGTAATCGCTGAAGTGCCACCATAGCTCACCAAGGGCAACGGCACGCCAACAACAGGCAGGATACCGCTGACCATGGCCACATTAACGAAGAGGTAAATAAAGAAGGTGAGCACGAATGAACCCGCCAAAAGTCGGCCAAACGTGCTGCCCGCTTGAGCCGCTAACCATAGTCCCCGGGCGATGATGAGCAGATACAAGGTCAGCAAAAACGACACCCCAACAAAACCCAGCTCTTCACCGATAACCGCAACAATGAAATCTGTTCGCGCTTCGGGCAAAAAGTCTAGGTAGCTCTGGGTGCCCTGAAACAGCCCCTTACCGAAGAGCCCACCGGAACCAATAGCGGTGGTGGATTGAATGATATTCCAGCCCGCTCCAAGCGGATCGCTCTCAGGATTGAATAGGGTCAGGATACGCAGGCGCTGATAGCCTTCGAGCACAAACTGCCAAATCAACGGCGCCGCTGCGCAGATGCCCAAAATAGCCCAGACCACCCAGCGCCAGGACAAACCCGCCAGCAGCAGTACCGAAAAGCCGGCACCAAACACCAAAATACCGGTTCCCAAATCCGGCTGCCGACCGATCATAAAGGCCGGCACCGCAATAATCGCCAAACACGCAACGGTGTATTTTAGTGACGGCGGTAAGGTCCTGCGCTGTAAATACCAGGCAACCGCCATGGGCACCGACAGTTTCATCAGTTCCGAGGGCTGAAAGCGCAGCAGACCCGGCACCTCAAGCCAACGCTGGGAACCTTTAACGGTCACGCCAAAGAAAAACACCAGCACCAAGGCCGTCAGACCAAGCAAGTAGAACAAAGGCGCAACCCGCAGATAAAAATGGGGGGGTATTTGTGCCGCAACGACCATGGCCAAAAAAGCCACCGACAACCGCTGGAGCTGAGCCGCGAACAGGGCTTCATTACCATCCACAGCGCTGCGCAACACCACTAGGCCAAAGGCCACCACAACCGCTAGCAATCCAACCAGGATCGGATCGATATGCAAACGAAAGTACCAACGCGAACCGCTGGCCGCGGCGGCGTCGTAGGGGGACAAGGTTCGTTGAAAGTCCGTGTTACTCACCGTGGATAACTCCAAGTACACAGACCACGAATGCTTGGTGCAGCCCAAGTCGCTGAGAAACCGCTCATCGCGCCACCACCTCTAAATCTCTACCACTGGCCCCGCGAGCTTGCTGCAGCTGCATATGCGCATCCAATACCGCCCGTGCCACCGGCGCAGCAACGGAGCTACCGCCGCCGCCGTTTTCCACCAAAACAGCCAACGCGATGGTTGGGTTCTCCGCCGGCGCGAAAGCGATAAACCAGGCGTGCTTGCGATCAAATTCGGACAACTGCTCCTCTTCGTACTCCTCGCCTTGGCGAATTTCGACCACCTGGGCGGTGCCGGATTTACCAGCCATCCGGTAGCCAATATCTTGACCGATATAGGCCCAAGCCGTGCCGTTACCCCTAAACCCTTGATTACCTCGGTGCACCACATCTCCCATGGCGCGCACCATATTTTCCCAGTCCTCGGCGGTCAGGGTTTCAGCACCAATCTTTTTGACCGGCGCCTCTAAAACCTGCGGGGTGTCTGCAGCGCCATTGCTGATAGACGCCAGCATTCTGGGCGCAACCAGATCGCCTCGATTCGCAATCACTGAGGCGACTAAAGCCATTTGCATCGGCGTTGCCAACAAATCGCCTTGGCCAATGCTCATATTCACCGAATCGCCGGGATACCAGGGCAGACTTTTTACACCCTGCTTCCATTCCGGATTGGGCAACAATCCTGGGCTTGCGGAAGGAATATCCAGCACCAGGTTTTGCCCGAGACCAAAGGCTCCGGCGAAGCGCACCAGATCATCAATTTGCATACGAGTTGCTAGATCGTAGAAGTAGACGTTAGACGAGCGATAGATTGCTCGATTCAGATCCACTAGCCCCTGGCCGCCGGAATCATCCTTGGTCCAGGACCAGTCTCGGTAAATGCGCTCTTGACCGGGCAACTGGAACGATCCGCGATCGTCTATGGTCTGATCCCAACTGGTGGTGTTTGTCGCGATTCCCGCCAGACCCACGACAGGTTTAAAGGTAGAGCCCGGTGCATATTGGCCATTCACCGCTCGGTTAAACAACGGCACATAGACCGACGAACTCAGCTGAGAAAAGGCTTTTGCGGTCATGCCAGACACGAACATATTCGGGTCATAGGCGGGCTCGCTGACCAAAGCAAGAATGCCTCCGCTGCGCGGATCCAAGGCGACAATGGCCCCGCGTTTGCCCGACAAGGCTTTAACGCTGGCCTGTTGCAGCTCGATATCTAAGTGCAGGCGCAAGTCTTGTCCGGGGTTGGGACTTTGCACATCCAATGTTTGACGCACTCGTCCAAGGGCGTCCCTCTCTACCTTCTGGTAGCCCACCGCACCGTGCAATTGCTCCTCATAGAAAGCCTCAACGCCGCGTTTACCGATAAACGAAGTAGCGCTGTATTGGATCGGGTCCACCGTGGATAAGTCGTCTAAGGTCATGCGCCGGACCGAGCCAACTGCATGAGCGGCGACTTCGCCATAGGGATAAAACCGCACCAGTTGATTGACTACTTCGACACCTGGCAGCAAATGCCGGTTAACCGCCAGGCGCGCGACCTGGCGTTGCGACAGCGCGTCTACCACGATCAGTGGCTTGTCAGCCCGACGATTCAGCGACATGCGGCCTTGGATTTCTGCTTGCTGCTCTGGCGTTAAATCCAGCAACTGAGTGAGCAGACTGACGGTTTGCGGTAAATCGGTGATGCGCTCGCCAACCAGTGCCAGCGATGACGCATTTTGATTGTCAGCCAGCAGGTGACCATTGCGGTCAAAAATCATGCCCCGAGCCGGCGCTAACGTTTGCACCCGGGTTCGATTGTCGTCGGAACGGCTTTTGTAGGTGTCGTGATCCCAGAACTGCAGATCCAGCAGGCGCAAGATCAACACCCCAAGCAGTAATACCACCAGGACAAAGAGCGTTGTGGCGCGACCAACGAAGAGCGCCACTTCGCGATTTTGATCTTTTATTGCGAGTTCAACCGCCAAGGTATTTCCCGTGTGAGTTGCAAGCCTATTGATAACGCCGCGGGCTAAGAGCCCGTGATCTTAACCCTATGATTTTGATAACAAAATGGAGTTTTCGTGGAGATCATTCGCGGTGATACGGATGCCCAATGCTGATGGTGTGGGCCCGATACAGCGCTTCAGCGATCAACACCCGAACCAGGTAGTGGGGAAAGGTGAGCGCTGAAAGCGAAATACGCTGATCAGCCTGACGCAAAAGCGTCTCGCTTAACCCGTTGGCTCCGCCTATTAACAGCACCACATCGGTTCCTAGGTCCCGCCATCGCTCAAGTTCCGCTGCTAATCCGGGGCTGGTCAATTGTTTGCCGTGCTCGTCTAGGGCCACCACCCATTCACGGGGCTCAATTTTTTGCAGAATTTTCTGGCCCTCAGCCTCATCCACCTTGGTGCTGTCTTGATGGTGACGCGGGGCCGGAATTTCCACCAAGCTAAGAGGCATCTCTCGGGGCATACGTTTAGCGTACTCATCAAAACCCTGACGAATCCACTGAGGACACTTGGCCCCGACCGACAAAACCCGCAGTTTCATGGGTCCATGCTGCCGCAATCAGGCATCGGTTTCGGAACCTATATTTGCTTCCAGTGATGTGTCTGCGGCGGCGTCATTCTCCGCCACCGGATCAAGGTCTGACCACAGACGCTCCAGTTCGTAAAAACTCCGGGCTTCTTCGTTCATCACATGCACAATCACATCCGCCAAATCGACCAACACCCAGTCATAGCTTTCACGCCCCTCAATACCCAAGGGTTGTACGCCAATCGCCTTCGCAGATTCGTTGGCCGTATCCACCAAGGCCTTGACGTGCCGATTGGAGTTGCCCGTCACCATCACCATGTGATCTGTCATCGGCGTCAGGGCGGCCACGTCTAAACTGACGATATTGACGCCCTTCATATCCTCCAGCGCGGCAACAATGTGATCTCTTAATTCGATCGCTTTCAAGTCAATCCTCCCAGCCTTGATATAGCCGATGTTCTTTGATGTATGACCAAACTCGTGGGTCCAATAAATGCTCCGGATCATCCCCGGCCTCACGCAGGCGCCGGACCGCAGAGGCGGACACCTCTTTCATAGCCGCAGACAGATAGAGGATCCGCCCAGCCGGAGCGGTCCCTAGGGAGTCCGACCGATGGGTCTGCTCAACACGCTGCAACGGTTGATCTATCGATCCCTGGTGACCGGGTCTTTGCAGCACCACCAAGTGCCCCAGCGCTAACAATTCTTGCCAACGGTGCCAACTGGGCAACGTGACGTAGGAATCCATACCGAGAATCCAACACAACTGAGCATCAGGTTGTCGCTGCCGAAAACTCTCTAGGGTGTCGATGGCGTAGGATTTTCCCGGACGCTCTAGCTCGGTAGCATCCGCTTCCAGCTCGGGATGATCCAGGCACGCCAAACGCAGCATCTCCCAACGATGAGCATTCGGGGTTTGTGGCTGGTCGCGATGATCCGGCCTAGCCGCCAAAATCATGTGTGTATGATCCAGGGAAAGACCTTGGTGAGCGGCCAGGGCTGCATGAGTGTGCCCTAGGTGCGGGGGATCAAAGGTGCCGCCATAAAGGCCAATCCTCATCAGCCCTGCCCTCCGGTTAGGCAGGCCAAGTCTATGTGGGAGCGGAGCGATGGCGCTCTGTCCGACCCATTGTGAAATCGATAAGCCCTATCGATGACGGAGTTCACCTGCACCAAAGACCACGTATTTCTGAGACGTTAGGCCTTCCAAACCGACTGGGCCCCGGGCATGAATTTTGTCCGTGGATATGCCAACTTCAGCGCCTAAGCCGTACTCAAAACCATCTGCAAATTGGCTGGATGCGTTAACCATCACTGAGGCCGAATCCACGCGGCTGATAAACGCCCGGGATTTGGTGTAGTTCTCGGTGACAATGACGTCGGTGTGCTGAGAACCGTACTCGTTGATGTGTTCAATGCCCTGATCCAAATTGTCGACAATGCGCACAGCGAGGATAGGGCCCAGATACTCTTCAGCCCAATCTGCCTCTGTCGCCAGGTTCATAGCCACGATTTGCTGGGCCCGGGAACAACCACGCAGTTCGATCCCGGCATTGCTGAACTGCTCAGCCAGCGGCGGCAAGACTCGTTGCGCAATATCCTGGTGAATCAACAGGGTTTCTAGGGCATTGCAGACCGCGAGCTTTTCCGCCTTTGAATTAAACGCAATGGCGATGGCCATATCGGGATCTGCGTCGTCGTCGATATATACGTGGCAAATGCCGTCTAGGTGTTTAATCACTGGAATTTTCGATTCAGCGCTGATGCGCTCGATCAATCCTTTGCCGCCACGCGGCACGATGACATCAATAAATTCATCCTGCTTAAGCAGTTCACCAACGGCGGCGCGATCCGTGGTGTTGAGTAGCTGCACTGCTGATGCTGGCAAGTCAGCCGCTTGCAGTCCCTGTGTTACACAGGCCGCGATGGCCTGATTGGAATGAAAAGCCTCGGAGCCACCGCGTAAAATACAGGCATTGCCAGACTTCAGAGACAGACTGGCGGCATCAACGGTGACGTTGGGGCGGGACTCGTAAATCATGGCGATGACGCCCAAGGGCACACGCATTTTGCCGATCTGAATACCGGTGGGACGATAGCTGAAATCGCTCATTTCACCGACCGGGTCTTTCAGGGCTTCTACCTGCAAAATACCCTCGATCATTTGATCAATGCCTTTGTCGTTAAGCATCAATCGATCAATCAGGGGCTGGTCGATACCGTTTTTTTCCGCCGCCGCCATATCTTTGGCGTTTTCGGCTTTGATCGTCGCTCGGGCAGTGTCCACTGCAGCGGCGATTTGTTTCAGCGCGTTGGACTTGCTGGCGGAACTGGCGGCGGCAATTATTCGAGACGCCGCTCTAGCGCTGCGGCCAACCTCGGCGATGTAGGAAGCAATGTCTGTAGTCATGTCGCTAGTATAGGGATATTCACCTGCCGCTCCTAATAGCCGACGAAAAAAAACCTAACGTGGTCGGCAAGAAAGGCCCTTGAAGTCGCTAACTGGCAAGTTCCTTAATCACCTGGCGCAATTCGTTCAGGCGCTGCTGGGGAGAGGACATCTCCAGAAACAACTGTTTTAACTCTGGTGCGATGGGAAGTAGGTCAGCCAACCGGTGACTGACCGAACGGTCTTCCTGCATGTCTACTTCGGGATTCAGTTCTTGGATCAATGGGTGTGCGAGCAAATCCGTAAGCACATCCAGCAGCGGCTGATCCTGGTCGGTTGTGGGCTGGGCGGGTTCGGCCAGCGCCCGCACGGTGGCTCGCACCAAACCATCTGGCGCCACGGTGCTGGCCAGAACGCTGAATTTTTCGGTACCGCGGGCGACGATTCCCAACAGGCCATTATCCGCCTGATCGAAGTCAATGATTTGGGCCAGGGTGCCCACACTGTAGATATTCGGTGCGTTTGCCGGCGCACCTGGGGCCATCACGTCTGAGCCTTCGCGCAGCAAAACCACGCCAAAACCCGAGGCTTCACGCATACACCAGCGAATCATATCGACATAGCGAGGTTCAAAAATTCGCAGCGGCAAGGTGCCGCCCGGAAATAGCACCGTGCGCAGTGGAAATAGAGGAATCTCATGTTCCTGCGCGGCCGCGGTGGATGCGTCGGCGTCGAGATTTTTTTCCTCAGTCATGTGAACCTCGCTAATGCTATGATGCGCTTTGGCTGGTTTTGCCAACCTCTATGCTGACAGGAATCTCCATGGATTGGATACAAATCATTGTGTTGAGTCTGATCCAAGGCCTCACCGAATTTCTTCCCGTATCCAGTTCTGCCCACTTGGTCCTACCGGCCCAGCTCAGCCCATGGCCGGATCAGGGGCTGGCTTTCGATGTTGCTGTCCACTTTGGCACCCTTATCGCCGTGCTGGTTTATTTTCGCCGGGATTTAGCAAACATGATGAGCGCCGTTGGCCGCGGGCCTGGGTTGGCGAACGCTGTTGGCTGGTCCGGACTACTGAGCCGCAGCGCTGAACTCGATAAAGACTTGGATTTATTGCTCAAGCTCAGCTTGGCCACCCTGCCTGTACTACTGGTTGGCTTGATGGCCAGAGACCTGATTGAAGGCTATTTGCGAACCGTGCCTGTTATTGCGACCACCACCATGCTGTTCGCTGGCGCGCTTTGGCTTGCTGATCGCCGTCCGGGTTCGCGTGCAGATATTGATTGGTCTGATGCCGCCTGGATTGGCGTAGCTCAAGCAGTGGCTCTGATTCCTGGAACCTCGCGCTCTGGAATCACCATTACCGCGGCGCTTTTCTTAGGCCTGAGCCGCTTTAGCGCTGCGCGTTTTTCGTTTTTGCTATCCATACCAGCGATCTTAGGGGCCCAACTGCTGTTGACCCGAGATCTGCTGCTGGATCAGAGCGCTGTGGAGCTGTGGCCGCTTTTGACCGGCGCGTTTTTAGCATTCTTGGCTGCCATCACCAGCATTCATTTTTTTATACGCTTGCTGGACCGCTTCGGCATGACGCCCTATGTGATCTATCGCCTGCTGCTCGGAGCGATACTGTTGGCGATGATGTAGCTCGCTCATCGCGCAGGCGATAGAAAACCGATTCGCTAAAACGGTATATCGTCTTCAAAGTCATCGTCAGAAAGACTGCTGCCGCCACCCATGGGACCTGCGGTTTGCGGCGCGTCAAACCCGCTAGGCGCACCGGAGAAACCGTCGTTGCCGCCGGCCATGCCGCCTGCAGGCGCCCCACCACCGAAGCCGCCATCACCCATGCTGCCACGACTGTCTAGCATCTGCAGTTCGCGGGCATTGATCTCGGTGCGGTATTTCTTCTCGCCGTTAGCTTCCCAGCTGGATGTGCGCAGGCTGCCTTCAACGTAAACCTTGGAGCCTTTACGCAGATATTCACCGGCGATTTCCGCCAGACGCGCAAAGCACACCACGTTATGCCACTCGGTCCGCTCTTGTTGCTCGCCGGTGGTACGGTCTTTCCAGCTCTCTGAAGTGGCGATACTGAAGCGAGTTACCGCGCTACCGTTTTGAGCGTATCGAGTTTCTGGGTCTCGGCCCAGATTACCAATCAGCATGACTTTGTTAATGCCTCTCGCCATTTCTATCTCCGAAAATAGGTTGCAGACCCCAGTGTAGATCAAAGCCGGCAGCCACCCAATGAGAAAGTGCAGCGTAGGGTGTAAGCCACCGACGTGGGTTAACGATCCATCCCAGCGTTGACGCCAACGCCCCAGTGCATTTGGGTACAAGGCCTTGCCATTGCTTGCCGCTGTTCTTGGATCAGGCTATGTTGCCCGACTTCTATTACCACGAGTAGCCCACCAAGTTGGATACCATTGCCGTTCGCGGTGCCCGCACCCACAATCTGAAAGACATCGATCTGGACATTCCTCGAGACAAGCTGGTGATCATCACGGGCCTCTCGGGTTCTGGAAAATCCTCTTTGGCCTTCGACACGCTTTATGCCGAGGGACAACGGCGCTACGTGGAGTCACTGTCGGCCTATGCGCGCCAGTTTTTGTCCATGATGGAAAAGCCCGATGTGGATTTGATCGAGGGCCTATCGCCTGCCATCTCCATCGAACAAAAATCCACGTCGCACAACCCTCGCTCAACGGTAGGAACCATTACCGAGATCTACGACTACTTGCGGCTGCTGTTTGCCCGGGTGGGGGAACCGCGCTGCCCGACTCACGATTTACCTCTGGATGCCCAGACCGTGAGCCAAATGGTGGATCAGGTGGTGGAGAACATGGCCGACCAGCGCATTATGGTTTTGGCGCCGGTGGTGACCGAACGCAAAGGCGAACACCTGCACGTTTTTCAGGAGCTGATCGGTAACGGTTTTGTGCGAGCGCGCATCAACGGCTTAGTGGTGGACCTAGACGACGCTCCGGCCTTGGATAAAAACAAAAAACACTCCATCGAAGCGGTGGTTGATCGAGTGCGGGTCAAAGACGACATCAAACAACGGTTGGCGGAAAGTTTTGAAACCGCCCTCAACCTATCCGACGGTGTCGCCCACGTCATTGATATGGACGATGCAGATTTACCCGCCAGCGTTTTCAGTGCTCGGTTCGCCTGCCCGTCGTGTGGTTACTCCATAGCCGAGCTTGAACCCAGGATGTTCTCGTTCAACAACCCCGCCGGTGCCTGCGTGAGTTGCGACGGCTTGGGGGTTACCCAGTTTTTTGATCCGGACTTGGTGGTGGCGGATGACGAACTGACTCTGGCCGAAGGGGCCATTCGAGGCTGGGACCGACGCAACGTTTATTACTTTCACATGCTCAACTCCATCGCTGAGCACTACGAATTTGATGTGGAAGTCCCTTTCAAAAAAATCAGTAAAAAATACCGGGACATCATCCTCAACGGCAGCGGCAGACAACGCATCGACTTTAGCTACGTCAACGACCGTGGCGATATAATCAAGCGGACTCATCGTTTTGAGGGCGTTCTGCCCAACATGGCCAGGCGATTCCGAGAAACCGAATCCACGATGGTGCGAGAGAACCTGCAAAAATTCATGCGGGTAACCCACTGCCCAAGCTGTGCTGGGACACGGCTGCGAGAAGAATCACGCCACGTTTTTGTCGGCGCATCCAACTTGCCGGACATCACCGCTCAGTCCATTTCCCAAACCTTAGACCACTTTAATGGCCTCAAGCTGAAAGGCCAGAAAGCCACCATCGCCGACAAAATTCTCAAAGAAATTCGCGCGCGGCTGCAGTTTTTGGTGGACGTGGGGCTTAACTATCTGACCTTGGATCGCAGCGCCGAGACCCTCTCTGGCGGCGAAGCCCAGCGTATTCGTTTGGCCAGTCAAATTGGCGCGGGCTTAGTTGGCGTGATGTATATCCTTGATGAGCCGTCTATTGGTTTGCACCAAAGAGACAATGAACGCTTGCTCAAGACCCTGGAGCACCTTCGTGACTTGGGCAACACGGTGCTGGTGGTTGAACACGATGAAGAAGCCATGCGCAAAGCAGACTACCTCATTGATATTGGCCCAGGGGCTGGCGTACACGGCGGCAAGGTAGTGGCTGCTGGCAGCTATAAGGATATTGTTAAGAACAAGCAGTCGATTACCGGCCAATACCTCAGCGGCGCCAAGAGCATTGCAGTGCCCGGCAAGCGCAATGCACCGAATCCGGAGAAAATGCTGACCCTCAGCGGCGCAAACGGCAACAATTTAGATGCCGTGACCCTGAGCATTCCTTGTGGTCTGCTGACCTGTATTACCGGTGTGTCAGGCTCAGGCAAATCCACGCTGATTAACCACACCCTTTACCCCATTGCCGCCACGGCTCTGAACAAGGCGACAACTCTTAAGCCGCGCCCCTACGACCATATCGACGGATTGCAGCATCTAGATAAGGTCGTAGATATCGACCAAAGCCCCATTGGCCGCACGCCACGATCCAATCCGGCAACCTATACCGGCTTATTTACGCCTATTCGCGAGCTCTTCGCTCAGGTTCCGGAAGCCCGAGCCAGAGGCTATAAACCTGGGCGCTTCAGCTTCAATGTCAAAGGGGGACGCTGTGAGGCTTGCCAGGGCGATGGCTTGATTAAGGTGGAGATGCACTTTTTGCCCGACATCTATGTGCCCTGTGATACCTGTGCGGGTAAGCGCTATAACCGAGAAACCTTGGACATTCGCTATAAAGGCAAAAATATCCATGAGGTGCTGGAGATGACCGTAGAGGATGCTGCGGAATTTTTTGCACCGGTACCCATGCTGGCGCGCAAACTGGAAACGCTGAAAGATGTGGGGCTGTCCTACATTCGATTAGGTCAATCCGCTACGACCCTTTCTGGCGGTGAAGCCCAGCGCATCAAGCTGTCACGGGAGTTATCGAAACGAGATACCGGCAGCACTCTGTACATCCTCGATGAACCCACCACAGGCCTGCATTTTCACGACATCGCCCAGTTACTGGACGTGCTGCACCGATTGCGTGACGACGGCAATACCGTGGTGGTCATCGAACACAACCTAGACGTGGTGAAAACCGCGGATTGGATCGTTGATCTAGGCCCCGAAGGTGGCTCTGGTGGCGGTCAGATCATTGCCACGGGAACCCCAGAACAGGTGGCTAAAATCAAAGCCTCTCACACCGGACGGTTCTTAAAGGACACGCTTGCCCAGTAGCCCTTGTCTATTCGCTAGGCACCGGCGCGGCGAGCTAATGCTCCACTGACGTCGCCGTCAGGCTGAAAAACGGGGATCTCGGGAAAATAGGGCTCTGACCTAGCAAGGCACGAGCCCAAAGAGCCCTTAGGCCAGGCAGGCTCGCAGGGCGTTAGTGCACAGCTGCACGTTTTCTTGGCGCGCGGAGTAACCCATGAGGCCAATACGCCAGACCTTGCCGGCAAACGCTCCTAGCCCAGCACCGATCTCCAGATTGAACTCCTGTAGCAGCTGCTTGCGCACCGCCGCTTCGTCCACGCCGTCCGGCGCTTTGACCAAATTCAACTGGGGCAACCGGCATGAGGCATCCACGACGAACTCCAGTCCCAGAGCGGTTAGGTTGTCGTGTAGCGCGGTATGCATAGCGCGATGTTTGGCCCAGGATTCTTCCAAGCCTTGTTCTTTCACCATCAACAGTGCTTCGTGCAAGCCATACATGGCGTTAACCGGCGCCGTATGATGATAGGTTCGACCGCCGCCTTCGCCTTCCCAGTAAGCCATGAGCAGAGACACGTCCAAAAACCAGCTCTGAACCGGCGTGTTGCGGGACTTCACGCGGTCGGCAGCGGCCTGGCTGAACGTAATAAGGCTAATGCCTGGAGGTGCGGACAAGCACTTTTGCGTGCCGGAATAGGCAACGTCTGCCTGCCATTCATCCACTTCAAGCGGAATGCCTGCGAGACCGGTCACGGAGTCCACAATGGTCAGACAACCGTATTCTTTTGCCAAGCCGCACAGGGTTTTGACATCAGAACATACGCCGGTAGACGTTTCTGCGTGAACGAAGGCAACAATTTTGGTGTCTGGGTTTTCTTTCAACGCCGCGCTGAGCTTTTCCGGGCTGACCGGGGTGCCCCACTCGTCTTCCACCGTAACCAACTCGCCGCCCATTCGGCGCACATTTTCTGCCATGCGCATACCAAAGACGCCATTGATGCACACGATCACTTTTTCACCCGGCTCTAGCAGGTTGGCAAAGGACGCTTCCATGGCAGCAGACCCGGGTGCCGACAACGGCAGGGTCAGGGTATTGGAGGTGCGAAAGGTGTAGCGCATCAGGTCCTTGATGTCTTCCATCAAGCCCACGAATTCTGGGTCTAAGTGACCGATTGTGGGTTTACCCATCGCCCCCAGCACTCGGGGATGGACATCTGATGGGCCGGGGCCCATCAGGGTACGAGGCGTCGGGTGAAAGCTGGTGTTCATAGCGCTTTGGCCGCCTTTGTCAGTGCTGAGGTTTAGCTGATGCTATCAGCGTTGTTATTTATCTTTGTCGTCGCCTTGAGGCTCGTCAGCAGTCTCTGAAGCCTCAGGTTGCGCCTCTTCAGCTGCTTCGCTCGCGACTTCTTCTGTGGCTGCTGCTTCTGTTTCAACCGCTTCTGTTTCAGCTGCTTCCGTTGCAGCAGTTTCTGTCTCAACCGGCTCTGCAGGCAGCGCCTGGGCGTTGGCAAAATCTTCTTCCAGCTCGGCATCTACCATGGGGCGGTCAACCAGCTCGATGTAAGCCATGGGCGCAGCATCCCCGGCGCGAAAGCCGCACTTAAGGATTCGTGTGTAACCACCTGGGCGGTTTTGATAGCGCGGACCAAATTCGGCAAACAGCTTTCCTACCGCGGCCTTGCTGCGGGTGCGAGAAAACGCCAGCCGCCGATTGGCTACAGAGTCTTCCTTTGCCAGAGTGATCAGGGGCTCGACGACTCGACGCAGTTCTTTCGCCTTTGGCAAAGTCGTCTTGATTACTTCACTCTCAATCAGCGAGGCAGCCATATTGCTGAACATCGCTTTGCGATGTGAACTGTTTCTGTTGAGCTGTCTGCCACTCTTTCGATGACGCATGATTCGTTCCTGTCAATAATGTTTGCGTTTCACAACGCAGTACTCTTGTTTTGGGTTGCGGCGTTAGGACCTACAGTCTGCCGCCGTGCAAATTGGCCGGTGGCCAGTTATCAATACGCATACCCAAGGCCAGCCCTCGTGAAGCCAGCACGTCTTTGATTTCCGTCAGCGACTTCTTGCCCAAATTGGGTGTCTTCAACAGTTCCACTTCCGTGCGCTGAATCAGATCGCCGATGTAGTAAATATTCTCAGCCTTCAAGCAGTTCGCTGAACGCACGGTCAATTCCAGATCGTCGACTGGACGAATCAGAATCGGATCGACTTCGTCTTCCTTCTCTTCAACCACTTGCTCTTTTTCGTTATCCAGATCCACGAATACCGCCAGCTGATGCTGCAGGATGGTAGCAGCGCGACGGATGGATTCTTCTGGGTCAATGGTGCCATTGGTTTCGAGGTCTAGAATCAATTTGTCTAGGTCAGTGCGCTGCTCGACACGAGTGCTTTCAACGCTATAGGCCACACGACGCATTGGGCTGTATGACGCATCCAGACGCAGGGTGCCAATGGACCGTGTCTCTTCATCGGCGTCTGGTTGGGAATCCACAGGCACATAGCCGCGTCCGCGGGTCACCCGGGCTTCAATGCGAATCGCACCTTTTTCGTTCAGGTTGCAAATCACATGGTCCATGTTGGCGATTTCGATATCTTCGGTGAGCTGGAAATCACCCGCAGTCACAGCGCCAGCGCCTTCCTTATTCAGGGTGATAACGCCTTCGTCTTGATTGTGCATGATGATGCTGATGTCTTTGAGGTTCAGCAAAATATCGATCACGTCTTCTTGCACACCTTCGATGGTGCTGTACTCGTGCTCTACGCCGTCAATGCGCACTTCGGTGATAGCGCAGCCGGGCATAGAAGACAGCAAAATTCGGCGCAGAGTATTACCCAGGGTGTGGCCAAAACCACGCTCCAAAGGCTCCAAGGTAACCTTGGCCCGGAAAGGGCTGTCGGACTGAACTTCAATTTGCTGCGGTGTCAGAAAATCGTTTACCAGCTGTGACATAAATTGTCTCCCACAAACGCCTGCAATGGCGCGATGAAAATTACTTGGAGTAAAGCTCTACGATGAGGTTTTCATTAATTTCGGCCGGCAGCTCTTCGCGGTCGGGCAGACGCTTGAATACGCCTTCCTTCTTGTCTGCATTCACTTCTACCCAATCCACCTGGCCACGCTGGGCCGCCAACTGCAACGCAGCTGCGATGCGCAGCTGAGACTTGGATTTCTCTGCAACGGCAATAACGTCATCGGCTTTCACCTGGTAAGAGGCGATGTTAACGATGCCACCGTTGACGGTGATGGACTTGTGCGACACCAACTGGCGGCTTTCCGCACGGGTGGAGCCAAAACCCATTCGATAAACGACGTTATCCAAACGGCTCTCAAGCAACTTCAGCAGGTTTTCGCCGGTGGCGCCTTTCTTGCGGTCCGCTGTCTTGTAGTAGTTGCGGAACTGCTTTTCTAGCACGCCGTAGATACGGCGAACCTTTTGCTTTTCTCGAAGCTGCACCGCGTAGTCGGACAGTCGACCACGGCGAATACCGTGCTGGCCAGGTGCGTTATCGATTTTGCACTTGGAATCGATAGGACGAACGCCGCTCTTCAGGAACAAATCCGTTCCTTCGCGGCGGCTTAATTTGAGTTTTGGTCCTAAATAGCGGGCCATACCTGTTTCTCCGTAAGTATTCTCTGAGCCGTTAGCTAACTGCTAAACGCGACGACGCTTGGGTGGTCGGCAACCGTTGTGCGGAATAGGCGTTACGTCCGCAATACTGTTGATTTTGAGTCCGGCTGCGTTAATGGCGCGAACCGCTGATTCGCGACCAGGCCCCGGGCCTTTCACAAACACATCTACGCTCTTCATGCCGAATTCCACAGCCACGTTGCTGGCACGCTCTGCTGCAACCTGTGCCGCAAATGGTGTGCTCTTACGCGAACCACGGAAGCCTGAACCTCCAGACGTGGCCCAGCTCAACGCATTACCCTGACGATCGGTAATGGTGATGATCGTGTTGTTAAAAGATGCGTGTATGTGAGCCAAACCATCGACTACTACGCGCTTTGCTTTCTTCTTTTCTGCCATTTCTACTTATCCTGCTTTTCCGCCTTGGCGCTTACGCCAAAGCTTTACAAAACGCTATTTGCGGATCGGTCTGCGCGGGCCCTTGCGGGTTCGTGCATTGGTTCTTGTGCGCTGACCGTGCACCGGCAGGTGACGACGATGCCGCATGCCGCGATAGCAACCCAAATCCATCAATCGCTTGATGTTCATGGAGTTTTCACGACGCAGGTCGCCCTCTACCGTGCATTTGGCGACTTCGTTTCGAATCGCGTCCAAGCTGGCTTCATCAAGCTCGCCAATTTTTTCATCGGGTTTTACACCCGCGGCATCGCAGATTTTTTCTGCTGTGGTGGACCCAATACCAAAGATATAGGTCAACGACACCCGCGCGTGTTTATTATCCGGGATGTTTATTCCGGCAATACGTGCCATCTATTCGCTCCGTCTTACACTTGAAGTCATAGCCGCAACCTATCCTTGGCGCTGCTTATGACGAGGTTCAGCACTGCAAATCACTCGCACCACGCCGTGACGCTTAACAATTTTACAGTTCCGACAAATTTTCTTTACTGATGCTCTAACTTTCATAGTCCTAACCTGTGCGAGCGCTTAACGCCGCTTTCCGTAGTTTTGTAGCTTGGATTTTTCCATGAGCTTCGCGTACTGGCTGCTCATCAAATGCGATTGCACCTGGGCCATAAAGTCCATGGCTACCACAACCACAATCAGTACCGCCGTGCCGCCTAACTGGAACGACGTATCAAAGAACACGACCATGAACTCGGGTAACAAACACACCAGCGTGACGTATGCGGCACCGAACACGGTCAATCGAGTAATGACGTCATCAATGTACTTGGAGGTCTGCGCACCGGGACGAATGCCTGGAACGTAGGCGCCTTGACGCTTCAAGTTGTCCGCTACGTCTTTAGGGTCAAACATGATGGCCGTGTAAAAAAAGCTGAAAAAGATGATCCCGGCGGCAAACATCATGATGTACAGGGGTTGACCGGGTGACAGCACCAGGGCGACTTGCTGCAGAACCCCCATACCGGGATTGCTGCCGAACCAGCTGGCCATGGAGGCTGGAGCCAACAGCAGGCTGGAGGCAAAAATGGCGGGGATGACACCGGCCATGTTGATTTTCAGCGGCAGGTGGCTGCTTTGAGCCTGCACCATCCGACGCCCTTGCTGGCGCTTTGCGTAGTTCACGGTGATGCGGCGCTGACCGCGTTCTACCCGAACCACAAACCACACCACGCCAACCGCCAGAGCGGCCATGGCCAACAAGGCGATGATATTGATATTGCCCAGTCGAGCCGCTTCGAACATCTGCCCAATCGCCGCAGGGAAACCAGACACGATGCCAGAGAAGATGAGCAACGAAATACCGTTACCCACGCCTCGCTCGGTGATTTGCTCGCCAAGCCACATCATGAAAATAGAACCGGTAACCAATGTCAGTGCGGCGACGAATAAAAAGCTTGGACCTGCGTCAAAGGCTAGGCCCTGGTTACCAAGCGTAACTGCCAGCGACGCGCCTTGAATAAGCGCAATACCTAGGGTTAAGAAGCGTGTGGCCTTGGTGATTTTGCGGCGTCCAGCTTCACCCTCTTTGCGCCATTGCTGGAACTGGGGCCACATCATGGTCAGCAGGTTCATGATGATGCTGGCGGTGATGTAAGGAATCACGCCAAGGGCAAGAATACTCATGCGCTCCCAAGCACCGCCGGAGAACATGTTGAACAGCTCTAAGATGCCGCCCTGGTTCTGGTTGAACAATGCCTGCAACTGTCCTGGGTCAATGCCGGGTACAGGAATGTGGGTACCGATTCGATACACCAGCAGCGCGAACAAGACGAACAGAAGCCGGCTACGGAGTTCTGCGACTCCCGCCTGGTTTCCTGCCAACTGGTTGGCTATGTCTTCTTGATTTCGCGACATGTTTCTTTGATTACTCTTGTTCTGCGGTCGTTATCTGATTGCCCAGATCGACAGCCTTATTCGGCTGCCTTGGCTTTTTTGATCAAACGGCCTTTCGGTGCCACTTCGATATCAACCACTTGGCCGCCAGCGGCTTCGATCGCTGCACGGGCGCCCTTGGTTACGGCAACGCTGGCGTCTTCCACCTTCAATGCTTTACCGATTTCGCCGGACAGCATGATGCGCACACGTTTTTTGTCCTTTCGCACCACGTTAGCCGCCTTCAGGGTTTCTAGACTGACCAGATCCCCTGCCACTTTGTTCAGCTCGCTTAGACGCACCTCAGCAGTGGTCAAGCCAATTCTGGAACGGAAGCCGAATTTTGGAATGCGCATTTGCAACGGCAACTGACCGCCCTCGAAGCCAGCGCGCACGCCGCCTCCGGATCGAGCCTTTTGGCCTTTCTGGCCGCGAGCTGAGGTTTTACCGAAGCCGGAGCTTTGGCCACGGCCAACCCGACGCTTGGCTTTTTTACTTCCCGCTGCCGGGTGCAGATCATTCAGTTGCATTAACCTTCTCCCTCAACTCGCACCATGTAGTTAATGCGGTTGATCATGCCCCGTACTGAGGGGGTATCTTCTACTGTGACGGTGTGACCGATACGGCGCAGACCAAGACCGGCAACACAGGCCTTATGATTCTTCAGACGGCCTATTGGGCTCTTGGTCAGGGTCACAGTTACTGTCTTGTCACTCATCTGGCTTTCCTTGCTGCCATGGCTTTGTCCATGGCCTTACTGTCTTTTTCAGCGTCTTTATTTCGCTAGATTTAACTAGGCGACGATGGAATCCACGTCCTTGCCACGTTTTTCTGCGACGCGCTCTGGCGACTTCGCAGACATCAACGCTTTAAACGTTGCTTGAACCACATTCACCGGGTTGGTGGAGCCATAACACTTGGCTAGCACGTTGTGCACGCCTGCGGCTTCAAGTACCGCACGCATGGCGCCACCGGCAATAACACCAGTACCTTCTGAGGCTGGCTGCATGTAGACCTTGGAGGCTGAGTGGCGTGCCGTAGTGGCGTACCACAACGTGCCGCCATTCAGGTCGATGTCCACCATGTTGCGGCGCGCAGATTCCATGGCTTTTTGAATAGCCGTTGGCACTTCGCGAGCCTTGCCGCGGCCAAAGCCCACACGGCCATTGCCATCGCCAACCACGGTCAGTGCGGTAAAACCGAAAATTCGGCCACCTTTTACTACCTTGGCCACGCGGTTTACCTGAACCAGTTTTTCAACCAGTCCTTCTTCGCGAATTTCTTCCGAATATGCCATTTAAAACTCCAATCCACCTTCTCGGGCTGCGTCAGCTAGCGCCTTGACCCGGCCATGGTATTTAAATCCTGAACGATCAAAGGCCACTGCCGTGACGCCTTTTGCTTTGGCTCGCTCTGCAACCAGAGCGCCTACCTTGGCCGCTGTTTCCACGTTACCCGTGTTGGCAGACCTGAGATCTGCTTCCAGGGTGCTGGCCTGGGCCACAATAGTCCCGCCATCCGGTGAAATAACTTGAGCGTAGATATGCCGAGGCGTACGACAAACTGACAGGCGTGTTGCGCCCAGCTCACGCATTTTCATGCGGCTTCTGCGCGCTCTTCTCAGTCTGCTTGCTTTCTTTTCGTTCATCGTTCTTTTCTTAACCTGATCTGTTTTGATCCGCTTGTTCTAGGCTGCCTGCGTCATCGCATAGCAACCGCCTTTGTTCTGGTCCGGCTTACTTCTTCTTCGCTTCCTTGCGACGGACGTACTCACCGGCATAACGCACACCCTTGCCCTTATAGGGCTCTGGTGGACGGAAGCTTCGGATTTCGGCGCAAACTTGGCCAACCCGCTGCTTATCAACGCCAGCAATGACGATTTCTGTCTGGCTTGGCGTTTCCGCGCTGATGCCTTCTGGCAGGTCGTATTCCACCGGGTGAGAGAAACCAAGCTGCATAGTCAGCTTGTTACCTTGAGCCTGGGCACGATAACCAACGCCCTGGAGCTCGAGGCGTTTTTCAAAGCCTTCGGACACACCGGTGACCATGTTCTGTACGATGGCTCGCATGGTGCCAGCCATAGCCGTCGCGCCACGTTCTTCGCCCTTGGCTCGAACCTTAAGTTCGCCCTCTTCCTGAACCAGCGTCACTGAATCATGAATGGCAAACGCCAGTTGGCCTTTTGCGCCTTTCACTGAAAAATCCTGCCCATTAAGTTTGACCTCTACGCCTGAAGGCACGGTCACGGGGCTGTTTGCTACGCGAGACATTGCGTTCTCCTAAAATACCGTGCAGAGCACTTCGCCGCCGACGCCCTGAGCGCGCGCAGCTTTATCGGTCATCACGCCACGATTGGTGCTCACAATGGCGACGCCAAGCCCGCCACGCACCTTAGGGATATCGTTGCTTTCTTTGTAAATACGCAAACCAGGTCGGCTAACGCGCGCAATCTCTTCGATCACGGGGCCGCCGTTGTGGTACTTGAGCTGTACGGTAATGGTGGACTTCACCTCATCGGATACTGTGTATCCGTCGATATAACCTTCGCTAACCAGCACGTCGAGAATGGCGCACTTGGCCTTGGAATGCGGCATTTGCACATCAACATGACCCGCCATTTGTGCGTTACGCACTCGGGTCAACAGGTCTGCTATGGGATCTTGCATCGTCATAATAAATTTCCTACCAGCTCGCCTTGACCAAACCAGGAACGTCTCCGCGCATCGCCGCTTCGCGCAGCATGTTGCGAGACAAGCCAAACTTTCGGTACACCGCATGAGGACGACCGGTCAGACCGCAGCGTCGCTGTTGACGTGCACGGCTGGCATCGCGCGGCTGCGCCTGTAGCTTCAGCTGGGCGTCCCAACGCTCTTCGTCACTGACGTTACGATCAGCAATAACTGCCCGCAGGGCATCTCGCTTGGCACCGTACTTCACTCGAGCTCGGGCGCGCTTCTTTTCTCGTTCGATCATGGATCGCTTAGCCATTCTTCGCCTCTTATCCTAGGTCCGGAAGGGGAACTTGAACGCTTTCAGCAATTCAAGGGCCGCTTCATTTGTTTGGGCTGACGTCGTGACACAGATATCCATGCCTCGAATCTTGTCGATTTTGTCGTAGTCGATTTCCGCGAACACGATTTGCTCGGTGATCCCCATGCTGAAATTCCCACGGCCATCAAACGCCTTGGGGTTCAGACCACGGAAGTCGCGGATTCGTGGGATTGCGATATCCACCAAGCGCTCCAGAAAGTCGTACATACGCTCCCTGCGCAGGGTCACTTTGCATCCGATTGGATAACCTTCGCGGATTTTGAATCCTGCCTCTGACTTACGTGCCAGGCAGATAACCGGCTGCTGACCCGCGATAGCGGTCATGTCCGTCACAGCGGCTTCCATGATTTTGCGGTCAGCAATCGCTTCGCCTACGCCCATGTTCAACGTGATCTTGGTGATCTTGGGCACAGCCATGGGGTTTGTGATCCCCAAGTCTTTTTGCAGCTGCGGCCGGATTTGGTCCCGGTAGTGTTCGTATAATTTACCCATCTTTAATCATCAATCTCTTTGCCATTGGACTTGAAGACACGAACTTTCCGTCCATCTTCAATTTTCAGACCCACACGGTCTGCCCTTTCTTCTTCGTGATTCCAGATCGCCACGTTAGAAGCCTGAATGGGGGCTTCCTGGGGAACGATACCGCCCTGATCTCCCGCGTTCGGGTTCGGGCGTCTGTGCTTTTTAACCATGTTGATGCCAGCGACCATCAAACGGCCGTCTTTAAGCACCCGCAACACTTCGCCGCGACGTCCTTTGTCGCGACCAGCGATCACGACCACTTCGTCATTTTTTTTGATCTTCAACATGCCGACTTTCTCTTTCGAATACCTTGCTTGTACAACCGGGGTCAGTAACTAACCTGTGCCCCAGGTGCTTATAAAACTTCTGGTGCCAATGAAACGATGCGCATAAACCGCTCGGAACGCAGTTCTCGCGTTACCGGGCCAAAAATCCGGGTGCCAATAGGCTGCTTGTTCGCGTTGAGCAGTACGGCAGCGTTTTGGTCGAACTTAATCAGCGACCCGTCCTGACGACGCACGCCTTTACGGGTACGAACGACAACGGCATCCATTACTTGGCCTTTACGAACACGTCCGCGCGGGATTGCTTCCTTGACCGTCACCTTGATGATGTCGCCAATACCGGCATATCGACGGTGGCTGCCACCCAGCACTTTGATGCACTGCACCTTTCGCGCGCCGCTGTTATCAGCGATTTCCAGCATTGTTTCTGTCTGAATCATGTCTCTTAGACTCCAGTGGACCGAACGTCGATGCTTTGCAGAGTCCAGGTCTTGGTTTTGGAGAGTGGCCGACACTCAACCACGGTCACCGTATCACCCACATTGCACTCGTTATTTTCGTCATGCGCGTGAATCTTGGAGGACTTACGAACAAACTTGCCGTATACCGGGTGCTTAACTCGGCGCTCCACTTTCACCGTGATGCTTTTTTCCATGCGATCGCTTACCACAACACCAGAAACAGCGCGTGGGTTCTTCGCCTTGACCTCTTGGGCATCAGACATTTGCAGACTCCTTCATCACAGTCTTAACGCGGGCGATGTCACGGCGCACTTCTTTGAGCAGATGGGTTTGGCCTAATTGGCCACTGGCTCGTTGCATGCGCAGTGAAAAGTGCTCGCGCTGGAGGCGCAGAATTTCCGCCTTCAACTCGTCGTTACTCTTTTCTCGAATATCTTGGACTTTCATTACATTGCCGTCCGTTTCACAAATACAGTTTTAAAGGGGAGCTTGGCGGCGGCCAGGCTAAGCGCCTCGCGAGCCACATCTTCTGGCACACCCTGCATCTCATACAGCACCTTGCCTGGCTGTATCAGCGCAACCCAGTACTCGACGTTGCCCTTACCCTTACCTTGACGTACTTCCAAAGGCTTGCTGGTAATTGGCTTGTCTGGAAAAACACGAATCCAGATCTTGCCGCCACGGCGAATGCGACGTGTCATGGCTCGACGACCTGCTTCGATTTGCCGCGCGGTCATGCGGCCTCGGCCCACTGCCTTGAGACCAAACTCACCAAAGCTCACTTTGGAGCCACGCAGTGCCAGTCCGCGGTTGCGGCCCTTGTGCATCTTTCTAAATTTTGTTCTTTTCGGCTGTAACATGCTCGTTCTTTACTATTTGGTGCTATTCACATTGGTTGCCGCCGAGGCGGTGAGCCAAATTATCCGATTCAACTACCCTTGAGACGCTGCCTCTGGCGTGTTGGATCCGATGATCTCTCCCTTAAATATCCACACCTTGATGCCGAGAATCCCGTAGGTGGTCTCTGCCTCATAAGTTGCATAATCGATGTCTGCACGCAGCGTATGCAGCGGCACACGACCTTCGTGGTAAACCTCTGAACGGGCAATTTCCGCTCCGCCCAAACGACCGGCCACGCGGACCTTGATACCTTCTGCTCCAAGACGCATAGCGTTTTGGATTACTCGGCGCATGGCGCGCCTAAACTGAACCCGTCGCTCCAACTGCTGCGCGACGTTTTGCGCGACCAATACTGCGTCCAACTCGGGCTTACGTATTTCTTCGATGTTGATATGAACAGGCACACCCATGCGGTCGGTCAGCTCTTTGCGCAGCTTGTCGACGTCTTCGCCTTTCTTACCAATCACGATGCCTGGACGGGCGGTGTGGATGGTGACCCGAGCGGTTTGTGCTGGTCTTGCGATCTCGATTCGGCCCACTGACGCGTCAGCTAGCTTCTTGCGCAAATACTCGCGCACTTCCAAATCGTTCAGCAGGTATTCCGCATAATGCTTCTTGTCGGCATACCAAACAGACGTGTGGTCCTTGACGATGCCAAGGCGAATACCGGTTGGATGTACTTTTTGACCCATACTGTTCTCTTATTCCGTATCCGACACTGTCACGGTGATGTGACAGCTGCGCTTTAAAATTCGATCGGCCCGACCCTTTGCACGAGGGCGGATCCGCTTCATGGTCATGCCTTCATTGACATAGATTTCTGAAATTCTCAGATCGTCCGCATCCAAGCCTTCATTGTGCTCAGCGTTTGCGATCGCAGATTCAACGGTTTTCTTGACCAACAGCGCCCCTTTCTTGGTGCTGAAGTTCAAAATATCCAGGGCATCTGCCACCGGCTTGCCACGCACCTGATCGGCGACCAGACGCACTTTTTGTGGCGAGATTTGTAAGCGTTTTGCTATAGCACTGACTTGCATGGTCTTCCTCTAATCTATCGCCGCGTTAGCGCTTGGCTTTTTTGTCTGCAGCGTGACCGCGGTAGGTTCTGGTCGGCGCAAATTCACCGAGCTTGTGTCCTACCATGTCTTCGTTAATCACAACCGGCACATGCTGGCGGCCGTTATAAATGGCGATGGTTAGACCAACCATTTCTGGCATTACCATGGAACGGCGCGACCACGTTTTGATAGGGCGGCGCTCATTGTTCTCGACGGCTTTTTCAACCTTCTTCAACAGATGGGTGTCGACGAAGGGTCCTTTAAATAAAGATCTAGGCACTTATCGTTCTCCTGTGACGCTGCTTAGCGCTTACCGCGACGACGAACGATAAGATCGTCTGTGCGTTTGTTCTTGCGGGTTTTGTGCCCCTTGGTCGGAACACCCCAAGGTGTAACCGGATGACGGCCACCTGACGTTTTACCTTCACCACCACCATGTGGGTGATCGACTGGGTTCATCGCAACACCACGAACCGTGGGGCGAACTCCGCGCCAACGTTTGGCACCAGCTTTACCTAGGGAGCGCAGGCTGTGCTCGCTGTTACCCACTTCCCCAAGCGTGGCTCGGCATTCGCTAAGCACGCGGCGCATTTCGCCAGAACGCATACGCAGCGTGGCGTAGCTGCCTTCGCGCGCGACCAGCTGGCATGAACCGCCGGCGCTTCGCACCATTTGGGCGCCTTTGCCCGGCTTAAGCTCTACACAGTGAATAACGCTACCCACAGGGATGTTGCGCAGAGCCAGAGTGTTGCCCGCCTTGATCGGCGAGGTAGGCCCACTCATGATGGCATCGCCTGCATGCACGCCCTTAGGCGCAATGATGTAACGGCGCTCGCCATCAGCGTACTTAAGTAGCGCAATGTTGGCGGTGCGATTGGGATCGTATTCCAGGCGCTCTACAACTGCAGGAATGCCGTCCTTGGTGCGCTTCCAATCAATGATTCGATAGTGCTGCTTGTGGCCGCCTCCACGATGACGTGTGGTGATACGACCCGCATTATTCCGTCCGCCCGTCTTTTTCTGGGGCTGGATCAACGCCTTGTGGGGGGCGCCTTTATGCAGCTCGGAATCAACGACCTTGACGACGAAACGTCGTCCTGGCGAGGTTGGTTTTGTCTTTACAACTGCCATGCCTTAACCCTTATTCCGCCACCATGTAGTCGAGCTCTTGGCCCGCAGCTACAGTGACGTATGCTTTTTTCCAATTCTTTTTGCGTGACATGCCTCGCGCCGTGCGCTTGAGCTTGCCCTTTACATTCGCCGTGGTGACGTTGGTCACCGACACGCTGAAGATGCTTTCCACTGCGGCGCGTATTTCGGTTTTTGTTGCGTCAGGCGCAACCTTGAAGGCGTATTGGTTTGCTACCTCGCCTTGCACAGCAACCTTTTCGGTAATGTGCGGCTCGCGCAGCACAGTGAAGATTCGCTCTTGATTCATGCCAGCACCTCTTCCAATTTCTTCAGCGCGGGAACCGTAATCAGAACTTTTTCGTAGCTGATCAGGCTGACCGGATCCAGGCCATCCACATCACGAACGTCGATGCCTTTGACGTTGCGCGCGGCCAAAAACAGATTTTGATCCACTTCTTCGGTGACGATGAGGGCGCCGGCGATGTCCAGCTCCTTCAGCTTGCCCAGCAGTGCCTTGGTCTTGGGGGCGTCAACCGAGAAAGACTCGATAGCCACCAAACGCTCTTGTCGAATCAATTCCGACACGATGCATTGCAGCGCACCGCGGTACATCTTGCGATTTACCTTGGTGGAGTGATCTTGTGGTTGGGCGGCAAAGGTTACGCCACCAGAACGCCAGATTGGGGACCGGGTGGTACCGGCTCGAGCTCGGCCCGTGCCCTTTTGACGCCATGGCTTTTTACCGCCGCCGCTGACTGCGGAGCGATTCTTCTGTGCCCTTGACCCTTGACGCGCACCTGCCATGTAGGCAACCACCACTTGGTGGACGAGCGCTTCGTTGTATTCACGGCTGAACGCGGTATCGGCAACTTCCACGCTGCCTCCGTCAACTGCGAGATTCAAATTCATTTCGCATCTCCTGCGCCATTGACTGCTTTAGCCTTAACTGCAGGCCGTATGCAGATATCGCCGCCGGGCGCTCCTGGAACCGCACCCTTGACCATGATCAAGTTGCGTTCAGCATCCACGCGAACGATTTCTAAATTCTGGGTAGTAACCCGCGCCGCACCCATATGGCCCGACATTTTCTTACCTTTAAATACGCGACCTGGCGTTTGGCATTGACCAATGGATCCTGGTGCGCGGTGAGAGATTGAGTTGCCGTGGGTGTTGTCTTGGCCACGGAAGTTCCAGCGCTTGATGGTGCCGGCATAGCCCTTACCTTTAGAGGTCCCCTGCACATCGACGATCTGACCGGCTTCAAATTGATCCACGGCCAACTCGCCGCCCACATCAATGTCCCCAAGCTCAGCAACGCGGAATTCCCACAAACCTCGGCCTGAACCTGCATTCGCTTTGGCAAAGTGGCCCGCCATAGGTTTGGTCACTCGGCTGCGTCGTCGTTCACCCGTGGTTACCTGGATCGCTAGATAACCGTCGTTTTCCACGCTCTTCACTTGGGTGACCCGATTTGGCTCCGCTTCGATGACAGTCACGGGAACGGATACGCCTTCTTCGTTGAAGATCCGTGTCATGCCGGTCTTTTTGCCTATCAATCCAATTGCCATTGGTCTTTCTTCCTTTGGGGCGATTACAACGGCGTGCGGACCTTCGCTCCTCTAGCTTCCTAAACGGAAGAAGAAGACAAAAGTCCGGCTTGCGCCTGTCGCCAGCTCCCTATCGGAGCCTTTTTGTGTCAAACAATAAAAAGCTGCCTAGCTACATACGAGCGAGACAGCTTCAACTCAATTCAAACTAATCTGTACTTCCACCCCGGCCGCCAGATCAAGCTTCATCAGCGCGTCAACGGTCTTTTCGGTGGGTTCTACAATATCCAGGAGTCTTTTATGGGTACGGATTTCGTATTGATCCCGCGCGTCCTTATTGACGTGGGGCGATACCAGGATCGTAAACCGCTCTTTGCGCGTTGGCAGTGGAATGGGACCACGTACCTGGGCGCCAGTGCGCTTGGCCGTGTCCACAATTTCCTGTGTCGATACATCGATTAAACGATGATCAAATGCCTTCAAATGAATGCGAATACGCTGGTTTTGCACTGACGAACTCCAAACCCAAATTAAAATCGCTTGCCACCGACGTGAGCGAGACCCTCGCAGCCTCGGTAACCAAGCTTTTCTCCTGTTAAAGAGCCTTTATCGATTGCCGTCTAAACTGGTTTAGATCAAGCACTTGCACCGATAAAGCATGTTCTTCGGATGGATGGCCATGATCTCACGCCATATCACCCTTAAATTCCTTCGATCTGTGAATACGCAACACCTCGTCGGGCGCTCGTTCCTCTCCGGATCGGGCCGCGAATCATACAGAGGGTTTAGATGTCGGGCAACTGCCGATGGGGGTTAAATCACAATTTATTGCAACATTCTTTCAGGCGTCTGCCAGGCGTTCGCCGGGCGTCTGCGTGGGGCGATCCGACTTCGGCGGCGCCTGGTTTGCTGCTCTCACCCTGCTGGGGCCGTTTAGCGCATTTTTGTCATTTTGCGGGGCTTGCTGGGCTGAGATGACGCCTATGAGGGCATGGAACGCCTAATGCCCAGCCGATCCATGACCGCGTCCGGTACTTGCGCGTAATTCACGAATTCCATGGTGTAAGTCGCTCGGCCCTGAGTGCGACTGCGCAGATCCGTTGAATAGCCAAACATCTCGGACAACGCTACCTCCGCTCGAACCAGTTTGCCCGAGGGACTTTCATCCATGCCGGAGATCAAGCCTCTACGGCGATTCAGATCGCCAACCACGTCGCCCATGAATTCTTCCGGGGTAACCACTTCCACACTCATCACTGGCTCAAGCAGGGCGGGATTGGCCGCCAATACGGCTTCGCGCAGGGCCATGGATGCGGCAATCTTAAACGCCATCTCGGATGAGTCGGTTTCATGGAAGGAACCGCCTGTGAGGGTTGCTCGAATACCCATCAATCGATGCCCTGCCAGTACGCCATTGCGCATCTGATCCTGAATGCCTTGATCGATCACCGACACGTATTCTGCGGGGATTTGATCCGTAGAGCTTTCATTGGCGAATTCATAGGCATATTGCCCATCATCGTCTTTGAACGGTTCTATGCGGAGCTTGACGTGGCCATATTGACCGCGCCCGCCGGCTTCACGGATAAACTCGCCTTCACGCTCTACGGAATCTCGTATGGTTTCACGATACGACACTTGGGGCTTACCAATGTTGGCCGCAACGCTGAATTCCCGCTTCATGCGATCCACGATGATCTCTAAATGCAGCTCACCCATGCCTGAAATAATGGTTTGGCCCGTGTCCTTATCGGTTTCGACCCGAAAGGACGGATCTTCTTGGGCCAATTTCGCCAAGGCTTGCACTAATTTTTCTTGATCAGCGACGGATTTGGGTTCCACCGCGACGGCAATAACCGGTTCTGGAAAATCCATCCGCTCTAGGGTGATAACGTGTTCTTTGGCGCATAGCGTTTCACCGGTAGTGATATCTTTCAGTCCGATCACCGCGGCAATATCGCCAGCTCGGACCTCGTCGATCTCCTCACGATTATTCGCGTGCATTTGCACCATGCGACCAATGCGCTCGCGCTTGCCTTTGATGGGGTTAAAGACTTGGTCGCCTGTTTTCAGCACGCCGGAATAGACCCGGAAAAACGTCAACGTACCCACAAACGAGTCTGTGGCGATTTTGAACGCAAGAGCGGCAAAGGGCGCTTCATCTTTGGCTTCACGCTGAGCCACACTGCCGTCGCTTAATTCGCCTTCGATGGCCCTAACCTCGGTGGGCGCGGGCAGATAGTCGATCACCGCATCCAACAGGGGTTGGACGCCCTTATTTTTGAAGGCGCTGCCGCAAGTAGCCAAGACGATTTCATTGGCTAGGGTTCTGATGCGCAATCCTTCTTTGATCTGGGTTGGCGACAACTCTCCGTGATCAAGGTAATGCTCCATAAGCTCGTCGTTAGCTTCCGCTGCGGCTTCCACCAGTGCTTCACGATGCTCTTCTGCTTGCGCCTGTAGCTCAACCGGGATTTCCAGTCGTTGTTGGGTCAAACCCTGATCCGCCTCGTCGAAAACGATGGCCTGCATGGTGATCAGATCGATGACGCCTTTAAACTGATCTTCGGCACCCCACGCCAGTTGCAGTGGCACCGGCTGAGCGCCCAAGCGTTGTTCAATTTGCTCCAGCACCCGATGAAAATCGGCACCCTGACGATCCATCTTGTTAACAAAGACGAGCCTTGGCACTTGATACTTGTCGGCCTGACGCCACACGGTTTCGGACTGGGGTTCCACCCCTGAGGTACCGCAGAACACCACCACGGCGCCGTCCAGCACGCGCAGGCTACGCTCAACCTCGATGGTGAAGTCTACGTGCCCGGGGGTATCGATAATATTGATGCGGTGTTGGTCGTACTGCTGTTCGCTGCCGGACCAAAAACAGGTGGTGGCTGCAGACGTGATGGTAATACCACGTTCCTGCTCTTGCTCCATCCAGTCCATCACGGCTGCGCCGTCATGGACTTCCCCCATTTTGTGGGAGATACCGGTATAAAACAGCACCCGTTCTGTGGTGGTGGTTTTACCGGCATCTACGTGGGCGACGATACCTATATTCCGGTAGCGATTTATAGGCGTCGTCCGTGCCATAGGATGTGCTGCTGCTGAGGTTAAGAGGCGACTTAGTAGCGGTAGTGCGCGAATGCCTTGTTGGCTTCTGCCATACGGTGTGTGTCTTCACGCTTCTTCACGGCGCTGCCGCGACCGTCTGCGGCGTCCATCAGCTCTCCAGCCAGGCGTGCAGCCATCGACTTTTCGCTGCGAGAACGCGCGCTGTCTACGAGCCAACGCATCGCCAAAGCGTTACGACGCGAGGGTCTAACTTCCACTGGCACCTGATAGGTGGCACCACCCACCCGGCGAGACTTGACCTCTACCATGGGCGCGATTGCGTCTAGTGCTTTGTCAAAAACCTCTACTGGGTCTGCGCCATCACGGCTTTGCACGCGATCCAGCGCGCCGTAAACGATGCGCTCGGCCACGGCTTTCTTGCCGCTAACCATCACATGGTTAATGAACTTGGCGATGACTTGATTGTGGAATTTTGGATCGGGAAGTACTTCCCGTTTCGCGACGACTCGACGTCTTGGCATGATTTTCTCCTTTCTTCAGGTATCCCCTGGACAGGCCAGGCCTTACTGAGAATGATGTTTAATTGTATTAGGTGGCGCTTACTTAGGACGCTTAGCACCGTACTTCGAGCGGCCCTGACGACGGTCAGCAACGCCTGATGTATCTAACGAACCACGAATGGTGTGATAACGCACACCGGGCAGATCCTTAACACGGCCGCCACGAATCAGCACAACCGAGTGCTCTTGCAGGTTGTGGCCTTCACCGCCGATGTAAGACGTGACTTCATAGCCGTTGGTCAGGCGCACGCGACAAACCTTGCGCAAAGCAGAGTTTGGTTTTTTCGGCGTGGTTGTATACACACGCGTACAAACGCCGCGACGCTGAGGACAAGCCTGAAGCGCTGGCACAATGTTCTTAATCACTTTGCGCTTGCGCGGCTTGCGCACTAACTGGCTAATTGTTGCCATCTTTCTTTATCCTTTATCTCGGTCTTTTATAGCGTCTGTTTGGTTTTCACCTTTTGCCGACGCTATTCCTTCCGCCCCACCATTGGGGGGCGGCATTCTAATCGGGCCTTGGAGGTTTAACAAGAGCACGGGCCTTATTCCGTTCCTCCTTCAGCCCAGCGTGTTTACTCCGCTTCTCGAGCCGATAGCGCTTCACTCAACGCCTGCTCGATCTCATCTGCTGTCACGGTTTCGCCACCGGCCAAGTCTTCTTCGCGCTGACGCTTGCGGTCTGCGTGATAAGACAAACCGGTACCCGCAGGAATCAGACGACCTACAACGACGTTCTCTTTCAAGCCGCGCAGATAGTCCTGCTTGCCTGTCACTGCAGCTTCCGTCAGAACCCGTGTGGTTTCCTGGAATGACGCTGCGGATATAAACGATTCCGTTGCCAACGATGCCTTGGTGATACCCAGCAACAAGCGCTGGTATTCAGCCGGCGCTTTGCCTTCGGCCTCTAAAGCCGCATTGCCTTCACGCAAGGTGGTGTATTCCAGTTGCTCACCGCGAATGAAATCGGAATCTCCAGAGTGGGTGATTTCGACCTTACGCAGCATCTGTCGGCAGATAACCTCGATATGCTTGTCGTTAATCGTTACCCCTTGGAGTCGGTACACTTCCTGGATTTCGTTGACGATGTACTTGGCCAGTTCCTCTACGCCTTTCAAACGCAGAATGTCATGGGCACTGAACGGACCGTCACAAACCACTTCACCACGCTCAACCTGCTCGCCATCGAACACGCCGATGTTGCGCCACTTAGGAATCAAGGTTTCAACCGGATCACCATCCACAGGCGTGATCACCAAACGGCGCTTGCCCTTGGTTTCTTTGCCGAAGGACACGATGCCGCTGGCCTCTGCCAAAATCGCTGGTTCTTTGGGCTTGCGAGCCTCAAAGAGATCCGCCACACGAGGCAAACCACCGGTGATGTCACGAGTCTTTGAACCTTCCTGAGGAATACGCGCGATGATGTCGCCTACAGCAATCTTGCCGCCATCTTCCATGTTCAGGATCGCGTTGCTTGGCATGTAGTAGTTGGCGGGCACTTCACTGCCCGGCAAGTTCACTGCATTACCCTTAGCATCGTTCAGACGAACGGCAGGACGCAGGTCCTTAGCGGCACTGGGTCGGTCCTTTGGATCCAACACGGTAATGTTGGTCAAGCCGGTCAAATCGTCGGTTTGACGATTCATGGAAAGACCTTCTTCCATCTCGACAAAGGTCGCCACACCAGCAACTTCTGCGACAATCGGGTGCGTATGCGGATCCCATTGCGCAATCACTTGGCCGGCTTCCACGGCGTCGTCTTCTGCCACTGAAATAACCGCGCCGTAGGGCAGCTTGTAGCGTTCACGCTCGCGGCCATGATCGTCGGCTACGGCGATGGCGCCTGAACGCGAGATCGCGACCAGCTCTCCGGATTCCCGCGTTACGGTCTTCAGGTTGTGCAAACGAATGGTTCCACCATGCTTCACCTGAATGTTATCCACTGCGGTTGCTCGAGATGCCGCACCACCGATGTGGAAGGTACGCATCGTAAGCTGAGTACCTGGCTCGCCAATGGACTGTGCTGCAATAACGCCTACAGCCTCACCGACGTTGACCAAGTGACCTCGCGCGAGGTCGCGGCCGTAACAGGCCCGGCAAACCCCGTGAGAGGTTTCGCAAGTGATCGCTGAGCGCACAATCATTTCGTCAACGCCCAGCTCATCCAGCTTGTCTACCCAGGCTTCGTCGATCAAGGTGCCTCGCTCAACCAACAAGGTTTTACCGTCCGCTGCAAAAACATCCTCGGCAACGGTTCGACCAAGCACTCGGTCCGCCAAGGCTTCAACCACATCGCCGCCTTCAATGATGGCGGTGGTGAAAAGCCCAGCAGTTGTGCCGCAGTCTTCGTCGGTAATAACCACGTCTTGAGCAACGTCCACCAAGCGTCGGGTCAAATAACCGGAGTTAGCGGTCTTCAACGCCGTGTCCGCCAGACCTTTACGTGCTCCGTGGGTGGAGATGAAGTAGTCGTTTACGGTCAACCCTTCTCGGAAGTTGGCGGTGATGGCGTTTTCGATAATGCTGCCATCGGGTCGCGCCATCAGTCCGCGCATACCTGCAAGCTGACGAATCTGGGCTGGTGAACCACGAGCGCCTGAATCCGCGTACATATAGACGCTGTTAAAGGACTCTTGCTCTTCAACTTCACCATCGCGATTAACCACATCCTCTTTGGATATGCCTTCCATCATGGAGCGCGCCACCAAATCGTTGGCGCGCAACCAGATATCGACGACTTTGTTGTACTTTTCGCCCTGTGTTACCAGACCGGATGCGTACTGGGACTCGATCTCAGCCACTTCCGCTTCGGCCTCAGCAATGATTCGTTCTTTGGCATCTGGGATGACGAAATCTTCCACGCCAATGGATGCTCCTGAGGCGGTGGATTGAGCGAACCCGGTGTACATCAACTGGTCGGCAAAAATCACCGTATCTTTCAGCCCGCAACGTCGGTAGCAATCGTTGATCAGATTGGAAATGCTCTTCTTGTCCATGGTCTTGTTGACCATAGAGAACGGCAACGCCTTTGGCACGATGGCGTACAGCAGCACTCGACCTACCGTGGTTTCCTGCACTACCTTCTTACTAACGACTTCACCGTTTTCGTTACTGACTTGCTCTTCGATGCGCACCTTCACCCTGGCATGCAGATCCACCTGCTTGGCGTAGTAAGCGCGATGCACTTCATCGACGTTGGCAAAGATGGTTCCCTCGCCTCGGGCATTCACTTTTTCCCGGGTCATGTAGTAAATACCCAAGATCACGTCCTGTGAGGGCACGATAATGGGCTCACCACTGGCTGGCGAAAGAATGTTGTTGGTCGACATCATCAGCGCCCGGCTTTCTAGCTGGGCTTCTAGGGTCAGCGGTACGTGAACAGCCATCTGGTCGCCGTCAAAGTCCGCGTTATAGGCGCTACATACCAGCGGATGCAGCTGGATAGCCTTGCCCTCGATGAGCACTGGCTCGAACGCTTGAATACCCAAACGGTGCAGCGTTGGCGCACGGTTCAGCATGACGGGATGCTCGCGAATCACCTCAGCCAAAATATCCCAAACTTCAGGCGTTTCCCGCTCTACCATCTTTTTCGCGGCTTTGATCGTGGTCGCTAGCTGACGATCTTCTAACCGACCGAAGATGAAGGGCTTAAACAGCTCCAACGCCATCTTCTTTGGCAAACCACATTGGTGCAGTCGCAACGTAGGGCCGACAACGATCACTGAACGACCTGAATAGTCCACCCGCTTGCCCAGCAGGTTTTGGCGGAAGCGTCCTTGCTTACCTTTGATCATGTCCGCAAGTGACTTCAGCGGTCGCTTGTTTGACCCGGTGATTGCGCGGCCGCGACGACCGTTATCCAGCAATGCGTCTACAGATTCTTGCAACATACGCTTTTCGTTGCGCACGATGATGTCTGGCGCTGCCAGATCCAACAAACGCTTCAAACGGTTGTTGCGGTTAATCACTCGGCGATACAGATCGTTCAGATCTGATGTGGCGAATCGACCGCCGTCCAGTGCAACCAGGGGGCGCAGATCAGGCGGCAGCACTGGCAATACGGTCATCACCATCCATTCTGGCTTGTTGCCAGAACGCACAAAGGCCTCCATCAGCTTCAGGCGCTTGGAGAACTTCTTGATTTTGGTTTCCGAATTGGTGGCCGGAATTTCTTCCCTTAGCACTTCAATCTCGTGCTCCATATCGAGGTTAAGGAGCAGCTGCTGTACCGCTTCCGCACCCATACGAGCGTCGAATTCGTCGCCGTATTCCTCGATTTTTAGGTAGTACTCTTCATCGGATAACAGCTGGCCCACTTCCAAATCTGTCATGCCCGGATCGATGACCACGAAGGACTCGAAATACAGAATGCGCTCAATGTCACGCAGGGTCATGTCCAGCAGCAGACCAATACGGCTTGGCAGGGACTTCAAGAACCAGATGTGAGCTGTTGGGCATGCTAATTCAATATGCCCCATGCGCTCACGACGCACCTTGGTCAGCGTGACTTCAACGCCACACTTTTCGCAGATTACGCCGCGGTGCTTAAGACGCTTGTACTTTCCGCACAAGCATTCGTAGTCTTTTACGGGACCAAAAATGCGCGCGCAAAACAGTCCATCACGCTCGGGCTTAAAGGTCCGATAGTTAATGGTTTCGGGTTTCTTGACCTCACCGAAGGACCAAGAACGAATCATTTCTGGCGAAGACAACCCGATACGCAGCGAGTCAAATTCCTCAACGTCGCTTTGTGATTTCAGCAAATTAAGTAAGTCTTTCACGATGTTTCCTTATGTTCTGTTGGAGCGATTCAAGCGGCTAAAACTTGCTTGAATCGGGTCAGTCGGTTTCCAACTCAATGTTGATTCCCAAGGAACGAATTTCCTTGACCAACACGTTGAAGGATTCGGGCATTCCCGGCTCCATTTTGAAATCACCATCCACAATATTTTTGTACATCTTGGTTCGACCGTTAACGTCGTCGGATTTCACCGTCAACATCTCTTGCAAGGTGTAAGCGGCTCCGTATGCCTCAAGAGCCCAAACTTCCATCTCACCAAAGCGTTGGCCACCAAACTGAGCTTTACCGCCCAGAGGTTGCTGGGTAACCAGACTGTAAGAACCCGTGCTGCGGGCGTGCATCTTGTCGTCCACCAAGTGGTTGAGCTTGAGCATGTACATGTAACCCAAGGTCACAGGGCGGTCGAAGGCATCGCCAGTACGCCCATCATATAGCGTGGTCTGGCCGTTACCGGGCAGTTCCGCCAGCTCTAGCATCTTCTTGATTTCAACTTCTGCAGCACCGTCAAAGGCGCGAGTCGCAAACGGTAGACCCGAGGTCAGATTTTTCGCCAAATCCAGAATCTGACCATCGTTCAGACTCTTGAGATCTGCCGGTGCGCCACCTACCTGGTTGTAAACTTCATCCAGGAACTTGCGCACATCTGCGGTCTTTTGCTGTTGCTCCAGCATGGTGTTGATCCTGCGACCAATGCCATGGGCTGCCCAACCTAGGTGGGTTTCCAGAATCTGGCCCACGTTCATCCGTGAGGGCACACCCAAGGGGTTAAGCACGATATCTACCGGCTCACCGTTCTCGTCAAAGGGCATGTCTTCCACCGGCATGATCACGGAGATAACACCTTTGTTACCGTGACGACCAGCCATCTTGTCGCCTGGTTGAATGCGGCGCTTAATCGCCAAATACACCTTAACGATTTTCAGCACGCCTGGTGCTAGGTCATCGCCGGTTTCGATCTTGCCGCGTTTGTCTTCATAGATCGCATCCAGAGCCTCTTTGCGTTCTTGCAGGTGCGCTTCCGCTTTCTCTAGCTGCTCGTTCAGCTTGTCGTCTTTCATCCGAATGCGGAACCAGTCCCTTGCGGGCAGCTCTGCCAGATAGGCTTCGTCGACAGCTTTGTCCTTGGCTAGACCCGGAGCGCTGGCCACCTTGGCGCCTACCAATGCGCGCTGCAACCGCTCATAGGTTGCTGCTTCAATGATGCGCATTTCGTCGTCCAAATCCTTGCGGATCTTGCTCATCTGCGCTTGCTCGATGTCTTTAGCGCGCTGGTCTTTTTCAACACCATCACGGGTGAATACCTGGACATCAATCACGGTGCCTTTAACACTGCTAGGCACGCGCTGGGAGGTGTCTTTCACATCCGAGGCTTTTTCACCAAAGATCGCTCGCAGCAGTTTTTCTTCTGGTGTTAACTGGGTTTCGCCCTTCGGCGTGACCTTGCCCACCAAAATGTCGCCTGCGCTAACTTCAGCACCGATATACACAATGCCGGACTCGTCTAACTTCGACAGCGCGCCTTCACCAACGTTAGGAATATCACTGGTGATTTCCTCTGGCCCCAACTTGGTGTCGCGGGCGATACAGGTCAGCTCTTGGATATGAATGCTGGTAAAACGATCTTCTTTTACCACGCGCTCGGATACGAGGATGGAATCCTCAAAGTTGTAGCCATTCCATGGCATAAAGGCGATCCGCATGTTTTGGCCAAGGGCTAGCTCACCCATGTCAATGGACGGTCCATCAGCCAAAATATCTCTCGCGTTGATCACATCCCCTGGCTTCACCAGCGGCCGCTGGTTGATACAAGTGTTTTGATTGGATCGCGTGAACTTCGTAAGGGTGTAAATGTCCACACCCGCGTCACCGGCTTCGATCTCAGCATCGGCAACTCGAACCACGATGCGACTGGCGTCGACGCTGTCAATGACACCGCCACGCTTGGCAATCACGCACACACCAGAGTCGCGCGCTACGGCTCGCTCCATACCGGTACCGACCAGCGGCTTTTCTGCTCGCAAGGTTGGTACGGCCTGTCGCTGCATGTTTGAGCCCATCAGCGCCCGGTTAGCATCGTCGTGCTCAAGAAACGGAATCAAAGAGGCTGCCACCGAAACCACCTGCTTGGGAGAAACGTCCATAAAGTCCACGTTCTCGGCAGCGGTCTTGGTGAATTCATTTTGATGTCGCACATCGATCAGTTCTTCGACGAAGCGCCCCTTGGCATCCACCGGCACGCTTGCTTGAGCAATCACGTACTGGGCTTCGTCAATAGCCGACAGATACTCCACTTCCTTGGTCACGACACCTTTAACCACGCGGTGGTATGGCGATTCCAAGAAACCGTATTCATTCGTTTGCGCATAGGTCGCCAGACTGTTGATCAAACCAATGTTTGGTCCTTCCGGCGTTTCAATTGGGCAAACCCGCCCGTAGTGGGTGGGGTGAACATCTCGGACCTCAAACCCGGCCCGTTCTCGCGTCAGGCCACCCGGCCCTAGAGCCGATACTCTGCGCTTGTGGGTGACTTCGGACAGCGGGTTGTTTTGATCCATAAACTGGGACAGCTGGGAAGAACCAAAAAATTCTTTCACCGCTGCCGCCACGGGCTTGGCATTGATCATGTCTTGGGGCATCAAGCCTTCAGACTCGGCCAAGCTGAGGCGTTCTTTGACTGCGCGCTCGACGCGGATCAAACCAACACGGAATTGGTTCTCTGCCATTTCGCCAACGGATCGAATACGTCGATTACCCAAGTGGTCGATATCGTCCACGGTACCTTTACCGTTACGGATATCGATCAAGGTCTTCAACACATCCACGATGTCTTCTTTGGACAGGGTTCCTTCGCCGACGATTTCCTCTCGACCAAGCCGTCGGTTGAACTTCATGCGACCAACGCCGGACAGGTCGTAACGATCGCTGGAGAAGAACAAGTTACTGAACAAGTTCTCAGCAGACTCTTTCGTGGGCGGCTCGCCTGGGCGCATCATGCGGTAGATCTCAACCAAGGCTTCCAATCTGTTGGAACTCGGATCCACGCGCATGGTGTCAGAAATGAACGGACCGCAGTCCAGATCATTGGTGTAAATGGTTTCAAAGCTGCTGACTTTCAGCTCGAACAGCTTTTCTAATACCTCTTCGGTAATGATGGAGTTGCAAGGCACCGCAACTTCACCAGTGGACTCGTCAATGATGTCCTTGGCGGTTATTTGCTCAAGCAAATACTCCCGGGGCACCGCCAGCTTCTTCATGCCGCTGTCTTCAAGCAAGCGCACATGACGGGCGGTAATACGACGGCCGGATTCGACGATCACCTTGCCGTTGGGCCCGGTGATATCGAAGGTGGCGACTTCACCGCGCAACCGCTCTGGGATCAGGCTGACGGACACGTCTTCGCCCTTGATGGACACCGTATTGGTTTCGAAGAAGGTTTCTAGAATTTCTTCGCTAGAAAACTCCAAGGCCCGCAAAATGATGGATGCGGGGAGCTTACGGCGACGATCGATACGGACAAAAACCGCATCCTTAGGGTCAAATTCGAAGTCCAGCCATGAGCCACGGTAAGGAATCACCCGTGCGTTGTAGAGCAACTTGCCAGAACTGTGGGTCTTACCTTTGTCGTGATCAAAAAACACGCCAGGGGAACGGTGCAATTGGGATACAACCACCCGCTCGGTGCCGTTAATAACGAAGGTACCGTTGTCTGTCATGAGCGGGATTTCGCCCATGTAGACTTCTTGCTCTTTTACGTCTTTAACTTTTTTGCTGGACGATTCTTTGTCGTAAATGATGAGCCGAACTTTTACCCGCAACGGCGCTGCATAGGTAATGCTTCGTGAAACACACTCTTTGACGTCAAAGACGGGCTCGCCCAGACGGTAATCAACATATTCTAATTCGGCGCTGCCGGAGTAGCTGGTGATCGGGAACACCGACTTAAACGCCGCATGCAATCCGGACTCCGCGCGCTCTTCTACGCTGGTGCCTTCCTGCAAAAACTTCCCGTAAGAGTCGGTTTGGATTGCCAGCAAATAGGGCAGCTCCATTTTTTCGGACAATTTCCCGAAATCTTTCCGAATACGCTTCCTTTCAGTAAAGCTGTAAGCCATGCGAATCTCCTACGTGATCATCATCGAATCCAACGTGCTTTCATGGGACAAGCACGAAAAGCTGGTACCAAGCCGCTTTTTTAGCGGCCTGGTCCAGCTATATAACGTTAACTAATGTAACGCTTTTCAAAAGGCTAACGGTCGCAGTACTACTTGAGTTCAACCGTAGCGCCAGCTTCTTCCAGCTGCTTTTGAATATCTTCTGCCTCGTCTTTGCTGACGCCTTCCTTGATTGAAGAAGGAGCTTCGTCAACCAAAGCCTTGGCTTCTTTCAAGCCCAGGCCAGTGATTGCACGAACAGCTTTGATGACATTCACTTTCTTGTCACCAGCTGAAGCCAGAGTTACGTCGAACTCAGTCTTCTCTTCAGCACCACCAGCACCAGCGTCACCGCCGCCTGCTGCAGGAGCTGCAACTGCAACCGCTGCCGCAGCAGATACGCCGAACTTTTCTTCCATGTCTGCGATCAGCTCAACTACGTCCATGACGCTCATTTCTGCGATTGCATTCAATACATCATCTTTTGACAATGCCATTTCCTTTCTCCTAGTTATCTAAAGCGATTCTTGGGTCTACGCTTCTGCTTCTTTCTGATCTTTGACCGCAGCCACAACTCGTACCATCTTGCCGGGAACCTCATTCAAGGTTTGCGCAAGCTTGACGATTGGGGCCTGCATTACGCTCATCAATAGAGAACGGGCCTCATCCAAGGTCGGCAGTTTGGCCACGCGATCAATTTGATCTGCCGCCAACAATGCCCCACCGATGGACAATGCTTTGATTTCCAGTTCTTCAAAGTCTTTTGCGTAGTCTTTTAGCAGTCTGGCTGCCGCGCCTGGGTCTTCCTGAGAAAACGCCAGCAGCGTGGGACCAACCAGAGCGTCGTTGAGACACTCAAAATCGGTACCTTCTACAGCCCGCTTAACCAACGTGTTTCTAACCACGCGCAGATACACCCCAGTCTCGCGCGCTTTCACGCGAAGCTCGGTCATTTCCGCAACGGTTAATCCACGATAGTCAGCCAAGACAGCCGACAGAGCAGATGTAGCAGCATCGTTAACCTCAGCAACAATTTCTTGTTTCTGTTCAAGTCTTAACGCCACATGCTTCTCCTTTTCGACGGACCGGGTTGCCCCGGGACGTCCGTTATCGAGTGTTGTTAACCAACTCTCTTTAGCGGCGAGCCTCGTTCGCTTTAGTCCTGAAGCTAAGAATTAACCTCTAACTAAACACTCGGAGACGAACATTGGGCAGTTGTCGCCAACCATCCACTGTTCTGTCGCGTGTTAGGCGACTCACCATCTGCGTAGGTAATTAAGCTTCGCTTAACGCTAGGCCCCTACGGTTTTTGACGGCAGGGGGCATAGATAAATCCAGCCCCAACCTCCAAATTCTTGTTCTGCTTCCCTAACCGATTTGCAGTGAAGCTTGATCGATAGCCACTCCAGGACCCATGGTCGTGGACAGTGTTACCTTCTTCAAATAAATGCCCTTTGCTGAAGCAGGCTTCGCTTTTTTCAGGTCTGACATCAGCGCCTCAACATTTTCGCGAATCTGCAGCGGATCGAAGCCAACCTGGCCCACGCTGCCGTGAATGATTCCGGCTTTATCTGTACGAAACTGAATTTGACCTGCCTTGGCATTTTTAACCGCGGTCTCTACGTCCGGGGTAACCGTGCCGGTCTTAGGGTTTGGCATCAGGCCCCGAGGACCCAAAACCTTGCCAAGCTGACCGACGATGCGCATGGCATCTGGCGTTGCGATGACGACGTCGAAGTCCATTTCGCCGCCCTTGATCTTTTCGCCAAGATCGTCGAAGCCAACCAGATCTGCGCCAGCAGCCAAGGCCTTATCTGCGTTCTCGCCCTGAGCAAAAACCGCCACCCGGACAGTCTTGCCGGTGCCGTGGGGCAAGGTTGTGGCGCCACGTACTACCTGATCGGATTTGCGCGGATCAACGCCAAGGTTCACGGAGATATCAAACGACTCCTTGAACTTGGTACCCGCCAGATCATTCAATAAAGCAACCGCTTCATTGATATCGTAAGCCTTGTCCGAGTCGATCTTTTCGGCAATAGCGCGCATGCGCTTACTGAGCTTAGCCATCTACACACCCTCCACATCAATACCGGACGCTCGCGCCGTCCCAGCGATGGTTCGCACCGCTGCGTCCATGTCTGCCGCCGTCAAATCGGGCATCTTCAGCTTGGCAATTTCCTCCAGCTGCTCGCGATTTACCTTGGCCACTTTGACCGTATTCGGTGTCGCAGAGCCCTTGGCGATACCCGCAGCTTTACGTAACAACACAGCAGCTGGCGGGGTTTTCGTCACGAAAGTGAATGATCGATCTGCGTAAACGGTGATTACCACGGGGATAGGCAGCCCTTGCTCCATCGATTGGGTCTGAGCGTTGAATGCCTTACAGAAGTCCATGATGTTCACACCGTGCTGACCCAAGGCTGGGCCCACTGGCGGACTGGGGTTTGCTTGACCGGCTGCTACCTGCAGCTTGATGTAAGCGTCTACTTTTTTAGCCATGCTTTACTCCTTGCGGGTGCTAGCGCGAGAGACCGGTTGCCCTTCTCTCCCTCCCCGGGGTTATGTATGTCCCACCGCAGCGGCTAACTGCAGCAGGCTTTTATTCGTTGGCCGACCGCAGCCGACCAAACCATTTGAGACTAGCCTTTTTCGACTTGTCCAAAATCCAGCTCAACCGGAGTTGAGCGTCCAAAGATCGTCACGGCTACCCGCAGACGGCTCTTTTCGTAATTCACTTCTTCCACAACACCGTTGAAATCGTTAAACGGACCGTCGATAACGCGGACGATCTCGCCAGGTTCAAACACGGTTTTCGGTGTGGCTTTCTCGCTGCCTGCGGCAACCCGATCTAATATTGCTGCGGCTTCTCTTGGGGATAGTGGTGCAGGCTGATCCGCCTTGCCGCCAATAAATCCCATCACCCTGGGCGTCTCTTTAACCAGATGCCAGGTGTCGTCGTTGAGCTCCATTTGCACCAGCACATAGCCGGGAAAAAACTTACGCTCGCTGCGACGCTTTTGGCCGCCGCGCATTTCCACGACTTCTTCGGTGGGAACTAAAATCTCGCCAAAGCTCTCCTGGTGGCTCGACAAATTAACGCGCTCTTGCAGTGCCCGAGCGACATTTTTCTCGAATCCGGAATAAGCGTGCACGACATACCAGTTCTTCGACATTTTGGGCTACCCAATAATAGAGCTGACAATCCAGCCCAGCAGGGAATCGAGTCCCCATAAAATAAGTGCGAACACAAACACCAACAAAAGCACGACCAAGGTCGTTTGGGTGGTCTCTTGATTGGTGGGCCAAACCACCCGCCGCACTTCGGTTCGAGACTCTTTCAGCAACGTCCATATGTTACGGCCACGCGCTGTTTGCAAAGCCACAAGCACTGCCAAGGCAGCAACAACCAGCAAACCAACCACGCGAATCAACAGTGGCTCGTCTTGGTAATACCAGTTTGCAAAAACACCGCCAGCTAGAAGCGCGGTTACGAATAACCACTTCAGCCAGTCCAAAGCGCCTGCATTTTTGTCTACGTTGGTATTCAAGCTCTTTCCTTTGTTGCGACCACTTTTTATAGGGACCGCTTTTACGACCACTTTGTCCTAGGGACCACTGAGCGTCGCGAATTTTTCGCTCAGCCTTGTTCGAACCGTTCGCTTCTGCCTCTACAAGCCTGTTCCGCTGGTAGATGGCAGGCCAGGAGGGAATCGAACCCCCAACCTGCGGTTTTGGAGACCGCTGCTCTGCCAATTGAGCTACTGGCCTTTAATGCGAACCTCTAACAAACCTCTATCGGGAGTGATTCCCAGGATTCCGGGCCTTGATTCTGCATTTTTGAGCTCAGTTACCCAGCTCTGCTGCAAAACACAGGGTCGCGGAATTCTAACTTTCGGAGACAACAAGGGAGCGAAACCGCTCCCAAGTTAGGTGCCCGGACGCAGCCCGGGCCAGCCTCTTTTTAGTCGATGACTTTAGCAACCACGCCAGCACCAACGGTTCGACCACCTTCGCGAATCGCGAAGCGCAAACCATCGTCCATAGCGATTGGGCAAATCAGCTCAACGACCATCTTGATGTTGTCACCAGGCATAACCATCTCAACACCTTCTGGCAACTCACAAGCACCCGTTACGTCCGTTGTGCGGAAGTAAAACTGCGGGCGATAGCCTTTAAAGAATGGCGTGTGACGGCCACCTTCGTCCTTAGACAATACGTACACTTCAGCTTCGAACTTGGTGTGAGGCGTAATCGCACCAGGAACCGTCAGTACTTGGCCACGCTCTACTTCTTCGCGCTTAGTACCACGCAGCAGAACACCTACGTTCTCACCCGCACGACCTTCGTCCAGCAACTTGCGGAACATCTCAACACCGGTGCAGGTGGTCTTGGTGGTTTCACGGATACCAACGATTTCGATCTCGTCGCCAACCGTAACGATGCCGCGCTCTACACGACCGGTTACTACGGTGCCTCGACCAGAAATCGAGAATACGTCTTCGATTGGCATCAAGAACGGCTGATCTACCGCACGCTCTGGCTCTGGAATGTAGCTGTCCAACGTGTCTACCAGGGCCTTAACAGCAGTCGTACCCAGCTCGTTGTCGTCACGACCTTCCAAGGCCATTAACGCACTACCCATAATGATTGGCGTATCGCCGGGGAACTCGTACTGCTCGAGAAGATCAATCAGCTCCATCTCAACCAGTTCTTTCATCTCTTCGTATTCTTCGGTGCCTACGCCGCCGCAGTCTTCTGCCAGCAGGTCAGCTTTGTTCAAGAACACAACAATCTTAGGTACACCAACCTGACGAGACAGTAAGATGTGCTCGCGGGTTTGAGGCATTGGACCATCGGTAGCACCACAAACAAGGATAGCGCCGTCCATCTGCGCCGCACCCGTGATCATGTTCTTCACATAGTCAGCGTGTCCGGGGCAATCCACGTGTGCGTAGTGACGACCTTCACTCTCGTACTCAACGTGACTGGTTGCGATCGTAATACCACGCTCGCGCTCTTCAGGAGCATTATCGATCTGGGCAAAATCGCGCACCTCACCACCGTAAACTTCAGCACACACCCGTGTAAGCGCCGCTGTCAGCGTCGTCTTTCCATGGTCTACGTGTCCTATCGTCCCCACGTTTACGTGAGGCTTGTTACGTTCAAATTTTTCCTTAGCCATTTTTAACCCTCAGATGCAACAGACAGTCATTACTTAAATTACGCAAACACAAACGACGAACGATTGATTTGCTCTTATTTACAGCCCATTCCGTTAAGAATGTGCTGCGATCCATGCGCTTATGCGCCTATTCCAACCATGTACTGCGCTTAATGCGCGGCAAATGGTGCTCACAATCGGATTTGAACCGATGACCTCTTCCTTACCAAGGAAGTGCTCTACCGACTGAGCTATGTGAGCCACGTCCGACAGCTTGCGTATAAACCGGGCACGCATTCTATCCATGCCGTGGCCTGCACGCTACTCAAACAGGTCCGGACAGCGACCTTTTGAAACCGTTTTTGCTCAACCCAGTAGCCGCATTTATGGAGCGGGTAGCGGGAATCGAACCCGCATCTTCAGCTTGGAAGGCTGAGGTTCTACCATTGAACCATACCCGCATACCGCTCTCGCAGCCGTTTGCAGATACCTACTTACGTCGGTTGTCTGCTATCAAAATGGTGGTGGGAGAAGGATTCGAACCTTCGAAGGCATAGCCGTCAGATTTACAGTCTGATCCCTTTGACCGCTCGGGAACCCCACCAAATTTTTTCGCCCAGTTTTTCGCCGAATTTATTCGCCCATGTTTTTGGACTTAGGGCCTTCCTTGCTTCATCGGCGCTTCAAAAACGCTCGCCAGTGAAACGCTCATTCTACTGCGATGCTCACAAGCCCTTTCAGGCTTTTACCAGCATCTTTACCCATTCCAACTGTGTGGTGCCGCCACAAGGAGTCGAACCCTGGACCTTCTCATTACAAGTGAGCTGCTCTACCAGCTGAGCTATGGCGGCCAAAATGGGTGCGGAATTCTAAAGAATGAAATTCCCTAGCGCAATCGCAACGAAGCGCTTTCTGAACCTTTATCTTAAAAAGTTGGCCTAACGGAAACTTCGCCGCCAACCACGGTTTCGACGTTGCCAGCTGCTTCGAACAACAGCCCCCCATTGGCATCCAAGCCGCGAACCGTGCCCTCACGGCGATTTTCGCCCTGCATCAGTACTACGGGCTGGTTGTGTAGCCGGTGCACCGCGTTAAAAGCAGGCACAAAGACCGAAAACCCTTGCTCATCAAACAAACCCAAATTTTCTGACAGGACTCGATATATCTCTAACACCAGTTCATCTCGGCTCGCCGTGCAGCCCAGAGCATTTAGACTAATCACCTGTTGATCGATGCTTGCTTCGTGAGCCTGACTTAACGCCACATTGACCCCGATGCCAACGATTGCCGAGACACCATCATCGCCTTGAGCCAGTTCAACCAAAATACCGGCGAGTTTTCGGTCTTGAACCCAGACGTCATTGGGCCATTTGATCTGGGCCGCGATGCCAAGTTGCTCAAGGACCTGTATTAATGCCAGCCCGACAACGCTACTTAAGCCCCCGAGCTCACTGAGGCCGGTTCGGCAACGATATCCAACGGTCATCGCTATATTCTGACCGAAGCCACCAACCCATCGTCGGCCTCGGCGACCACGCCCGGCGCTTTGACATTCCGCGACGAATAAATGATTGGCAATGCTCTGCTGGTGAGCAAGCGCGCTCATCTGGGTATTCGTGGAATCAACGTAATCGTAAAGCGCAACAACGGTCCCGGGACAAATAAACTCGGCTTGACCCTGTAATCGAGCAAGATCGTGGAGCTCCATATTCTCGGGACGTAGGATCCTCTCAGCCTCAACCAACAAACCCAGGTCTTGGGGAGAGACATCGCCAATTGGCCAGTCTCGCTTGGAGATTTGGCCATGCAGCCGAATTGCAGCCAGGGCTTTAGCGAGTGCTTTGGCGAGCTCAGGTGAAGCAGAAGGATTTTGCATGGGCGCGTGGCGCTGTGTATCCGGTGATGTGGGAATTTAGCTGAAAATCGAGAGCAAAAAAAACGCCCTAGCGTGTTCCACTAGGGCGTTTTCGGATAAAAGCCTGACGATGACCTACTCTCACATGGGGAGACCCCACACTACCATCGGCGCTAAGTCGTTTCACTTCTGAGTTCGAGATGGGATCAGGTGGTTCCAACTCGCTATGTTCGTCAGACAAACTGTCCTCCGCCGAAGCGGAGCCTGCCCGAAGGCAGCATTCATAGCGTCCTCGAATACTGGTGTATTCGAAGAAACAACAATTTCAGAGATAGTATTTTTTCTGTGCGCTAGCCAATTTCGTGCTAGCTCATGTCTTAGCATATTGCGTAAACAATCGATTCAATGAGGTCTGGCGACTGCCAGATATGCCCATACAAACCGAGGTATTTCACTACGCTCGATTATATGGTCAAGCCTCACGGGCAATTAGTACAGGTTAGCTCAACGCCTCACAACGCTTACACACCCTGCCTATCGACCTCGTAGTCTTCGAGGGCCCTTCAGAATCGCTAGATTAGTGAGATCTCATCTTGAGGGAGGCTTCCCGCTTAGATGCTTTCAGCGGTTATCCCTTCCGAACATAGCTACCCGGCAATGCCACTGGCGTGACAACCGGAACACCAGAGGTTCGTCCACTCCGGTCCTCTCGTACTAGGAGCA
>Ga0181569_10000044_pt1 | contig 72189 bp, 56 predicted proteins | sample 101ome_19_FD_132452 | JGI IMG/M metagenome (GOLD analysis project Ga0181569, IMG submission 132452) | Coastal salt marsh microbial communities from the Groves Creek Marsh, Skidaway Island, Georgia - 101405AT metaG (megahit assembly) | ecosystem: Environmental > Aquatic > Marine > Intertidal...
AATCACACACGTTGGACTCTGCGACGGAACAGGACACGTGATTCACGCGTCAGGCCAGGTCCGCAGGGACCGCTTGGACGGAACCGAGCTGATGCGCATCAGCGACGGGGCAACCACGCACAACTTGGCAGGGATTCGTCGCTGGACGGAAGGGTAGGTAGCTGTGCGGCAAGCTCAGAAAAAGGACTTGTTGGCACGAATGAGATCTCGCAGCATCGGAGAGACGCGGTACCGTTCTTCCCCGTAACGTTGTCCGAGGGCTTCCAACAGATTGACTACCTCCTGCAGGCCCCATTCTTCCGCCCATGCCAACAATCCTTTTGGATAATTTACTCCCTTTTGCATGGCGATGTCCACGTCGGAGGGAGAGGCAACTTGCCAAAACACAGCGTCGGCAGCCTCGTTCATCAACATGGCTAGAATTCGTTCAGCAACGCCTTCCACAACCTGGCCACCCGATCCTTGCTTGGTTCCGTCCTGGTACCAATAGAAGCCTTTGCCGGATTTGCGACCGAGCCACTTCGCAGCAACGAGTTGACGTTGAGTGTGACTGGGACGGTACCGAGAATCGCCGTAAAACGCAGCATGCACGGTGGAGGTCACCGCGTAGTTCACGTCCTGACCAATCAAGTCCATCAATTCAAAGGGACCCATGCGGAACCCTTGGGCTCGCATGGAGGCGTCGATGTCTTCAACGGAGGCAACGCCTTCTTCCAACATGCGAAGTGCCTCGCTGTAAAAGGGCCTCGCCACTCGATTGACGATGAATCCAGGGGTGTCCTTGGCTTTGGCGGGGGACTTTCCCCAGCGCGTCATTTCGCGTACGCCGTGATCCGCCAAGTCCGGGTGCGTTTGCAACGCAGGCACCACCTCGACGAGCGCCATAAGTGGTGCTGGATTGAAAAAATGCAGGCCGAGAACGCGCTCTGGATGCGTGCAAGCTTGGGCCAACGCGGTCACCGACAAGGAAGACGTGTTGGTCGCCAACACAGCATCCGCGTCCAAAACTTCTTCCAGCGCGCGAAACAGGGAGGACTTCGCACCGAGATCTTCCACAATGGCTTCAATCACTACATCGCAGCCCGCCAGGTCATTCATGTTTCCAGTCCGTGCAATCCTCGATTGAATCTCCGCAGCATGCATTTCAGACACGCGCCCTTTTTCAACAAGGCGCTCCATGACCCGAAGCAGGGCAGAGTCACTTCTTTTGAGTGCGTCCGCATTGGAGTCCAAAAGCACCACGTTGCAACCGGCCTGCGATGCAATTTGGGCAATGCCTGAGCCCATGGTGCCTGCACCAACGACACCAACTTTGGTCCACGTCTTCATGGTGCGAAGGTACTCGTCAACACCGGCCGTACACGCAAAGGGGACGACAATGAACCGCGCTCCCATCGAAGAGCTTCTTCTCCGAACATTGCCACATGAACGAAGACAAACGCAGACGGGGAGGTTGGACACGCTCCTCTTGGAAGGTGAAACGAGTTTTGGAACGCAACCGCGCTCTTTTGCGCGCCTGGCGAAATCAGCATCCGAATGGGGAAACACCGAACGTATCTGAACAATCCAACGAGTGGCTGACTCGACGAGGATTCGACTTTCAATTTCACACGCACGTCACAACGACAGACGACGGCAAACTCGCAGTCATGTGTTACGATGAGGGTTACATCCTTGAGGACGGTGAAATCCGCCCCTTCGATCAAGCAGCAAGCCGAAGTGAATCAGCGTCGCTTGCGCGCTTGGCGTGATGAAGAGGACTTTTTTGCCCCTCCTTTGCGCTTCTTCTCGTGAAACGCACCTTTGTACGAAGGGTCGGCCTTTCGTCTCTGAAAGTCAATGGTTTTGGCCATGGATTTTGCCTCCCAAGCAGGAGTCTCCGCCACGCCTACCTCTTCCGGAAGGTCCCAAGGCGAAGGCCGTCCATCCGCCGGTAGACGCTCCAAAACACGGCTGAGGCTTACCTCATCTGTGGGGTCCACCAAAGTGTATGCCACGCCAGTCCTCTCCGCACGTCCTGTTCGACCGATGCGGTGCACGTAATCGTCCGACATTCGAGGCACGTTGAAGTTGATGACCACTTCTGTTTCTGGCACGTCGATTCCGCGAGCGCTCACGTCTGTGCTTACGAGAACACGTACCGCTCCTTCTCGAAACTGACCCATCGCTGCGAGCCGGGTGTGCTGCGCCTTGTTCGAATGGATCTCCGCAACCTGCCGGGGAAGCGCAGCTTCAAGCGCCGTTCGCACGCGTTTCGCATCTTCTTTCGTTCTCACAAACAACAACGCGCGGGATTCCGAATGGATGCCGGTGAGCAAATGCAGAACCAGGTTGATCTTGGTTTGAACGTTCGGAGTCCGAACCACAAGTTGTTTCACCGTGGTTACCGGGGTGCCTTCCGGAGTGACTTCAATTCGGGTGGGCCACAACAAAAATTCATCTGCCAATCGCTCCACTCGTGCAGGAAAGGTGGCGCTAAACAGGAGGTTTTGTCGCTTGTGAGGAACCACCTCAAGAATGTCACGCAACTGGGGCATGAACCCCATGTCCATCATTCGGTCGGCTTCATCCAAAACAAGGGCCGTCATTTTCTTGGTCACAAGAGCGCCACGCAGATACAGCTCAAGAAAGCGTCCAGGCGTCGCAACGACAACATCCACCCCCAATTCCAAGGCCGCGATTTGAGTCTTTGGCCCGACGCCACCGACGAGAGCAAGTGAACGGATGTCCGTAAAGACGGCAAAGGATTGCACAGCGTTGTGGACTTGAAGGGCCAGTTCTTTGGTCGGCACCAAGATGGCCACTCGCGGAACGCCGTCTTGGCGACCCTTGAGCTTTTGCAGCAGGGGCAAGACGTACGCGCCTGTTTTCCCTGTCCCCGTCTGGGCAACGCCAATGAGGTCTTGTCCAGCCAGAATTTTGGGGATGGCCTGAACCTGCACCGGCGTTGGAGCAGTGTACCCCAATTCCTCCACAGCATTCAAAAATTGCCTTTTCAATTTCAGATCTTCAAACCCCATTGGCCAAAGGTAGGGGGCAACCTATCTTGCGGCATGATTGAAGGGGAGGCAAGCTTTTCTGACTTTTCAGACATTGCCCCGTTGTCGGGCACAGAGGCAACGAAGGCCTTGACTCAACTCCGAGAATCGCGGGATTGGGTTCGAGATTTGAGCCGAATGATTCCGTTGGAAGAAGCTCAGCGCATTCGCGAGAATTGGCAAGGTGTTTCAGACGTTGAGGGATTTCAAGGTGTTGTGGTCAAACCCTTCTTGGAGAGCTTGATGAAGGCAACCACCGACGGCGTGACTTGGCATGCGGCAGACGGAGCGTTAGACAAGGGGCTTCTTTACTTGACAAACCACCGTGACATCGTGCTGGACCCGTCCTTGGTCAACGTTGCCTTGCTCAATCACGGACGGGGATCAACCGAGATTGGAATCGGTTCCAACCTGTTGGGGTCGGCTTGGGTCAGTGATTTGGTTCGCCTCAACCGCTGCTTCGTGGTGGAGCGATCGGGGTCGGCGAGAGAACGCTACATGCACAGCCTTCGAACGGCGGCCTACATCCGGTCGGCAACGTCCTCAGGAACTCCCGTGTGGCTCGCTCACCGAGAGGGGCGAGCAAAAGACGGCCACGATACTACGGCGCCCGCACTCATCCGAACGTTGTCGGAAGGATGCGACCCCAACGTCTGGAACAGCCTGCAGGTGGTTCCGGTTTCCATCAGTTACGAATGGGACCCATGCGACGTTTTTAAGGTCAATGAACTGTTGCATCGCGAGACGTCAGATTCGTATTCCAAGGTGTCCGGGGAGGACGAGCTAAGCATGTGGACAGGTCTTGTTGGGGCGAAAGGGCGTGTTCACTTGGAGTTTGCAAGTGTTATGTCGTGGGAACACTCCGCCGAAGATTCACGCCCTGAACGTGGAATGGCTTTGGCTTACGACAGAAGGTTGATGGCAGGTATGCGGCTTTGGCCCAACCAAAGAATTGCAGCGGAACAATTGGGCCTTGACAATTCGGTGTGCGACCTGATTCCTGAACCAACTCCAGAAGAGCGCACGCAATGGGATTGCCGAAGGGCCGTCGTAGAAGACGCGCTCAAGGAACGCGGATGGTCGAGGGAACAAGCTGTTCGAAAGTGGTGTCAAGGCCTCGCCGCACCGCTTCAATTACGACACCGCTTGTTGGATAAAGCTCGCTACAGCGACGGCTCCGGCCACTGAGGCGTTCAACGATTCGGCTCTTCCGGCTCCAGGGATGGAAGCAATGGCGTGGCACGCCTCAACCACGTTTTCCGACAAACCGTGCGATTCAGATCCCACAACAAGAAGGGAGGGTTGGGCAATGGATCCTGAAAACAAATCCGTGCCACCGGCATCCAGTCCAACGACATGCGTTTTGTAGGCAGAAGGCAGGTCCTCCAGTGACTGGACCAACGTAGGCACGTGAAACGTTGATCCCATCGAGCTTTGGAGCGCCTTCGGTCCCAAGGGGTCTGCGGAACCAGGACTCAGCACAACTCCGGCTAAACCAAACCAATCCGCCACTCGAATCAACGTACCCACGTTCCCGGGGTCCTTGAGCTCGTCGAGGTAAAGGACGGTCCCTGCTGGGGTCGATGGAAGGTCAAACGTTTCTGGAAAATGAGCCACCGCAAGCAACCCCGGTGGGGTCTTCAACGCAGACATGATCTCCATGTCTTTCGCTCCAGTTTCACGTCGCTCAATTTCTCCAGAGATTTCAGGCGAATTCCAAAATTCAGAGCCTTCCCAAGCAGGGGTGAAGTAGATTCGTTCCACGTCCCAGGAACTCTTGCACAATTCCAGAATGCACTTCTCCCCCTCGACCATGATTTTTCGAGCGTTCCACCGCTCGGATCGACGCTTGAGTTGGCGAACTTCTTGCCGCAGTGCTTTGGGGATGGCCATGGTGCTGGCAAGTTACGCAGGTCCAGCTGCAGCCCAAGAGCCGACTCCCAAATTGGAATGGCGAAAGACTCAAATTTTTGTTGCTCGGAATTCAGGGGAGACGCCCTCGCGCATTTTGCGCGACGAGTGGCAAAGCGCACTGCCTCACCGCCCGACAGCGCGAGGTGTGGTTTGGCCTTGGTGGCAAGAAGGGGACGAGCGCAGGCAGGTGCGCAGCAAACAGCGCTCAGATGAGGAGGCGCTGGCCAACGCGCGGTCGCTCAAAAACCGCCTGACTTCGGAGGGGTGGTTGGGCGCAGAAGTCGAAGTTTCATGGCGCACCGTTCGGCGTGGAGCGATTTTGGAATTGATCATGACCCCAGGCAGCCGTTGGTACATTGACAGTTTGACTTGGCGCACCCAGGGTTCGGGGTTGCCCGAGCGCAAAATCGAAACGATTTCAGGCCTTCACGCTGGGCTGGCCTTTCAGCGAGGAAAATTGCAAGACGCGCAAGACCTCATTTCAGCCTACGCACAATCGCTTGGATATTCGACCTTCCACAGCGGCTTGGTCACGTTTGAAGCTGACACGGCAGGTCGCACGGGTTCCCAAGGAGTGCACCTGACCGTAACCTGCCTGCCCTGGGACGCCCAAAAAGCAACCTGGATGTCGGGCATTGGAGGGGATGCCTCGGAACTTCAGCCGCACCCCAAAGTAAGAATTGGTGCGGTTACTTGGAATGGAACGGTGCCCCATTCAGCTTCGCGACCGGGTGAATTGAGAAGTGAGGTCTGGCAACACCTTGTTGGTGTGACGGCAGGCGCGGTTTACAACCCGCAGAACTTGGCTGAAACGTATTCGCGTCTGTCCGGGCTCAACTCGGTTCATCGTGTCTCTATGACTCAATCAATGCGGTGGGATACTGCGGTGGCCGAAATCGAAGTGGGACTTCCGGGGCGTGCTGTAATGGACCTTGACTTCACCTTGATCCCTGAGACGTCCCATGACCTTGGCCTCGAATTGGACATGGTGCGAAACGACGCGCGGTACGGACCTAAACTCGGCGCCACCCTTCTGCACAGAAACCCACGCGGATGGGGGGCAGAAAACGCCCTCGAAGTGGCCTTTGGATACGTTTCCGTCGCCCCGTTTTCTTCCTTCAACCGACAAACCCTGTTCAACAGCGGAGAGTGGACCGTTCGATGGTCCACACGTCAATTGGGAATTGCCCCCCTATCTCTCGAACATTTCCCCCCGTCAACGGCGCCATTTACCTCCGCGGACTTTGGATGGGATCGGGAAGTTTGGCCTGAATTCACCCGTTCTCAGTTTCACGTCCAACACGACGTGGGTTGGACTGAAAACCCCACGCGGGCCTCGGTGATTCGATTCAGTCCTGCGAACATTGCGTTTGTCAACCTCAGCAACCGGGACTCTTCGTTTGTGGAGTGGCTCGATGCGCAACAAAATCCGCTGATTCAGGCGAGATTCAACAACCACCTCACTTTGGGGTCCAAGGCTGGTTGGGAATCCAACTGGCGGTCACTCGGTTGGGACGGTCATGCAAGCATTCAAGCAAGTTGGGCAGGAGGGCTGGCCCAAACACTTGCCAAGCGACTGGCGCCCGAGTCTGCATTTGATGCCTCTACGGGAGCTTGGCTCGTCGCACCAGGCGTCCCTCTGGTTCAACACCAGCGCATCTTGGCCCGATTGCAAGCGCGCAAGCCTTGGAGTCTTCGCCCCAACTGGAGCTCGGCGTGGAACGTGTTGTTTGGATTCGCCAATGCCGGCGCCAACACACCTTCGCTCCCGCTCGAACAGGCCTTTTTCACGGGCGGTGCGAACGGCGTTCGTGGTTGGCGTCTTCGTGATCTTGGCCCAGGAACCGTGAACAGCTTGGACACCGACCTCGCCATCTTTGGAGTAGGGGACGTTCGCTTGGACGTACAACTCGAATTGCGACTTCACTTGAATCCAACGTGGAGTGCGGCCTGGTTCACCGATGCCGGCAACGTCTGGCTCCATGGCAAGGAAGCGCCGGAGGTTGCCACGTTGCGCGGACAGGGGGTCAGATCCGTAGGATGGAGCACGGGTACGGGGCTACGTTACAACCTGGATTTTTTCCTGATTCGGTTGGACGCGGGAATTCGGCTGCACGACCCCACGCAACCCGAACAATTTAGGTGGTTTTTTCAATCTGAACCACGCGGTGCACTTCATCTTGGATTGGGGCTGCCTTTTTGAATGGAGGGATTTCTGCTATTCACCGTGGCTTCTTTCAAGCCGTGGAGAACTGCTAAAAATTGTCGCCTGACGCGCATCAAGCCGCATTAAATTTGCCGCATGGTATGGTTCAAACGCAACACCGAGGGCATCACTACCTCCAGCGCCGAGAAGAAGGAAATTCCTGAAGGTGCTTGGTACAAATGCCCCAATTGCAAGACCGTGGTTTCCAACCAAGAGCACGCCAACACCCTGTGGGTATGCTCCATGTGCGATCACCACGAACGAATCGGGAGTGAGGAATACTTTGGGCTGCTGTTCGACGACGGAAAATACCGTGAAGTGGCGCCCAAGCTTCAGGCCTCAGACCCACTTCAATTCGTCGACACCAAGGCCTACACGGACCGGCTCGAAGCCGCACAGAAAAAAACCGGGTTGACTGATGCCATTCGCGTGGCGTCTGGAGACATGAGTGGCCAAGGCGTTGTTGTGGCCTGCATGGATTTTTCGTTCATTGGAGGCAGCATGGGGTCCGTTGTGGGAGAAAAAATCGCCCGAGGCATCGACCACGCCATCAAAAAGGGCGTGCCGTTCATTTGCATCAGCAAGTCTGGTGGAGCACGAATGATGGAGGCAGGGCTGAGCCTCATGCAAATGGCCAAAACAAGTGCCAAGCTTTCGCTCCTGTCCAAAGAAGGCTTGCCGTTCATCAGCTTGTTGACAGACCCCACGACAGGAGGGGTGACGGCTTCGTTTGCCATGCTTGGCGACCTCAACATCAGTGAGCCAAATGCCTTGATTGGATTTGCTGGACCTCGCGTCGTGAAAGAAACCATAGGCAAGGATTTGCCCGACGGATTTCAGCGCGCCGAATTCGTCTTGGAACATGGTTTCTTGGACGCCATCGTTTCTCGCTCTGAATTGAAAGAGAAGCTCTCGTTCGCTCTCAAAATGCTGCACACGCAGGAGTGAGGTGCAACGAGGCGGGTTTCTGTCGTATCTTTGCACCTCAATTTTTCGCATCACGAACATCTAAACGATTTCGCACATGTATCTCGACGCAGAAAAGAAGAAGGATTTCTTCGCCAAGCACGGCAAAGGTGCCACCGACACGGGTTCTCCCGAAGGCCAAATCGCCATGTTCTCTTTCCGAATTGCCCACCTCACGGAGCACCTGAAGGAGAACCGCAAAGACTTCAACACGCAACGCGCCCTCATCAATTTGGTGGGCAAGCGGCGCAAGTTGTTGAATTACCTCGCAGACAAGGACATCACACGCTACCGTGCGATTGTTAAGGAACTTGGCTTGCGTCGCTGATTCCATTTGAACATTCACTGAAGGCGGTTGAAGGTCAACCGCCTTTGGCTTATTGGGGCTTGCCGGCCCGTACACACGTAGAAGAAGAGGCAAAATGAACATTCACAACCAATCCATCGATCTCGGCAATGGGCGCGAGATCACCATCGAAACCGGCAAGCTCGCCAAGCAAGCACACGGTTCTGTCGTCGTCCGTTCGGGCGAGACCATGCTCCTCGCCACCATCGTCTCCAGTTACGAGCCGATGGACGTGGACTTTCTTCCCCTCACGGTAGACTACCGCGAGAAATATGCGGCGGCAGGTCGTTTCCCAGGCGGATTCTTCAAGCGCGAAGCTCGGCCTTCGGACACTGAAGTCCTCGTCATGCGACTTGTTGACCGGGCACTTCGCCCCATGTTCCCTGGCGATTACCACGCCGGAACTCAGGTGATGATTCAATTGATGAGTGCGGACGCGGAAGTCTTGCCAGACAGCTTGGCTGGTTTCGCTGCGAGCGCAGCAATCGCAGTGTCTGACGTGCCCTTTGACGGCCCCATTTCTGAAGTGCGCGTGGCACGAGTGGACGGCGAATTCATCATCAACCCACTTCGAAGCGAGCTCGAGGTTGCAGACATGGACATCATGGTCGCCGGAACGTTGGACAGCATTGTCATGGTTGAAGGCGAAATGAAGGAAGTGAGCGAAGGAGAGATGGTCGATGCCATTGAGAAGGCTCACGCAGCCATCAAGGTGCAATGCGAAGCACAAAACGAGCTTGCCAAGAAAGTGGGCACATTCGGCAACAAGCGCGAATACAGCCACGAAACCCACGACGAAGCGCTCCGCAGCCGGATTCAAGAGGAGATGTACCCCCAATTCTACGAAGCAGGCAAAACGGGCGCAACCAAAGAAGAGCGCAAAGCCCGCTTCTCCGAATTGAAAGAGGCCTTCATGGCCACGATGAGCGACGACGAGAAGGCAGAGAAGGGAGGCCTGGCGAGCGACTACATCAAGTCAGCTCAGAAGAAAGCCGTTCGAGATTTGATCTTGAACGAGGGGCTTCGCTTGGACGGGCGCAAAACCACCGAAATCCGCCCCATTTGGACGGAAGTGGACTACCTGCCGGGCTGCCACGGGTCCTCCATTTTTACACGAGGTGAGACGCAAAGCCTCACCACATTGACCTTGGGCACCAAGCTTGATGAGCAATTGATTGACGGAGCTTTGGTTCGCAAGACTGAAAAGTTCCTTCTTCACTACAACTTTCCGCCGTTCAGCACAGGTGAAGAACGTCCGTTGCGAGGCACGAGCCGCCGCGAAGTTGGGCACGGAAACTTGGCATTGCGCGCGTTGAAGCCTGTGTTGCCTCCCGTGGAACAATGTCCGTACACCATCCGTTTGGTCAGTGAAATCCTGGAATCCAACGGTTCTTCATCGATGGCAACCGTGTGCGCCGGGACCTTGGCATTGATGGACGGAGGTGTCCAAATCAAAGCTCCCGTTTCCGGAATAGCGATGGGGTTGATTACCGATCAAGAAAGCGGCAAGTACGCCATTCTTTCTGACATCCTTGGAGACGAAGACCACCTCGGAGACATGGACTTTAAAGTCACTGGCACGGCGGACGGAATCACGGCCTGCCAGATGGACATTAAGATTAAAGGACTGAGTTTCGATCAATTGCGCGAAGCTTTGGAACAAGCCCGCGAGGGACGTCACCACATTCGCAAGGCGATGCTCACGGAAATTGCAGAACCACGCGGGGACTACAAGGACCACGCGCCTCGAATTGTTGGTTTGGAAGTCCCCGGGGACAGCATTGGCGCCATCATCGGACCAGGCGGAAAGATCATCCAGGAAATTCAAGCGGACACCAACACCACAATCAGCATCGAAGACGTGGATGGAAAGGGCATGGTTGAAATTGCCGCCTCAGACAAGGCTGCGATTGAAGCCGCTCTGACACGAATCAAGCAGATTGCCTTCCCACCAACCGTTGAAATTGGTGAAGAATACGAGGGCAAGGTGAAAACCATCATGCCTTACGGCGCGTTCGTAGAAGTGCTTCCTGGCATCGACGGGCTGCTGCATGTAAGTGAACTTGATTGGAAGCGCGTCGAAAACGTCGAAGACGTATTGAAAGAAGGCGAGCTCGTGAAGTTCAAGGTCGTTGGACGTGACCCCAAAACGGGAAAGATCAAGCTGAGCCGAAAGGTTCTGCTTCCAAAGCCTGAGGGATACGTAGAGCGCCCGCCACGCGGAGATCGAGGTGACCGTCCACGCCGCGACCGTGGAGACCGCAACGATCACCCACGTCGTGACCGCGGTCCTCGACCAGAGTCTGGCAGCGAATCGTGAAACCACGTCAATGCCGCAAACATTTTGACGATTTCTGTCGTTGAATTCCCGTTGAACCCTTTTGAATTGCATCCATGAGGCAGCTAAAAATCACCAAGCAGGTCACCAACCGTGAAACTGCATCGCTGGACAAATACCTCCAGGAAATCGGTCGTGTGGACTTGATCACCGCCGAAGAGGAGGTTGAGCTTGCCCGCAAAATCAAGGCAGGAGACCAAGCAGCGTTGGAAAAGCTCACCAAGGCAAATTTGCGATTCGTGGTTTCGGTCTCGAAGCAATATCAAAACCAAGGCCTTTCACTTCCCGACTTGATTAACGAGGGCAACCTCGGTCTGATTAAGGCGGCGCAGCGATTTGACGAAACGCGGGGATTCAAGTTCATTTCGTATGCTGTTTGGTGGATTCGTCAATCCATCTTGCAGGCGTTGGCGGAACAAAGTCGGATTGTTCGCTTGCCGCTGAACAAAATTGGGTCGATCAACAAGATCAACAAAGCTTTTGCTCGTCTTGAGCAGGAGTTCGAGCGTCCGCCCACAGCGGCTGAGCTTGCCGAGACCCTGGACATGACCTTGGACGAAGTGAAGCAGAGCATGAAGAATGCCGGGCGACATGTGTCCATGGACGCCCCGTTGAAAGACGGTGACGAGTCGTCGAGCAACATGTACGATGTGCTCCAAACAGGCGACACGCCAAGTCCCGACACGGACTTGATGACGGAGTCGCTCCGCAAGGAGATTGAGCGCTCGTTGCGCACGTTGACGCCAAGAGAAGCCGATGTGGTTCGGTTGTACTTTGGATTGAACGGCGAGCACCCGATGACTTTGGAAGAAATTGGAGAGCGGTTTGACCTCACTCGTGAGCGTGTTCGCCAAATCAAGGAGAAAGCAATCCGTCGGTTGAAGCACACAAGCCGCAGCCGGATTCTGAAAGGATACCTCGGTTAAGAACCGGCAGTCCCCGCGGGAGAAAGCTTAAGGCTCTCCCACAAGTGGAGACAGGCCAACGTTCTGTATGGAGCCCACACCAAAGCCCGACGATCGTAGATCGCGGGCTTTTGGTTTTTTGCAAGCCCCAAGTGTCGTTCCATGGCCATCCTCAGCCCCAAATCTCCCGGAGCAAACACGTCAGGCAGCCCAAGGACAAACATGGCGAACATGTCTGCACTCCATGGTCCTATCCCACGCAAGGCCAAGAATTGTGGCCGAATTTCATCCCAGGGTCTTTCGCATGCATTCAGGAGCCTACGCGCCCCAGGACCGGCGAATTCGGACAAAGCAAGCACAGACAAAACTTTGGCTTGACTGAGTCCGGCTGCCCGCAACCCCAAAGGACCGCAGCGCCGCACCGACTCAGGTGAAACCCTTCCCCCGCAGGCCTCAGTCACTCGGGCGAAGACAGTAGATGCAGCCTTCACGCTCAGCTGCTGCCCTGCAACAATTCGTACCAGACCTTCAAAAGGCGGACGTCGAGCAGGCAACGCCAAGGCCTGATTCTGCTTCACCAAATGGCACATTGCTGGGTCCGATTGGGCAAGGTGTGCACGAAACTCCCGGTCAAGACGTTTCATCATGGCTGCAAGTTCAACATCTTTGCGCCATGATTCATCTCTTCTCTCGCTTCAAAGTTGGTCCAACTCTCTTGGTTTTGGTCTTGGCCGCGGCGTGTTTTATAGGGGGGCTTTCAGGCTGTCAGAGGGAGGTTTGGGATTCGAATCCCGATCACGCGTTGCGCTTCTCAACCGACACCTTGTTTTTTGATACAGTGTTCACGACCGTCGGAAGCGTAACGCTTCCCCTGAAAATCTACAACGACCACGAAGGGACGTTGCTCTTGGATGAAATTGAGCTCGAATCAGGGTTGGCGAGCCAGTTTCGGCTCAACGTGAATGGCGCACCCGCAACCAACCTGTCCCAGCCCATCCGTGATGTTGCCTTGGCCGCAGGAGACAGCATGTACGTGTTTGTCGAGGTCACCGTGGACCCCAACGCGCAGGCAGGGGATGTCCCGTTCTGGGTCATCGAGAACTTGCGTTTTTTGACCAACGGAAACGAGCAACTTGTCACGTTGATGGCCAGGGGGCAAAACGCCGTTTTTCATGGTGGCCCCGACGCATACACCACGCTGGCATGCGATGAAATTTGGACTTCTGACTTGCCTCACGTCATTTACGGGAGAATCTTGGTTGAACCCGGATGTACACTCACGTTGATGCCCGGAACAAAGGTGCACGGCCACGATGGCGCTGGCATTTGGGTTCGTGGCGGCACCCTTCTTGCGGAGGGCGAGTTGGACAACCCCGTGGTTTTTCAAGGAGACCGACTCGACGACGATTATCAAGAAGCGACGGGACAGTGGGGGCTTTCGTTTGAATTGACGGACACCTTGTCCGGCAGCCTCGTCAATTACTCCGCCTTTCGAGGTGGAATCTGGCTGGACAGAGCCGTCAACTGCGAGATGGATTTTGTCGAACTCTCGCAAGCCACGGTCGGCTTGTGGGTGGACAGTGTCGGAGAGGGGGCTGACTACGCCCTCAGATTGCGTAACTCCATTGTGACCCAGTCGGAATCGATTGGACTTCTTTCTCAGGCCGGACACATCGTAGGGTACAACAACCTCATCTCCAATTGCGGTCAAGCTTGCGGGTACTTTGCTTTGGGAGGCAACATCCAGCTTCACCTGACCACCTTTGCCAATTACAGCACCAATGGGAGTGGGCTTCGGCAGTTTCCTACCCTTTATTTGAACGACTGGTACGAAGCCTTTGACGGTTCGCTGCAACTCCGGCCGTTTGACGCCAACACTGAATTCCGCAATTGCATTGCCTACGGAAACAACGCAGGGCTGAACGACTTCAGCGAGGTCATCGTCGATTTGTGGGATTCACAGGACTACGAGGCCCCCTTGATTACCGCCTCAGCGATTCACTTTCAAGGCGAGAATGTGCCTGACAACATGTTTGACAGCAACACAGCGGTCAACCAAGCTCCTCCGTTCAAGAATGCTCCGCAGGCAGACTTTACGTTGAGTGGAAATGCCAGCATCTGGAACGGGGTGTCTTCGATTCCGCCTTTTACCGCGTTCGAAGTCAGCCGGGATCTTGCAGGCGAATCACGCAATTCTCTTGCACCGACAAAGGGGTGCTACGAGCGCGTCCCCTGAGTTGGCAACTTTTTCAAGAGAAATCTCGTAGGCAAGCCTGCACGCATTTGCCATGACTACAAGCATTCTCGAAGCACTGATCCAATTGTTTGCGCTTTTTGCCGCTGGACGCGGCAGCGAGGGCATTGCGTTGGGGCGCACCCATGCCGCGAGGTACATGCGCAACCAGCTGCCGAAGAAACTTGCAGACGAAAGCTTGAACCGGTTTGATGAACTGGTCGATCAGTTTCAGCGAATGCCCGTGCGTGGGGAGGACATGCACGCCAAACGGCTGTCCAAACTGAGTGTCAAATTGCTTCGGACATGCAGCCAAATCAACAAAGGCTTGGAATGGCACGAGAAGCACGTTGTGGTTGTCCGGTTGATGGAGTACCTCCATCAAGTCCCAAATCACGACACAGGTCGCCTGTTTTTGAAAACGGTGAGCGAAAGTTTCAGCATCGATTCGGGAACCAAAGACGCCATGCAAAGCATGGTTGTGGAACCGTTTTCAACCTCCCGCCAAAACGTCGATGGCCTTTTCGAAATCGGCAGCAAAGATTTAGGTCGACGATTTGGAGGCCGGTTGATTGGGTTGCACCTCGAAGAGGGCAACCTCTTTTTGTTGAAGGCCGATGACCAAAGCTCAGTACGTGTAAACCACCAAGAATTGCAGCCTGGCATGGTGGCGCTGTTGGCACCAGGCGGGACCCTACGAGACAGCATGGGGTCAACGCTCTTTCACAGCGAATTGGTGATGATGCGTCAAAAAGCATTGACGACGCAGGCGCCCATTGTGCTCCGCGCAGAAGACGTCAGCCACTACTTTAATTTCCCAAAGGAACAGGCATTGCACCAATTCAACTTGCGTGCCGAGGGCGGGCAGCTCGTGGGAATTATGGGAGGCAGCGGTTCAGGAAAATCGACCATGCTCGGAGTGTTGAATGGCAGCACGCGTCCAACGTTTGGCTCCATCACCTTGAACGGGAAAGACATCTATGCCGCCGCCAACGACGTAGCGGGCTGGATTGGTCACGTCCCGCAAGAGGACGTGCTCATTTCTGAGCTCACCGTGCGAGAGAACCTCGGGTTCAACGCGCGCCTCAGTCTTGGTCAGTTGTCCGAGATTGAGCGAAACGCCCGAATCGATGAAGTTCTGGAGCAGTTGGGGCTTTGGGAAGTGCAGCACCTTCGTGTCGGATCCGTCTTGGAAAAGGTGATTTCGGGGGGGCAACGCAAGCGTGTCAACATTGGGCTTGAGCTGTTGCGCAAGCCACCAGTCCTCTTTCTCGACGAGCCTACGAGTGGCCTGTCCAGCCGAGACAGCGAGCAAATCATGGACATCTTGAAGGAATTGACGTATGCTGGCCAACTGGTGTTCGCCGTGCTTCATCAGCCATCTTCTGACTTGTTCAAAATGCTCGACCGCCTGTTCTTGTTGGATGGCGGCGGACACCCCATCTTTTGGGGCAATCCCCTTGACGCGGTCAAACACTTCAACGCCCTCGCGAGTCGAGTTCACTCAGAGCAGTGCGAATGTTCGGCGTGTGGAAACGTCAACCCAGAGCAACTCTTTGACATTGTCGAAGCCAAAACGGTAGATGAATACGGCAGGAAGACCCCGACCCGGCGGACAACTCCCAAAGAGTGGAACGATTTCTACACGATCATGCTTGGGAACTCGCTGAACGAAGAGGAGGAGATTGCAGGATCGCTCGAGCGTGCCTCCAACGTGGCCAGCGGCTGGTCTCAGTGGAAGACCTACCTCGAACGTGACGTGTTGACCAAGCTCAGAAACAAGCAATACCTGCTTGTCAACGCATTTGAGGCCCCCGCGTTGGCCATGCTTTTGGCTGGATTCATGAGGTTTACAGAATCGGGAACCGCCTATTCCTTCCGCGGAAGCGAGAACATTCCACCGTTTTTATTCATCTCCATCATTGTGGCGTTGTTTCTCGGGCTGAGTGTAAGCGCGGAGGAAATACTGCGGGATCGAAGCTTGCTGAAGCGCGAGCGCTTTCTTCAGGTGAAATGGCACCATTACGTTCATGCCAAGTTGTCCGTGGTTGCGACTGTTTCGTTGATCCACGCAGCGGGCTTTGTGGCCGTCTCTCATTTTATCCTTCAACTCCCAGCCTTCTTCTTCAGTCACACGCTTGTGATGTTTGTGGTGGCTCTCTTCGGGAATGTCCTCGGGTTGGTTATTTCCGCTTGGTTCAAATCGGCAAAAGTCATCTACATCGTCATTCCGCTCTTGGTGATTCCCCAAATCATTTTTGGCGGTGCCATCATCCGCTTTGAACGGTTCAATTCCATGTTTTCACAAGCGGATGCCGTTCCATGGTTTGGAAATGTGATGGCTTCGCGGTGGGGCTTTGAGGCTGTTGCTGTGGATTTGGCGCGAAACAACCCTTACGATCAACACTTTGGTCTTTGGGAGGATCGGATCTACAGGGCAGCATGGCGACGCGACTTTTGGCTTGCTGAAATGAAGCAGGTCGAAGACGATTCCCTGTTTATCTCGGAGCTTCTTTCGAGCGAAAAAGAATTGACGCAGTGGGAGGGAAGGCCCTTCTCATGGTCTTGGACGGATCGCGCCGACGTGGATTGGGGTCAAATCAAGGAGCGCTACAACACACACTACGGCGAAGCATTCAACGCACGAAACGAACTGCGAGCCGCGGTTGCTGAAAAGGAGGACCTTGTTGCCCTTAAAAATCGTGCTCACAACGACGAACTCTGGGAGTGGGTCTTGCAAGACGACCGCAAGCATCGCGCAGTGCACGTTGAGGGAAAAATCCTCCAAAAATCAGGCCCCATCCATCGCTACGACGACGGCACGCTGGGCCGTCACGCCACGATGTACATGCCGTTTAAATCTTGGGCTGGATTTTTCTTGTCCACGCTTGCGTACAACGTGCTCGTACTTCTGGGAATGAGTGCACTGATGTGGGCGCTCCTGCTCGCCACACCGAGACTCAAAGAAAAGTCTTGGCAAAACCTCAGTCTTCGGAAGACATCTCAACCAACTTGAACGGAAGCTGGATGATTGCGGCGTAATCTTCCCCAGCCTCCTGCATGTCCTCGTCTTCTTCCTCGTAGTACCAAAACACTTCTGAAGCGCATTCACACTGCTCAATGCGCTTGAGCAAATCCATCAAACACTTGGACGAACTCGTGTTGAAGTACTCCAACTTCACATGAACCTCAATCTGTCCAGGCTTGCTCGCACAGAACTCGTTTGTCCACGTCAGCAACGTATCGTAGAACTGAATGGAATTCTCCGGAATGCTTCTTCCCGCCAACGTCATTTTCTTGTCCAACGCCAAAAACTCCACCAGAGGTGTTTTGGCGGTTCGTTCAATGATCAAATCCTGCATCGAGTTTGGCTGAGGGGTGAATGGTCACCGTGAGTACAAAAGTAGCGTGTTCGTCTGTGAAAGGTATAAATTCTCCGTGGATGTGGTCCTCAGAGCAGGCCCTCAAATCCATGAACCCCAATCCGGCTCCACCGGCAGATGTCCGCTGCCCATGGACCAATTTTTCGAGTCTCGAGTCACGAAGCTCAGCAAGGTTGGGCGCCTTGGCCTGCTCCAATGCGCGTTGAATGTGCTGCTTCTGGGCATGAGACACAACATTGAAGGATGTCAATTTCATGGCTCCGCCATCACAAAACCGCAACTCAAACCCTCCCTTTCCCGAATGGCGAACAAGGTTTTGAAGCAGCTCAATGGTGCATCTCATTCCGCGTTTGTGTTGGGTCAATGCCCAGTTTTTCTCTGACAACAAGCGTTCCGACCAGGCGAGGAGCATTTCGACCTGACGGTCGGTGAATTCGCCGCGGTAGGCCAAAGAGGCATCTCCTGCAAAAGCAGGCGCAAACACGGAGGAACTGGGGGAACGAGAAGACATCGGAAACTGCTTCGCGTCAAAGAACGAATTTTCTGCCTCAATTTTGCCGCACGATGGCGCAGGAAATGCAAGAAGGCATGTGGAAAACTGATTTGGACTGGTTCAGGGATTGGTTCAATTCCGAGGCGTACCATGTGCTTTACGGTCACCGCAGCAACGCCGAAGCCGACATCCTCATCCAAACCCTTGTGCAATCCGGGGTTTTGGGGGAGACAGGGAAGGCCTTGGACGCCGGCTGCGGTGCCGGACGCCACGCAAGAGCTTTGGCCCAAAACGGTTGGGACGTATGCGCTTTTGACCTCAGCACAGACAGCATTCTCAAAGCCAAGCAGCACGGCAGTCGTCCCGCGCCACATTACCAAGTATTGGACCTGCGTCACCTGCACGAGGTGTCGGAGTGGGAGGGAAGATTTGACTTGGTGACCAACTTCTTCACGAGTTTGGGGTATTTTGAATCCGAAGAAGACCAATCCGCGGTCGTGAAAGGGTTAAGCAAGGTGCTCCGACCAGGAGGAAAGCTTCTCATTGATTACTTGAACGTTTCGCATGTTCGGCACGCCTTGGTGCCCTACGAGGTGTTGCAGCGTGAAGGCACCGACTTTTTTATTCACCGACGCATCCAAGGCGGATGGATTGAAAAGTCCATTCAATATTCATGGGATGGCGAGGATTGCCGGCACGTGGAGCGTGTGCAATCGTTGGATCGGTCTGATTTTGACCGTCTGCTGCGCGTTTGCAACCTTCGAATCGTCGACGCCTTTGGCGACTACCAATTGAATCCCTGGACCGCCAGTTCCCCACGTCTCATGCTCTTGGCAGAAAAACAAGCTTAAACAAAAGTCATGCTCCTGACCACCCTGATCTTGCTTGCCGCGACCTTGTTTGGAGGATGGGCCTTTGTGTTGATGGGCCAGCGCGGAATCGACAACCTGAGTTTGATCTTGTCCTTTGGAGGCTCATTCATCATTGGAATGTGCTTCTTGCATCTGGTGCCTGAGTCGTTCCAAACTTCGGCTTACGCCGGCGTGTTTGTCTTGGCTGGTTTTCTCATCCAAGGTCTTCTCGAATTTGTCAGCCAGGGGATCGAACACGGACACTTTCACAACCACGAACACGGCGCACACTGCGAGGAAAAATCGCAATGGCGAAAATTGCCCTGGGCGGCCTTGGCCAGTCTCGCCTTGCACGCGGCACTTGAAAGCATGCCGGTGCTTGACCACAGCCACCACGATCATGCTGGACACGTGCACGGGCCACTTTCTGCAGACATGATCGACTGGGGGTTGGTCACAGGTTTGGTGCTTCACAAAGTTCCGGTGGCCATGGTGCTCATGGCCATGATGATTGAACAGCACGTGCCCAAACGAACGGCATGGCTAGTTTTGGCGGCTTTCGGGTTGTCACCCCTGTTCGGCATGCTGGCTTTTGAGGGCATTTTCCACACGCTTCCTGCAGAGCTTTCCTCTGTTTTCCCTGCGTGGATGCAAGCGTTGGTGGTGGGCATCCTTCTTCACATTGGCACGACAGTCCTTTTCGAAGCAGGAGACGGGCACGCTTTCAATCGGAGAAAGTTTGCGGCGACATGCCTCGGAATTGCCACAAGCCTCGTGGCCTTCCTTTGAGGCGAGAAACGCCACGAACAATTGCTTTTCTTCGACGAATGAAACATTTTTCGTGCCAGGGCGTATTCATGTCCGACATGAGACACTACCGCATTCACATCAGCACCTCCAAGGTCGAGACCATTGAACTCGCCACCTCCACGTTTTGCTTCAAATTGATGTCCTACGGCCTCAATTGACAACCGGTCCTGAAACTAGCCGAACAAGTCAGCTGCAAGCGACTGGGCTTGATCCAGCGATTTGTCGTCCTTGACGCTCCAGAGGTCCGATTCGCAAGCCCATTGAACCATCAATTCTGTCGGTGCGTTGCCCACGAGGTCATCTTGTGCCATGGGACATCCTCCTACCCCGCGCAACGCCCCATCCATGCGGAAGCAGCCACCTCGGTGAGCTGCTTTTATTTTTTCGATGCCGTCCAAGGGGTGCAGGTGCAAATGCGCGCCGAGCGCCTCTGATCCCACTGCTTCACTCGCCCTTCCAAAGACCCGTTCAACCATGTCTGGCGTTGCCGCGCCAACCGTGTCCGCCAAGGAAACTACAGAGGGGGAGAAGCAGTCGAGCAATCTTTGAGTCCACAAGGCCGGCATGTCCTCCGACCAATCGTCGCCGTAGGGATTTCCAAAAGCCATGCTCAAATAAACCACCAGGTCCTTGCCACGTTTGGCGCAATGCGACGCTATCACGTCAAGACGTCGCCACGCCTCCTCTGCTGAGGCCCGGGTGTTTCGCTCTTGGAACGTCTCGGACAAACTCAGTGGGAAGCCGATTGCACTGACCGAATCGTACTCGATGGCATCGCGAACGCCTCGTTCGTTGGCCACAATGACGAGCGCTTTCGTGGCGGTTTGGTCCCAAATCCCCTCGTCTTCCAATTGGGTCAACACCGTTCCCGTGTCCGCCATCGCTGGAATTGCCTTGGGTGAAACGAAACTCCCCATGTCCAACGTGTCGAATCCGACCCTGAGCAGAACGCGGTAGTACGCGAGTTTGTCCTCAGTTGAAATGGGATGCGGCCACCCTTGAATGGCGTCGCGCGGGCATTCGACGAGGTGCAATCGGGAAGGCTCTTTCATGAGGGAAAAGTACAAGACAACCCGGCAAGTGAAACCTTGAGGGAACTGCCATCGTAGGGAAGAGTGACATTGAACCACCACATCCTCTCCGTCCATGAAACTCGATACATTCAACAGGCTCCCCCTGGATCAAAAGACCAGCTACATGTGGGACCACGGCGTTTGTTTGGCGCAGCGCATCATCGAAAACAGGTACATCCTCTGCATTTTCGAAGTCAACGGCTTCTTTGTGGAGGCCATTTATTCACGGCGCAACAACCGTGTCAACGCCATCCTTCCCATAGCCGACATCCCTGAGTGGGAGGGCTATGTCGACCAGGTTTTGACCAACCTCTTGAAACTGAACTAAGCTATTCAAGCGGCACGAGTGCACTCGTGGACTTGGAGGCTTCGCGATGGATCCACGCCTGAAATGGCGGATGGATCCATTTTTTTTGCGTGAGGGGGAAGGGGCCATTCGCACCACAAACCTGACATGGCCCCTCCAAGCCCAATCTCCTGCAAGCTTCCTTTGCCGACTCGACGGATTGCTCCTTGCACCACGCACATGCCCCATACCCGTCTGTCACCATCGTGCAAGACGGCCAACCTCGGAGCTGCCACATCTGAATGGAATGTTCCCCAAGCCACGGCTTTATGCCCAAAGCAACAAGGCAGCTGCCGCACACGGCAACGCGCAGTGCCCGTCTCCGAAAGGAGTCTGGAATCAATCGAATCACCCAAAACATCGAAATCGGCACCAGAATCATCATCCCCACCCAGCCTGACACTCGGCGGTTGCTCAAACTCAAATTGCAAGTCTCCACCATCCACACCGAAAAGGAAGCCCCCGATGAGGCCAACCGCTCCGCCCACATCGCCCCCCAATCCACCCCAGCCACACCCATCCCTACAAACACGCCAAACGCAACCATGAATGGAGCTGCGACCAAATTGGCAGGATAAAACGCGCATGGAAAAACGGAGAACGAAGAAACCGTAAGCGGGGACGTGGCCCATTGAGCTCGCCACGGAACTTTCCACCACAACCAAGGACCCTTGAGCGCAATCAAACTTGCAGTCGCCAAAAAACTCAATTGCCCTCCAAGGCCGGTGGGAACGTAGTGGTCGTCTAAAACGGTCCAACAAGCAGCCGCGCCCCAAGCAGCCCACACATCTCCTCTGCGACCTCGAACAAGGCTGAACCACACCAATGAAAACATCAACAAGGACCGCACTCCGGAAACGGGATAACCGCATGCTGCAACAAAAAGTCCTGCTCCAAGAACCCCGAGTACACTAAGCCGTCTCAAGAAGCGGTTTTGAAAACGCAACAGCCAAGCAAATATGCTTGCAACAAGACCAACGTGGTAGCCGCTCACGGCCAGCAAATGAGCCACACCCAATTCTTGAAATGCCTTGATCACGTTGCGACTTACAGCAGACTTGTCTCCGGCAAAGACCCCAAGAATCAGTCCCTCTCCAGTCTCTTGAAAGGTGTTGGTCAGATGCCTTCGCCACATCGTTCCCCAGCGAAAGGACCAACGGTCAAAAGCAGATACTGGAACCGAGTTTCCCCACGCCACGAATTGGGCCTCCGAATTCGTCCCAGATCGATTCAAAAATTCCTTGAAGTCGAAAGAGGCCGTGATGTCAGAGGGAGGGATTTTGCGACGAACCACCAACCCCCAACGTGCGGCGTCACCTTCCCATTTCGCAGTCATCCAGACCCGACCACGACGTCCGTTGTTGTCGACAAAATCCCAGAATCCTCTTGACCGAGATGTCGGCACTTTGCCGTTGTCGATCGACGGCAAAAAGCGTGGCCGCAGCAACAACCAGGTTGCTGAAGCGCTCGAAGGGGGAGGGCTTGCGTGTTCAGCCTCCAGCTTCAGGGCGGCCCAAGAAATGCACCAACCGAAAACCACCCATTTCCAAGCGTCCTTCCATTGCCTGTGCGAAAGCGCGGACATCAACAAGGCAAGCGTGAAATAAAGCGCTGGAAGAGCTCCGTCAAGAAGCACACAGCTCCACATCCCAAGCGCGAGAGAAATTGTCCAATTCACGCGACGAAAAAGGCAACTGACCAGAGCCCCTTTCCAAATGGGTTGATGCGCGGCAACCCCGCCTTTGCGGTCGTCAGGCGACCTCCGGAAGCCGGAGGTCTCGGGCTCGCTTCTTGCCTTGAATGAAGTGCGCCCACAACACGCTTTGAGTCCACCAGCCCGTCGTGTTCGGCTGGCGACGAGCGGACTTGCGCAAACGACGGCGCGTTCGCAAGGTGCTTCCAAGTCGAAGGTAAAAGGCGAAATGGGCTTTCCCCACTGCCAGGAAATGACGGAATTCGCCACCCAAGAGGAAGCGCCATGCGGCAATTCCATCCAACGTCATGCGACGAAACATGAATGCGGGCCAAAAACCGTCCCGGTTTTTCAACATGACAATGAGGTTGTTCCTGAAATTCAAATACGTCTTGAATGGGCTTGCTTTCTGCAGGGTTCCACCGCCAAGATGCCTTACTTCCACGGTGCCAACGCATCCAACACGACCGCCCTCGTTTTTCACTCGCCAGCACAAATCAATTTCTTCCATGTGCGCAAAGAGAAAGCCGTCAAAGCCTCCCGCTTGCTGCCACGTCGACGCACGAATGAAAAAACACGCTCCTGAGGCCCAAAACACTTCGCGATCGTGGCGATGCCAGTCGTCCACAACTTCCACCTCCTCAAACAACCTTCCAAGGCAAAACGGAAAGCCGTCTCGGTCCATCCATCCCCCTGCAGCACCTGCGTGCTCGCACCTTGCGGGATCCACGTCCTGAACAACCCGAGGACTTGCCACATCCCAGCCCTCACGATTCATGGTTTCCACTACGGGCCACAACCAACCTTGGCCCACCCGAACATCTGAATTGAGCAAGACAAACAATTCTGCATGGATGTTCTCAAGGGCGCGGTTGTAGCCCTCTGCGAAACCAAGGTTCTCCGACAATTCCAAAACATTCACACGGTCAGGGTACGTGTCGCGAAGCCAGGACACGCTCTTGTCCGTGCTTCCGTTGTCCGCCACCCAAAGGTCCACCTCGTCTGACGTGTTCGTCACCAAGGAGGGGAGGTAGGTCTGAAGGTGAGTGAGTCCGTTCCAATTCAGAACGACCACCGCAACGCGAGGATTTGTGGCGTTTCTCATCGTGGGTTGTAGAACAAATCCTCCGGCTCTTCCCGTGAAAACGAATCGCGTGGATTCAAGCGGTTCTCCATGGACTCCGAAACCCGGAGTCGGTTTTCACGAGACCGCAATTGAGCGAGCCAATCTTCGTTTTGGCGTTCTCCGAGCATGTCGCTGTGCAGCAATTCAAAGCACTCTGCAACCACATGCGGCGCATAAAAGAGGAATCGCTTGTTGTTGAACCTCCCTGCCTTGTGGTAATGCCAAATCTCGTAGGGGTAATAATCCGTCTCGTGATGACGCTGAACCACGGTGTTGGGCTTGCCGAAGCGCAAGTACACGTTGCCCATCTCCGTCAAACTGCCTTGGCCGTATTTGCAATCCCCGTACATCTCGTCCACAAAGGAAATTCGCTCTACATGTTGACGATGGCGCGCGTCAGCTTCCGCAACAGAAGAACTTCGCTCCATCCAAAACCCGGTTAAATACCTTTTCATCTCTGCGACATCCCGTTTTGCAAGCAGGGTGTGTTGCATCGTGTTTTGTTCGTTGGTGGTCGCCACAGCCAGGTGGTCTTCCACGTGTTTCACCAGCGACTCCACCGTCGTGTAATCGGAGAGGGAGGGAAGCCAAGACTCGTCCAAAGATTCCCCAGGATCCATCTGTTTGCCGGTTGAATTTCTTGGGCCCAAAACCACGTCGCGCGACACCACCACGTGGCCATCGCGCGTTCGGGCTTCAAGCTTCAACTTGGGAGAATCCAAAGACGGGGAGGAGGGAGTGCAGGGCAACGACTCGAACACCGGGACGACCTGTGCGGCTTTGAGGCGTGCATATTTGGTCCAGGAAGGTTGCCAATCGCCCGAGTCATCGGCCCAGCCGAAGGCCAGCAAAAACAACGAATCGCGGCCAACAACGTCCTCCATGCCATGCAATTCCACGTAAAAAGAAGCCGACGAGGCATCCAATGGAATGTTTCGACCAACCTCCGGAAGCAAAGCCAGCCCGCTGTGAATGAGGTTGGGCTCCGTTGCAGCCGTCGCCTTGGAATGCGTACGGATCAACAACGGATCGGTAAATTCCGGCGCTCCACCCACAGGAACATGCACACTTGCGTTATGTAACCAAATTGTCGAATCGTGATTCACCACGGACCACTCAACACGCGCCGTGCCCGCAGGAATGGGCAACCTACGAACGTGAACATGATCCAGCACGAGCGTATCCAAATCTGCTGGCCGCAACAAAACTCGATCCTTTGAAAACGACGACACTTCGTCGCCGCGAACCACCAAAGAAGTGATTGTCACGCTGTCGATGGGCGTGTCCGTGTCGGATGTCCATGCGGTTTGGACTTCAACGTAAGCAGTGCCGTTCGGCATGCGTTGGACCAGTGCGTCAGCTGACCAGTTGGACTGGGCAGTTATTTGAGGCGCTGAGAATGCCGCAGACGAAAACACAACGGCGAGCCGAACAAGAGGACTGAAATATGAAGCTCGCGAGAATCGCTCAAACGAAAAGGAATCGGGCATTGCCACGTAGAATGGATTTCTGTTCACGCTGGGGATGTCGACTACAAATTAAATCGCAATGGCGGATCTGAAGCTTGGGCACAAAAAAACCGACATCGGTGCCGGTTCTTTTTGCGGAGGCTGAGGGATTCGAACCCCCGGTACCTTGCGGCACGCCGGTTTTCAAGACCGGTGCAATCGACCAACTCTGCCAAACCTCCAGGACCGCAAATTTAACGCATACGTATCAAAACAAGCCGTTTGCCCGGGTTTTCTCACAAATCACACAGAATCAGTCTTCAGACCCTTCTGAATGATAATATACATTATGTTATCTATGTGGTCTCAAAGAAAAGGGCATGTCAGCCCCTTTCTCCTTGATTAGTTGGACAGAGCCTTGATCTTTGCCGAGGCTTCCAAGAGTTTGTCGTCTTCACCCGTACGAGCGTAAACATCCCGAAGAGAACGCAACGTTTCCAAGTCGTTTGCATCCGCAGCATGAGCTGCCTCCAAATACGGTTGAGCGGTTGCAAAGAGCTGTTTGGCCTCGTCCTCCAATCGCTTTTGCTCAGCGGACTCCGTCTTGGTCATACGTGGCTTCCACATGTCGTTGGCCGCATTGATTCCTTGCACCGCTTGGTTGAAGTACAAAGCACCCAAGTTGTAATTGGCATCGAAATAGTCGGCCTTGACTTCAAGCGCCTTTTTGTACGCTTCAATTGCTTCGTCGGAGTTTCCGAGGTTGTCCAACACGCTGCCCAAACTGAACCACAGAATCTCGTTGGTCGGATCCTGTTCTGCTGCCAGACTCAAGTTTTCCTTTGCCTTGTCGAATTCCTCGTTGGTTAGGTAGATGTTGAGCTCCTCGATGATTAAGCTCTGTTCACGTGGATACAGCTCACGAGCAGACTTCAGCGTCAGGAGGGCTTCCTCCTCCCGCCCGTTGTCGCGGTACAAGTTGCTGATGAACAAGAACACGTTGGGGACTTGGTATTCAATGTCTGCACAGGCTTGGTAACGCGCCACCGCCAAATCCACTTCGCCAGCTTTCTCGTAACACAACGCAGAATTGTAAATGGCCATGGTGTCCACAGCGTCAAAGGCAGAGGCAATCTCCGCACTCAAGTCAAACAACGTGCCCGCACGCCCAAAGTCGCCGGTGTTGTAATTCCCGATTCCCGCATTGTTGGCTGCCATTTGAACTTGGCCCAACCCAATTTGAATTTCCTGGGCGTACGACCCTTTGGCGTCAAGCTCTTGAGCCTTCATGTAGCTCTCCTTGGACAACTTCAGGGCGTCCGGATACGCGGCGTACAGAGAGCTGTCCCGGCTTACGTTCAAGTAGATTTCGCCACGGTAGCGCCACGTCTTGTTCTTGACGTTGGCTTTGGGGTTTTCGATGGCCTGTTCGATGTAGGTCACGGCCGACGCGTAATCGCCCTCTTTGTTGGCGTTGTACGCGGAAACCACTTCCTTCTGTGCGAATCCTTGAACGCAAATCGCCAAGGCCAGGAGGGTTGCTGTTTTGTGCATGGGGTTGTGTTTCGTGTTCCTTTGAGGTGGAAATGCGAGGTCAAAAGTACAAGATGCCAAGGTCAAACGTCGTGCCAAATTGCCCATCACGCTTCATCGCCACCTTCTTCAGCCGGCGCTTGACCCTCCTCGGCGCTCGTGTCCGATTCGCTCGCACCTTCGCTTGCTTCCATGCCATCCTCCAAGACTTCTTCGTCGTCCGATTTAGGCACCTTGCAAATGGCTGCGATGGCGTCCTTTCCTCGCAAGCTGATCAACCGAACGCCTTGGGTTGCACGCCCCATTACGCGAAGCTCTTCCACGGCCATGCGGATGGTGATCCCAGACTTGTTGATGATCATCAAGTCGTTTTCGTCCGTGACGTTCAGGATGGAAATGAGTTCGCCTGTCTTTTCCGTGACTTGCAGGGTCTTCACTCCTTTTCCACCGCGGTTGGTGATGCGGTAGTCGTCCACCGCGGACCGTTTTCCGTACCCGTTCTCCGAGACCACGAGAATGTCGCTTGAGGCGTCGTTGATGCACACCATGCCAATGACTTCATCCTTGGGACCCCCAAGAGTCACCCCCTTCACTCCCATCGCCGTGCGACCCACAGCACGAGCCGTGGATTCGTGGAAACGGATGGCTTTGCCTGAGCGCAAGCCCATGATGATTTCGGAGTCTCCGTTGGTCAACCGTGCGGAGAGCAATTCGTCGCCCTCTCGGATGGTGACTGCGTTGATGCCGTTGGATCGCGGACGGCTGTAGGCCTCGAGGCTCGTTTTCTTGATGAGTCCCTTCTTCGTGCAGAGAATCACAAAGTTGCCGTTGACGTATTCCTCGTCTTTCAGGTCCTTCACTGGGATGTAAGCCAACACTTTGTCGTCCCCCTCGAGGTTGATGAGGTTGACAATGGCGCGCCCCTTGCTCTGCTTGCTTCCCTCTGGCACTTCAAAAATGCGCATCCAGAAACACCGTCCTTTGGCGGTGAAAATCAGCAACCAGTTGTGGTTGGTCGCCGTGAAGATGCTTTCCAGAAAGTCTTCTTCACGGGTGGTGCTTCCCTTCGACCCCACACCGCCTCTGCCTTGAGCTCGGTATTCGGCAAGACGGGTGCGCTTGATGTAACCCGCGTGGCTGATGGTGACCACCACCTGCTCGTCCGGAATCATGTCCTCGATGCTCAAGTCGGCGCTGCTGTATTCGATGGTGGAGCGGCGTTCGTCGCCAAACTTCTCCTTGACCTCCAACAATTCCGTCTTGATGATGTCCATCCGCCGTTCAACGCGGTCGAGAATGTCCTTCAGATCGGCAATCAAGGTCATCAACTCGTCGTATTCGGCGCGCAGTTTGTCGCGTTCAAGTCCGGTGAGCTTCTGCAATCGCATGTCCAGAATCGCTCGAGCCTGAATCTCGCTCAGCTCGAACTTTTCCATGAGGCCGTTGCGCGCCTCTTCGGGAGTCTTGCTCGCCCGGATCAGCGCAATGACTTCGTCAATGTTGTCGAGGGCGATGATGAGACCTTGCAAGATGTGGGCACGTTCCTCTGCCTTGCCCAAATCAAATTGCGTCCGACGAACCACCACTTCGTGACGGTGTTCGACGTAGTGCGCCATCATTTGCTTCAGGTTGAGCAATTCTGGCCTTCCTGCCACCAGAGCGATGTTGTTCACCGAGAACGAGCTCTGCAGCTGGGTGTACTTGTACAGCTTGTTCAGGACGACGTTGGGAATGGCGTCTCGCTTCAGTTCGTAGACAATGCGCATTCCGTTCCGGTCGCTTTCGTCCCGGATTTCAGAAATGCCTTCAATCTTCTTGTCGTTGACCAATTCAGCGGTCTTGCGCACCATGTCCGCCTTGTTGACCTGGTATGGAATTTCCTCCACAATGATCATCTCACGGCCGGTCTTGGTCTCTTCGAAACGAGCCCGTCCCCGCATCACAACCCGACCTCGTCCGGTGTGGAATGCGTCACGCACCCCCTCGATGCCGTGAATGACACCTCCCGTTGGGAAGTCAGGGGCTTTCACAAATTCCATCAAATCGTCGACCGTGCAGTCCGGATTGTCCACCAAATGGACCATGCCGTCCACCACTTCCGTGAGGTTGTGCGGCGGCATGTTGGTGGCCATCCCCACCGCAATCCCCGCAGCTCCGTTGACGAGCAAATTCGGGATTTTAGCCGGGAGTACGGTAGGCTCCTTCAGGCTCTCGTCGAAGTTGGGCCGGAAATCCACCGTCTCTTTTTCGAGGTCTGCGAGCATGTCCTCGGCGACTTTCCTAAGGCGCGCCTCCGTGTAGCGCATGGCAGCGGGATTGTCCCCGTCAATTGAACCGAAGTTCCCTTGGCCATCGACCATGGGGTATCGAAGCGACCAATGCTGCGCCATTCGGACCATCGTGTCGTACACCGAGCTGTCTCCGTGCGGGTGATACTTCCCCAACACCTCCCCCACAATCCTCGCGGACTTTTTGTAGGGGCGGTTGGACAGGACGCCCAAGTCCAACATGCCGTACAAAACGCGGCGGTGCACGGGCTTAAGCCCGTCCCGTACGTCCGGCAAGGCTCGACTTACAATGACCGACATCGAGTAATCGATGTAGGCCGACTTCATCTCGTCTGAGATGTTGATTTGAATGATTTTTTCTCCTTCTGCCATAAGATCCAGTCAAGCAACTTCGCAGTCGCATTTCACACACTCTGGACGTGCCTTCAGCGGCTGCACTCACGAGCCAAAACCGCACGCCCTCTTTGTCCTTCAAAAATACGCCCAAGCCTTGCCGTTGCTTGGATTCCGCGCGCCACACTTACTCACAATTGACGCAAAAGCCATGTGGAAAACATTGGTCGGATTCAAAGAGGTGTCCAAGGGTGACTCCTAGCTTTGAGGACAGCCTAGAGGAAGATCTTCGGAGTCTAAAAATTCCGACTACCTTCCTAGAACAAAACTGGTCGACTTGAGGTCGATCTTGACAACACGACATGGACGCAAAGTTTTCACCACGAGTGCGCGAGGTCATCTCGCTGAGCCGAGAAGAAGCCCTGAGGTTGGGGCACAATTACATTGGTGTGGAGCACCTGCTTTTGGGCATCATTAAAGAGGGCGAAGGAACCGCTGTTCGCATCCTGGAAGGACTGAATTGCGACCTCCAGAAATTGCGCAAGCTGGTCGAAGGATCTGTGCGACCAAGCTCGGCAAAGCCAGGCGGTTCTTCGGGAAACATTCCCTTGGTGAAACAGGCGGAGAAAATTTTGAAAATCACCTACCTCGAGGCCAAAATCTTCAAAAGCGGCGTCATTGGCACCGAGCACCTCCTTCTCAGCATTTTGAAGGACGAAGACAACGTAGCAACCAAAAGCATTCACGCATTCAACATCGATTACGACGTGGCGAAAGAGGAATTCGAAAACTTGCTGTCGGAGAGCGGCGGCAGACAAGCCCCACAGGCTGACCACTCCTTGTCTGACGACGATTCCGCCTCGGACGGCGGAAGCGACTACGGCGGAGGCCAGAGCGGTGGCGGACCGGCAAGCCGAAAGGGAGACCCCAAATCCAAGACCCCTGTGCTGGACAACTTTGGGCGTGACTTGACCCGACTCGCTGAAGACGGGCGGTTGGATCCCATAGTGGGCCGCGCCAAGGAAATCGAGCGGGTTTCGCAAATCCTGAGCCGCCGGAAAAAGAACAACCCGATTTTGATGGGGGAACCCGGGGTGGGAAAGAGTGCCATCGCCGAGGGTTTGGCCTTGCGAATCGTGGAGAAAAAAGTGAGCCGAGTGCTCTTCAACAAGCGCATTGTCACGTTGGACGTCGCTTCGCTCGTCGCCGGAACCAAATACCGCGGCCAATTTGAAGAACGGATGAAAGCTGTGATGAACGAGTTGGAGAAGTCGCCCGACGTGATTTTGTTCATCGACGAGATTCACACCATTGTTGGCGCTGGGGGCGCAAGCGGTTCTCTAGACGCCTCGAACATGTTCAAGCCTGCGCTCGCCCGTGGTGAAATTCAATGCATTGGGGCCACTACGCTAGACGAGTACCGCCAGTACATTGAAAAGGACGGCGCTCTTGAGCGTCGCTTCCAGAAGGTTATGGTGGAACCCACCACCGTCGAAGAAACCATCCAAATCCTTCACAACATCAAGGACAAGTACGAAGAGCACCACAGCGTGAAGTACACCGACGAGGCCATTCAGTCCTGCGTCTCTCTAACTGCGCGTTACATCACCGATCGAAACCTGCCGGACAAGGCCATCGACGCCTTGGACGAAGTGGGCAGTCGGGTCCACCTGACCAACATCAACGTCCCCGAAGAAATCGTCAAGATTGAGGAGGAAATCGAGCAAGTCAAGGACGACAAGAGCCGTGTTGTGCGCTCTCAGCGGTACGAGGAAGCAGCTCGGTTGCGCGACAAGGAACGCATCTTGAACGACAAGCTTGAGAAGGCCAAAAAAGCATGGGAGGAGGAATCCAAGAACCACCGAGTGACCGTCACGGTAGATCACGTTGGCGACGTGGTTGCAATGATGACAGGCATTCCTGTTCAGCGCATCGCCGAAAAGGAAAGCGGGAAACTTGCTCGGATGAACACCGACCTCGAAGGCAAGGTGATTGGGCAAGACGACGCTATTGAGAAAGTCGTCAAGGCCATCAAGCGCAACCGCGCGGGCCTAAAAGATCCCAACAAACCCATCGGTTCGTTCATCTTCCTCGGACCTACAGGCGTTGGGAAAACCCAGCTCGCCAAAGTCTTGTCCAAATTCATGTTTGATTCAGAAGAATCCTTGATTCGCATCGACATGTCTGAATACATGGAGAAGTTTGCCGTGACCAGGTTGATTGGTGCTCCTCCGGGCTACGTGGGGTACGAAGAAGGCGGACAACTGACTGAAAAGGTGCGTCGCCGCCCCTACTCCATCGTGTTGTTGGACGAAATTGAAAAAGCGCACCCCGACGTTTTCAACTTGCTCCTGCAAGCACTCGACGACGGTCAACTGACCGACAGTCTTGGACGGAAAGTGGACTTCAGAAACACAATCATCATCATGACCTCCAACATTGGCGCGAGGCAACTCGCAGAATTTGGAACGGGGGTCGGATTTGGAACCGCTGCCAAGCAGGCCAACGTCTCTTCCGATCGCGACAGCGTCATCCAGACTGCGTTAAAGCGTGCCTTTGCGCCAGAATTCTTGAACCGAATTGACGACGTCATTCTGTTCCAAAGCCTGAAACGCGAGCACATCCACAGCATCATTAACATTGAGCTCGACGCGTTGAAGAAGCGCGTGGTGGATTTGGGATACGACCTCGAAATCACCAAATCTGCTGCCGACTTCATTGCGGACAAGGGGTACGACGAAAAGTACGGTGCCCGCCCGTTGAAGCGAGCCATTCAGAAATTTCTTGAAGACCCCTTTGCGGAGGAAATCATCAACAGCGACGTGTCTGAAGGCGACTTGCTTCGCGCAGACTTGCCGAAGGACGCCACGGAGTTGACCATCGACGTCATCAAAGGTGGGTTGCTGAAGATGCCCGAGGGAGCTGAGGAGGCATTGAACGCAGGTGAGCCCGCGGAAGCCACAGAATCTCCCAGAAAGACCGGCAAAAAATCGCCCAAGAAAAAGGACGATACCAAGGATGCGGACACCACGGAAGGCAAGGCTTCGGAAACCAAGTCCTGATGACGGTTCCTTCGTGGCTTCGTGAGGCACTTCAAAACAAATACATCGCCATCACGGTGTTGGCGTTGTTTTGGGCCACATTCATCCACGATTTGGGCATTCCTTTTGCCGTCAAGGAATGGCGTCTTCTAAATCAGGCCAAAGCTCAGCTCTCTGAAGTTGAATCCCGCAACGAGGAACTTCGACAAATGCAGGCTACGCTGTTGTCCGATCCTCAAGCTTTGGAGCGCTTTGCGCGCGAACGGTATTTCATGCGTCGCGCAAACGAAGAAGTCTACCGCATTGTGGAAGACTGATTCAGGAAAGCAAGCCCTGAAGGGCAGACAAGAAGCGGCCGAAGGCGCTCGGGTCGTTTAGGAACACCCACGTAACGCCTACCAGGGCTCCACCCAAGTGAGCGTCATGCGCAACGCGGGTCCCCCCCTGTTGTTGCATGCGGCTTTCGTACCAAAAAAACAGGACGCCCGCCAAAACCGCGGGAACCGGGACGACGAAGAACAACAGCAGGGTTCGAGTCGGGTGCAGGCAAATGAAGGCCAACAGAACAGCGCTGACCGCCCCTGATGCCCCCAAGCTCCGGTACCCAGGGTTCTCACCGTGCTTGCGAAGTGCCGGAATGGCGCCACCGACTATTCCCGCAACGTAGAGCGTCGGAAATCCCATCCAGCCAAGCGGGTTCAGGTCCGAGGCCACGGTTTGGCCAAACTCATGCAGGACAAACATGTTGAACGCGAGGTGCATCCAATCCGCGTGGACAAACGCATGAGAAATGACCCTCCACCACTCCGACTTGTGCCGCACCACGTACGGCACCAACATCCACTTCTCCTTCTCTCGGCGAGACATCATCTGCCAGGAGAGCAAACACGTCACCAACACCACGAAAGTCACCACGTTCATGGAGCTTAGGAGCTGTGGTCCGCCACAATGACCCAACGCCCTTTCACCTTCCGCCACAACAGGGTGTACATGCCCTGGGCGTCTTCCCTTCCTTCTTTGGCGAGGTGCCAGGCTCCAAGGAGCCAACCCGACGTGGCTGACAAGGAAATCCATGTTTGGTTTTCAAACGTCAATTGGCCCATTGCTGAAGCGTCGGGGTAGCTCTTGAGGTAGCGGTCGAGGGTGGCCTGGTGTCCCAACGTCAGCCCAGAACTGCCAACAAACATCAAGGAATCGCTTTCCCAATATCCGTTCATGAACCCAGGCAAATCCGCACGATTCCATGCCGCAACCTGGTCGGTCATCGCCTGCGCCACTTCCGAAGGCATGCCATTCACTTCAATGTGACTGAACTTTTCCGGCGTTTGAGCCTCCGCAGCCGGAGCCGCCCATCCAAGTGCCACGCCCCACAGCAAGGCGCCCAAGTGCATGCGCTCAAACATTGAAGCGGAAATGCATGACGTCTCCGTCTTGTACCACGTACTCTTTGCCTTCCACACTCAGCTTGCCGGCTTCCTTGACGGCCAATTCCGACCCGTAATGGACAAAGTCGGCGTACTTCACCACTTCAGCTCGGATGAAGCCTTTTTGGAAGTCGGTGTGGATCACACCTGCCGCTTCAGGAGCGGTGCAGCCCTTCCGAATGGTCCAGGCGCGAACCTCTTTGACCCCTGCGGTAAAGTACGTTTGGAGGTTGAGCAAGGCATACGCCTCTCGGATGAGCTTGGCCACACCCGGCTCGTCCAACCCCAAATCCGCCAAAAACATTTCGCGCTCCTCGGCGTCCTCCAATTCAGCAATGTCCGCTTCAATCGCCGCCCCGAGCACCAGCACGCCGGCACCTTCTTGGGAAGCCACTTCTTTGACTCTCTCTACGTGCGCGTTCCCCGAAACAACCGACCCTTCGTCGACGTTGCAGACGTACAAAATGGGCTTGGCAGTCAGCAACTGCATGTCGAGCATCAACGGCTCCTCGAACTCCTCCAGTTCCAACCCTCGCGCGCTTTTCCCCTGTTCGAGGTGCGCCACGAGGCGGCTGTAGAACGTCATCTGCTTCACAGCGTCCTTGTCTCCCGTCTGAGCCGCCTTTTTCACTTTCAGCATTCGAGACTCCACCGTTTCGAGGTCCTTCAATTGGAGCTCGGCGTCAATGACTTCCTTGTCACGGATGGGGTCAATGCTCCCATCTACGTGCACAATGTTGTCGTCGTCAAAGCAGCGCAGCACGTGCAAAATGGCGTCCGTTGTGCGAATGTTGCCGAGGAATTTGTTCCCGAGGCCTTCCCCTTGACTTGCGCCCTTGACCAACCCGGCGATGTCCACAATCTCGACGGTGGTCGGCACCAAGTTTTGGGGCTTCACCAATTCTGCCAGCTTGTTGAGGCGCGGATCGGGAACCGTGATGACACCCAAATTGGGTTCAATCGTGCAGAACGGAAAGTTGGCGCTCTGAGCCTTGGCGTTGGAAAGACAATTGAAAAGGGTCGATTTGCCCACGTTGGGCAGGCCGACGATGCCGCATTGCAAAGCCATGATGAGTGTTCTTTTTGAGAAGCCCAAAGGTAGGGCGTCCGCCCCCTCCCTAGCGTCTCAGGGATTTTCCAAAGTTTTTGCACAAGCGGACCAAGGCCCTGCTCGTTCAGGTAATTTTGCGGCATGAATTCCATCGAGCTTTCGTCCCTTGCGACCCAGGTCCGTCGCGACATCGTACGTATGGTGCACGCGGTTCAAAGCGGCCACCCAGGCGGCTCCCTTGGCTGCACAGACCTGTTGGTGAAACTGTATTTCGACACGATGACCGTCGACCCGGAGGCCTTCTCCATGGACGGCAAGGACGAAGACTTGTTCTTCCTCTCCAACGGACACATCAGCCCCGTGTGGTACAGCGTGCTGGCACGGCGCGGGTATTTCCCCGTGTCGGAATTGGCGACGTTCCGAAAGTTGAACAGCCGCCTCCAAGGTCACCCTGCCACCGAGGAAGGGTTGCCCGGCATCCGCATCGCCTCGGGTTCGTTGGGCCAGGGATTGAGCGTGGCGCTGGGGGCGGCTCAGGTGAAGAAACTGAACGGCGAATCCACCTGGGTGTATTCCTTGCACGGCGACGGCGAACTCCAAGAGGGCCAAATCTGGGAAGCTGCCATGTATGCAGCTCACCACAAGATTGACAACGTCATTTCCTTTGTGGATTGCAATGGACAGCAGATTGACGGCAGCACCGACGAGGTGATGTCTTTGGGCGATTTGGCGGGCAAATGGCGCGCCTTCGGCTGGCACGTTTTGACGTGCAACGGCCACGATTTTGAGGACCTGCATCGGGCCATCTCGGAGGCTCAAAGTCGCCGCGGTTCAGGCGTCCCCACCGTGGTTCTGATGAAAACAGAAATGGGCAAAGGTGTGGACTTCATGGAGGGTACCCACAAATGGCATGGCATCGCCCCCAACGACGACCAGCTCGCGGACGCACTGAATCAACTTGAATCGACGTTGGAGGATTACTGATCCACCAACCAGACAATGAAGCTTTCTCACCTCGATCCGATTCGCCTCAGGCGCTGGATGACCCAATTGGTCCTCGGCGTTTCTGCTCTGGGCTGTCTCCCTTCGCATGCGCACATGCAAGTGACGGTCGAGGGTGAAGGTGAGCCTACGCGGATTTTGTTCGTCTTTGACGCGTCGAACAGCATGAACGCTTTTTGGGGTGGCAGCCGAAAAATTGAAACCGCCTCGAACCTGCTGAGTGAAACGCTGAAAGGACTTCACCAAAGCGAAGAACTCGAGTTGGGCTTGCGCGTCTACGGACACGGAACCAAGCACGTTGCCGGTCAACAGGATTGCGACGACACGGAATTGGTGGTGCCGTTTGGGAGTTTCAACAACCTCATCATCAAGCAAACGCTTGGACGTCTTCGAGCTCAGGGCACCACCCCCATCGCGCGGTCTTTGGAACAAGCCGCCTACGATTTCCCCGACTCTCCGGGCAGAAACGTGATTGTTCTCATCACAGATGGCATCGAAGCTTGCGACGAGGACCCTTGCGCCGTCAGCCGCGCCTTGCAGGCCAAAGGAATCGTCGTGAAGCCGTTTGTCATTGGCATGGGCATCGAAAAAGACATGGCGGAAAGCCTTCGTTGCATCGGGAACTTCTACGACGCTGCGGACCCGGAGGCGTTCGAGCACGTGTTGCAACTCGTGTTGGAACAGGCTCTTCACAACACCACGGTACACGTGGAATTGCTGGACAACCACGGCGAATCCTCCGTCACAGACTTGGCTTTTTCATTCACCGATGTACGAACCCAAACCCACGACCCCCAGTGGGTGCACACCATGCGGTGGGGCAACGCACCCGACACGGTGTACGTGGACCCGTTGCCGACTTATCGGTTCACCGTCCACAGCTTGCCTCAGACCCACCTCGATTCGGTGGTCCTGACGCCTGGCGTGCACAACGTCATTGCGGTGCCCAACATGTCCCAAGGCCATGTTCGGCCGCAATTTGCCCGTGGCGTCAGAACGGATTACGGCCCCATGGATGTTGCGTGGCGCAAGTCCGGCGAATGCGAATCGTTTTTCTCGAGCCCTATCGGAGACGAACAGCGCTTGTGCACCGGCACGTACGACGTGCTTTTCCCGACCCACCCCCCTACCCTCGTTGAAGGCGTCGAGGTTCGTGAGGGGAAGCATGACCTCGTGGAGATACCAGGCCCGGGTTCGTTGGTGCTCAACACGGCAACTTCAGGGATTACGGTGATTCTTGAGGCCGAGAGTTTGGCCCCTGTCTTGCACCTGGAACCGGGCAGAAGCAACGGCAAGCACACCTTGCAACCGGGCAACTACACCTTGGTTTTCCGAGCACGAAATGCCCGGGGAACGCTTTACAGCATACGAGAACAATTCACCATCACCTCTGGCAACACCACCAACCTCAAACTACATGGTTGACACGCAGCACATCACCCTCGAACCCACCGCTTCCAACGACACGAGGTCGGGTTTTGGACAAGGCCTTCTGGAAGCAGGCCATTCAGATCCCAACGTTGTTGGCCTCTGTGCCGATTTGACCGGCTCCCTCAAAATGAATGCGTTTCAAGACGCGTTTCCTGAGCGGTTTTTCCAGGTAGGAATTGCAGAAGCGAACATGATGGGCGTGGCCGCGGGCATGACCGTTGGCGGAAAAATCCCCTTCACCGGCACCTTTGCGAATTTCTCCACAGGCCGCGTGTACGACCAAATCCGCCAAAGCATTGCCTACTCTGAGAAGAACGTGAAGATCAGCGCGTCCCACGCGGGTCTCACGCTAGGTGAAGACGGCGCAACTCACCAGATTTTGGAGGACATCGGGATGATGAAGATGCTCCCCAACATGACGGTCGTCGTCCCGGCAGATTACGAACAAACCCGCCAAGCAACCCTAGCTGTGGCCAAGCATCACGGCCCAGTTTACCTTCGATTCGGACGTCCCAAAGTTCCCGTGTTCATCCACCCCGAAGCCCCGTTCGAACTTGGAAAGATTCAGCGCATCAAAACTGGCAGCGACCTCACCTTGGTGGCATGTGGACACCTCGTTTGGGAATCGGTTCAAGCCGCCCTCGAATTGGCAAAGGATGGCATCGAGGCCGAGGTGTTGAACGTGCACACCATCAAGCCTCTCGACGAGCGCACGTTGGTCGAATCCGCTTCGAAAACCGGTGCAGTAATTGTTGCCGAGGAACATCAGCGTTTGGGCGGTCTGGGTTGCAGCGTTGCACAAGTGTTGGCGTCGCATCACCCCACGAAAATGGATTTTGTGGCCGTAGAAGATCAATTCGGCGAGAGCGGCACACCTGCTCAGTTGATGAAGAAATACGGACTCGACGCCGGATCCATTGTGGCCAAGGCCAAATCTCTGTTGGGACGTTAATTCCAGCCGGATGCGCACAAAAAAAGGGCTGCATCAGCGGCCCTTTTTTGATTCTATGCCTACCCTCATTTCGCAGGAACGTCCAAGGCAGCGATCGAAGCATAAATGCGGTCGGCAAGAGATTTTGTGGCCTTGACCAAGGGCAGCCGAACCTCGGCCGAACAAAGCCCCAGGTGGTGCATCACGTTCTTGATGCCGGTCGGGTTTCCTTCTTCAAAAATCAAGGCCACCAACTCTGCAAAGGCCGCATGCGTCGCGCGAGCTTCATGCACCTGCCCGAAGGCAGCTTGTTGGATCATCGAGGAGAAGGAAGAAGGGAATGCGTTGCCCAAAACCGAAATCAATCCATCTGCTCCCAGAGCTACCGTGGACAAGGCCAAAGCGTCGTCGCCCGACCACACAGCAAAACCGGCCGGACGCCCCGCCAAAATCGCAGAAATCTGCGAGAGGTTGCCGCTCGCCTCTTTGATTCCACACACGTTGGGGTGCTTCGCCAAGGTCAAAGTTGTCTCGGCAGTCATGTTGCAGGACGTTCTCGAAGGAACGTTGTACAACATCACAGGACGCGGCGAAGCATCGGCCACTGCTTCAAAATGCCGCGCAAGACCTTCTTGACTGGGCTTGTTGTAAGCCGGAGCCGCAACCAAGAAGGCGGAAATGCCTTGGCTGTCCCAAGAAGAAATTCGTGCGCACAATTCAGCAGTGGCATTTCCAGTGACTCCGACCACGACAGGCAAACGATTCGCGTTCACCTCAAGGACGAAATCCACCACCCGTCGCTGTTCTTCAGCTGCAAGCGTGGGAGTTTCTGCCGTTGTCCCCAAGACCACAAGAAAATCCGTTCCACCTTCGATTTGATGCTGAACGATGCGCTGCAAGCTTGGGAAATCAACTTTCCCGTCTTCGTGAAATGGCGTAACCAAGGCCACGCCCAGGCCTTGCAAAGAAGAAACGAGTTGGTTCATTGCAAATCGATTTGATTCAAAAATTCGAAGGTTCGTGCCGTATGAGTTCGCCAGTCTTCCATGGGGTCTTGAAGAATGACATCCACTTCTTCCAAGTCCGCCTCTTCCACCTCTTCGTGCACCAAACGCACATCCAAATCTGCATTCCACTCCGGATGGTCCACACCAACCTTCATTCCTGCCATACTCGACCGGACGATAAATTTCAACGGCAAGACAGGTTCAACTTCCAAATCGATCAAGATGTCGAATGGCGTATCCACAAATGCCTCGAATTCCTTTACCGGCCAACCAAACCAATTCAAATCGCTCTTGCAGAAATACCCGGAATCCAATTTTTTGACCAGCCAAGTCGGCGTTTCTTTTCCTTCTTCCGGAACGAAACTCATCATTCCGACTCGTTTCACGCCGAATTCCTCTTTGAGACGCTTGGCCAAATCCTTGATCTCTCGAAAATGGGCGTGGTCTCGCTCGAGGTAAACCAAGCCCACGCTGTCGGCGTGTTTCAGCGAACAACCCTTACGCTCCCTTTCAGCCGCGGGCAGCCGATTGAGCTTCCAACGAAAAATGAGTTCTTTCCAAGTCACGACCGTCAAAAATACGAGGAGAGTCACCGGCATTGGCCACCATCAATCCTTCAAACTCCCAAAGTTTCCAACACCTCGAGCACTTTTAAATGGCATTGGCACAATTCCTGATGTCCTTTGTTGAAATTCAACCCCAAATCACAACCCATGTTCGCACGTTTGACCTCCCTTTCTTTGATTGCCGCTCTTTTGTTCGGCTCAGTCCAACTGATCTCCTGCTCCTCGGCTGCAGGCACTCGTGTAAAAACCCCGTTTTCCGGAAAGAAGTACATGTCGGATGCACGGTACTTCCGAGCAGTTGGGATGGGGCAGAGCACCAACCTCAACATCGCCAAGAACAAGGCGGAATTGGAGTCGAGAAAGGCGTTGGCCCAGCAAGTGCAAACCAACCTCAAAGTGGTGACCGACAACTACGCCCAGGAAATGGTCGGCAACCAGGCCGCGGAGGCAATCGAGCGTTTTGAAACCCTTTCCCGGGAAGTCACCAACACCACGATTGGGGACCTTCGGCAACTTGGGCAAGACATCCGCCAGCTGGAAGATCAGACCTACGTGGTCTACGTGGCCATTGAGGTGAAGAAAAAGGCCATGTTCAAGTTTTTGAAGAACAAAGCCAAAAGCGACGCCAAGATCTCTGAACTGGTTCGGGCGCAAATGGTCATGGTTTTGGACAAAGAAATTGAGCGGCTCGAGTCCGAGGAATAAATTCCTGCCGTATCCGGCGCTCAACGGTTTATTCCAGGTCCAACTGAGCCCCAAACTCCTTTTGGAATTTGGCCATTTTGGGGGCGATGACTGCGCGGCAGTAAGGCGCCTCGCCATTGAGTTCGAAGTACGCTTGATGGTAATCCTCGGCGGGATAGAATGCCTCAAACGCCGCAATCTCCGTGACAACGGGGTTGGGCCAACGCAAGGATGCGCGTTCAACCGCGCGCTCGATTTCCGCCACTTGTGAGTCGGAATGCCAATAAATGGCCGACCGGTATTGTGTCCCCACGTCGGCCCCCTGTCGATTCAACGTGGTTGGATCGTGGGTCGCGAAAAACACGTCGAGCAGGGTTCCCAGCGTCACACGGGCAGGATCAAACGTCACCTGAACGACTTCCGCATGCCCCGTTCGACCGGTGCATACTTCTCGGTATGCCGGATTTTTGATGTGGCCACCTGAATATCCGGAAACCCCTGAAATCACGCCGGGAATGGCTTCAAACACCGCTTCGACGCACCAAAAGCAACCCGCTCCGAGCGTCACAGTTTCTAAGGAATCAGAGTTCATGAGGACGGGCGTGTTTGACAAGGTTAACGAGGGCAAGGTGACGTGCCAGCTAAAGCACAGAATCCAAGCAAGCTGCTTCATTCCACAAAGAGAACAAAACTCCTTGAGTTCCGACAAGGACCTGCGGAATTTAGGCCGTCAAGGAGCAACAAAACGGTACCGGAAGAAGCACGTCTGCATCGACAACTCCGGTTGCGAGCCTTCCCAGACCGCTGAGACGTCGCCAACTCGGAATCCAACCTCCCATCCGTTTTCCATGCTGACACGCATCGAGGCAGGGAATCGCCAAACGTCCGAGGTGCCTCGTTGAATTCCTGTCTCCACAATCCAAGCATTCGTGATTCGAACCCCACCTGACACACCTCCCGTCCATCCGCCGTTGGACAACGCCTCCCGGTTGCGCACGGTGAGGTTGCCTGCGACGACCAACGGCGGAGCCAAGCGCATTCCCGCACCCAAGGCGAGCATGGGCTTGTTGGAAATCCGACGCGTGGCAGATTCGCTTGTTTGGAACCACGTGTCCGCATCCAAAATGTCCACCGCGCTCGACAACCACGAATCTGGGTCCACCGCACCCGTCGAGGCACCAAAGTCCGTCAACGTCAAGTCGATGTTGCCCACGCTGTACTCCTCTCCTTCCCAAGTCATCCGTCCCAAATCCACAAGAGAGGCGGTGACCCACATCCCGTCGCCACGCGCCAACACAGCGCCAACATCCAATCCCCACCCGTATCCGGCAGGACTTAGGACACTGATCCACTCTGCGGACGGCGTTCCGCCAATCAGCGAATCGAGGTTCTGAAAATTCTGCATGGAGAACCCCTCAGACCGAGCACCGAAAGCCACCACGCTCCCTTCCTCCGTATGCACGTCAAAAAACGACGTACCCAAAAGCATCCGCCCCCCCACGCCGGTATGCAAAGACCAGCCGTTCCCCACGTCTCCCCAACCTCGAGAGAGGCCAACCTCGTGCGTACGCATCGATTGGTACCTCAAGGAGGTCCCTTCGAGAAGGTTGGCCAGGGTCGCATCTCCTGCCAATTCAACGCCTTCCCACAAATCACCCAAGCTGAAGTCGTAGTCATCGACGGATACCACTTCACCGGACTCGACCAATTCAATTTCAGAGTACAAGTCCAACCCCCCGTCCGTGAAGAGCTTGGCTGTCTTCGAACTTAAGGTTACGTGCGCAGAAACACCCCTTCGATTTGCGTAGGCAACGCCCCATTTGCCAATGCGCCGTGCGTAAGCCGCTGTCAAAAATGACATGGAAAAGGCCAGTTCTTCGTCCGTCAACGCGTTCAGCCATTCGTCGGCGGTCCAGTCCTGTTCTTGCGCGGATTCACGACCCAAGATTTGGTCCCACATGCCCTCCTTGTCCAGCAAATTCGAGCGAAGAGAAACCCCTCCCTCGAATCCACCCGTGATCTTTTGGTAGTCGCCAGACCAACCGGGAAAAGTCAACATGGCCGGGTTGTAGCCAAGAGCCCGGTAGTCCGAACTGAGCGCATACGGACTTGCCGCACCTTGAATGTGCGTGCGATTGAGTTGAGCAAGGGTGCCAACAGAAATTCCCAGGCACAGAAAAAGGGTCCAAGTGAGTCTGAGGGTCATGCCCCTAAGTACGGAAATTAGACCGGAATGTTCCAACCAAACGGGTCCTCTCCCGTTCCGTACCGAACGTCGTCGAGCATGGACTTCACCTTGGGCGCCACGGTCCAATCGGTGTAAGCAGGCAAGTCCCAATCCTGGCCAGGCAATCCCAAGGTGCAGATCGGGGACACCGTTGCAGCCGTCCCAAGTCCAAAGGCTTCTGTCAACGACCCGTCCTTGGTGGCATCCACCAATTCTTGGACCGTCACACGACGTTCTTCCACGTCAATCCCGGCGTGCTGCATCAACTGAATGGCGCTAGCACGGGTAACGCCAGACAACACCGTGTCGCTCGTCTTGGGCACCACCATTTTCCCTCCTATCACGAACGCGACGTTCATCGTACCGCATTCTTCAACCGCAGAGTGGGTTTCCGAGTCGGTCCAAAGAATTTGATCGTAACCTTCCGATTTGGCCAGTTCTGTGGGGTACAACGAGCCCGCGTAGTTCCCAGCAGCCTTTGCCGCACCCGTTCCTCCATGCGCAGCTCGCGTGAAGTGTTGTTCCACTTTGACTCGTACGGGTTTCGTGTAGTAAGCTCCTACTGGACAAGTGAAAATGCAAAAGCGGTAAGTCAAGCTCGGACGGACCCCCACATGCCCCTCAGTCGCGAACATGAATGGCCGAATGTACAATGCACTGTCAGGGTGGCTTGGAACCCACGCCGAGTCCAACTTCAACATCTCCACCAGAGCCTGCAGAAAGGTGTCTTCGGGCACCTCTGGCATGCTCATTCGCCGCGCTGAAAAATTGAATCGCTTGATGTTCGAACCAGGTCGGAACAACGACACCTCTCCGGTCGGTTGACGAAAGGCCTTCATGCCTTCGAAAATGGCCTGCCCGTAATGCAACGACATCATCGCCGGCGAAAACGTCATTGGACCAAACGAACTGATTTCTCCACGCTGCCACGTTCCATCCGCATAATCCATGACGAACATGTGGTCAGAAAACACCTTTCCAAACGTCAAATTTTGGAAATCCACCTCCGCCAAACGGCTCGAACCCACTGGGGTAATGTCAAAGTCCAAAGTCGTGAAGTCCTCCATCAGCATAACCTTTCATTTAGGTGGTGCAAAAGTCGGGAACTTGAGCCCTGAAAGCAAATGACACTGCTCCCAAGAAGTGTTGTTTACGCAGAAGCGCCTTCTTTCTGGAACAGAAACTTGTTGGGACTCACAAGCCCTGTTTTCACCGCGTACATCACCATTGCTGCGGTGTTGTTTACCCCAAGTTTGGACATGATGTTCTTGCGGTGAGTTGTCACGGTGTGCGTGCTGAGAAACAGCTTTTCAGCCACCTGCGTGTTGGTCAAACCTTCTGCAATCAATTGCAGCACTTCAGTCTCACGTCTACTCAAATGAATGGGGTCGCACGTCAATGGCAGGGTTTCGAGGTCTTCGACATCGATCGATTCTTGCCGTATCCGATCCAATATCTGTCCGCAAAAAAAGGTTCCGCCCTTGGCCGTTTCCCGGATGGCATCTTCCACTTCTCCCAAGTCACAATCCTTTTTGATGTAGCTGTCAACACCTGCGCGAAGTGCGTTGACGAGGGTGTGGCCGCTTTGCTGAGTCGTAATTGCCAACACCCGGGTGGAGGGATACGCTGCCTTGACGCGACGAACGACGTCAATGTCAAACTCGTCCGCCAAAAAGTCCACAACGACTACGTCAGGCTGAAAGGACTGCACCAGCCCAACCAAGTCTTCACCCGTAGCTGCCTCACCCAAAACCTCAATGCCTTCCACTTGCCGCACCATGTTGCGAACGCCCAAGCGAAACAGCGCGCTGCTGTCGGCGATGGCCAAGGTGGTTGTTGAGGTTGACATGGAGCTCAATCGATGTTTAGAATCGTTCTACACAAAGGTAACGAGCACTTCGCAATGTCAGTCATCCCCAACCCTCCAAACCAAACCGTCCTCTGCGATGACCGCGCTCGGATGTTCTTGCATGGCCTCTTGCCTCAGCTGTTCAGGGTCTTTGTAACGAAGGCTCATGTGGCCCAAAATCAGGGTGTTCACCTTCGCTTGGCGTGCCAAACGACCGGCTTCCAGTGCCGTGCTGTGGTACGTCGACTTTGCACGTTCTGAATCGGATTCTGAAAACGTGGCATCGTGGTACAAAACCGTTGCACCCGTCGCGGCTTCCAGCAAGCGTTGGCAAGGACGAGTGTCACCAGAGTAGACATAGCTTCGAGCGGGTGCCGGCGCGACACACCAACGTTCTGGTTGGAGGGTTTTTCCCTCGTGTTCAGCAGGTTCTCCGCGCTTAAGCGCCTGCCTCACGTGAAAAGGAAGTCGCTCGCGTTTGGCCCTCATGCCATCCAATTTCCATGGCAAGGAATGTTCCTCAACCTTCAAACCGCAACAAGGGATGCGATGCTTTACAGGAATGCTTGTCAGCCGATACCGATCGGCATCCACAAGCGTCTCGGGCACGTCTGCCTTCCATTCGCGAAACCGCACCTCAAACGACATGTGAGCCTCGATGCTTCGCCACGTTTGACTCATCCAATGTTCGAGTCCAGGCGGCCCCCAAACTTCGAGCATTTCTTGTCGACCGAGCAGAGACATGGTGCTCAACAGGCCCGGCAGACCTAACACGTGGTCGCCATGCATGTGGCTGACAAACACTCCCTTCAGTTTCTGAAATTTCCGCTTGTTTTTTCGAAGCGCGAGCTGAACACCCTCGCCTGCGTCGATGAGGTAGGTGTGGCCGTGAATGTCCAAAAACTGCGACGTGGTGCCCCTCGAAGGAACTGGAACCGCAGCTCCTGTCCCGAGAAACACCACGTCAAAGGTCATAGGTGCAGCTTGACTTCTCAGTGCCGAATCACAAGACGCTTCGTCTGCGGCAGCTGAAGTCCGTCAACACGCACGAGGTAAACGCCGTTTGGCAAGTGACCGACGGAAATGCGCTCAGCATTGGCCAGTCCACCTCGAGTCACGACTCGCCCGTCCAACGTGACAACCGACCACGTGCCGTCCTGCGGCATGCTGCGCAATGAAATTGATCTCGAAGCCGGATTGGGGTAAATCTCCCAAGCGTACGAATCCAGCGGCTCCAAAGACGTGAGAACATCGAAACTCTCCACTTCTGCAGAACATCCCAGGCTGTCTGTCACAAGCACGCTGTACGTTCCTTCGGCCAACCCTCCCACTGATGCTCCTGTTCCAATCAGCAAGCCCGTGCTGCCGTACCAATTTGCCGACCACGATCCCGTGGCACCATCTACCACAACCGTGGCAATGCCGTTGTCTTCGCCCTCGTCCGCGTTGGCAACCTCCACCGTTGCGGTCATCTCACAATCCAAGCCTTCGTCGATTACCACCCAACCACCGAAGAGGCTTTGGCAATCCTCGGTGGTCACCATGACACTGAACGAACCGGGGTTGTCCACTGTGACAGAATCACCTGTTCCAATTTGAAGCCCCGACGAATTGAACCATGCAATTTCCGTCGCAACGACACCTTCCACCAAGGTCACGCTCAACGAACCTTGCGTCCCGTTGAGGCTGTTCGCGTTCACCACGTCCACCCCTTCCAAGAGTGGGCAATTGACCCGCAACGTGAAGTTGTCAAAGGTGAAAGGCGCGTTGAATGGGCTGAAAATCGTCGCCCAGGCCTCGATGTCGATTGAAATTCGGTAAATGCCCGAGCGGGTAGGAACACCTTGGATGGCTGCACAGTATTGCAAGCCTCCCAAGAACGTGTTTCCATTCGGAGAATCTCCGTTGTTGTTCAAGGCCACTTCAAGGCCAATTTCATCGGCGTGAAACACCTCGTTGGTGACCGTGTCGGTGAACACCACGCCGGAATACATTCCGTCGGCAGACACCATGTCTTCAAGGACGATCACGCTGTCCACCGGCAAAGTCGGAGGGTAGGTGGAGTCGATGCCCGCAGCCGTAGCAGGAATCAAGATGTGGAGGACGTCGTAATAATCCTCCTCCAACATGCCGTCCAAGAACGTCTCCCCGGCAGCCGGGTCAGGCGAGACGCCAAAGGCCACGTCGCCAAAGTCAAAATCGCTCTCGCACTGAGCTTGAACCAAGGTTGAAGCGCTGCACATCAAGGTGAGTGCAAACGCACAAGAAGCAAATGTCTTCATCGAAAAAGAGATTGAATCAGGCCTCCGAATTGCCCTCTGAGGCTCCAAGTTCCTTTTCCGTGGCCTCCATGTAAATAAAATCCACCGCCTCGTCCACTGTTGGCGTGATGTTCAAAACGCGATCGAGTTGCGAAATCTGAACGAGCTTTTCCACCGTGGGCTGAAGGCCGCACAGAACAAACGTACCCTGTTCGTCGCGACACAAGCGGTTGCCCACCAAGACTGCGCTCAACCCACTCGAATCGCAGTAACGCGATTCAGTGAGGTCCAAGACGATGTTCAAGTGTCCTGATTTGGCCAATTGAACCAACTCGGCCTTCAAATCAGGAGCATGCAGCGCGTCGAGTTTTTCAACGGTGCTGGTCACAATGGCGACTCGGTCGCGGTGTTCGATGGTAAACTTCATGATGAATCGTTCGGTCAAATATAGGTCGGACGGACGTGCAATGCTTACCCTCGCTGTTGCGCGAGCAAATAAAGGACGGCCATGCGCACGGCCACACCGTTCTCGACCTGTTCCAAGATGATGGCGTGGTCGCTGTCAGCAACCTCGCTGCTGATCTCCACACCCCGGTTGATTGGTCCCGGGTGCATGATGACCAGGGGCCTGTTTGCTTGGCTCAATCGGTCCATGGTCAAACCATATCGCATGGTGTACTCCCGAAGAGAAGGGAAAAACCGCACCGAATCGTCGGGCCCTTGCCGTTCAAGTTGAATTCGAAGCATGTTCAATGCATCCGCCCACCGTATCGTTTCGTCCAAATCGTGACTCACCTCTACCCCCAACTTGTGCAGGTGCCTTGGGATCAACGTGTGAGGACCACAAACGCGCACATTTGCTCCCAAAAGCTTCAGTGCCCAAAGGTTGGACAAGGCCACCCGTGAATGCTGAATGTCGCCGACAATCGCAATGTTCTTTCCCGACAAATCATCTCCCAAACTCTGCCTCAAACTCAAGGTGTCCAGCAACGCTTGCGTGGGGTGTTCGTGGGTCCCATCTCCGGCATTGACAATGGGGACGTTGACTTTCGACGCCAAAAAGTGATGCGCTCCAGGGTGTGGATGCCGCATCACCACCATGTCGACCTTCATGGCCAAGATGTTGTTCACCGTGTCCACCAGGGTTTCGCCTTTTTTGACAGACGACCCGGCGGAGGAAAAATTCACCACGTCCGCGGACAACCGCTTCTCTGCAAGCTCAAAAGACAGTCGGGTCCGTGTGGAATTCTCGAAGAACAAGTTCGCTACCGTGAAATCACGAAGGGAAGGAACCTTTTTAATGGGCCGGTTCAAGACATCCTTGAATTCCTTCGCCGTGGCGTGAATGAGATCGATGTCTTGTCGCGTCAATCCCCGGATTCCGAGCAGGTTGGGCTGCGTCAACATGTTGGACTCACTCATTGTGGTTTGGAATTCAAGAGAATCACACGGTCGTCTTCTTGCTCTTCCGCCCATTCGACCAGGACATGTTGAGCTCCAATGCTGTCCACGTGCTTGCCAATGTAATTCGGCTCAATGGGCAATTCGCGCGAAAACCGGCGGTCAATGAGAACCGCCAAGGCCACAGACTTGGGACGACCGTGGGCCAACAACGCATCCAAACCCGCCCGAATCGTCCGCCCAGTGAACAACACGTCATCCACCAAAACCACGTGACGGTTCTCTACGGTGAAGCCCATCACGTTGACGTTGGGTGCGAGCGGCTTCTCGTGCGTCCGAATGTCGTCTCTGTAAAACGTCACGTCAAGCTTTCCACATCGGATGTCTTCGCCCGGAAGCAACTCCTTCAAACGCGCTTGCAAACGCTCTGCCAAGCGAGAACCACGGGGTTGCAACCCCACCAGATCGGTCTCTGAAAAATCGTGGTGTTCAATCAACTGATGCGCCAGTCGATCGAGAATCAGCGCGAACTGCGCGGGAGGAATCAGAACTTGGTTCTGCATGCTTCGTGGCAAAGGTACGAGCAAAAAAAAGGAGACCCGCAGGCCTCCTTTTCTATTTCGACTGAATCGACAATCATTCCTTGTCGTCCTTCTTTTCTTCGGTCGCTTCGTCGGCCGCAGGAGCTTCCTCCGCTTGAGGTGCCTCCGCAGCGGGAGCGTCGTCGGCAGCAGGAGCTTCCTCCTTTTTCGCAGCAGCCTTCTTCTTGGGCGCAGCCTTCTTCGCAGCAGCTTTCTTGGCAGGCTTGGCCTCCTCTTCGGCACCGCCGTCCATTTGCTCCTTTAACGCTGTCAACACGTCAAGGTCACCAAAGGTGCTCTTCTCCACGCTGGAGTTGACTTCGTCCATCATGCGCGTGGAACCGGTTCCTCCACCACCGCCGCCTGAGGTGCGTGGCTTCTTCGGTGTGTCGCTCTTCGCTGGCCCTTCTTCGTACGTACGCAAGTGACTCACCGTGATGCGCTTGGCATTGCGGTTGAATTCCAGCACCACAAACTCATCTTGGCTGTCTACCGCGAGGGTTGAACCGTCTTGCTTCACGAGGTGCTTGCTGTGGCAAGTGCCTTCCAAACCGTAGGGCAAGGCGATGGTGGCGTGACCGCCTTCCACCTTCACCACGGTAGCTTGGTGCTTGCTGCCCACAGAGAACACGCTCTCGAAAACTTCCCATGGGTTTTCCTCGAGCTGCTTGTGGCCGAGGCTCATGCGGCGGTTCTCCTTGTCGAGTTCCAACACCACAACCTCGATTTCATCTCCCACGTTGCAGAACTCGGAGGGGTGCTTGATCTTTTTGGACCAACTGAGGTCAGAGATGTGAACCAAACCGTCGATGCCTTCTTCCAACTCAACAAACAAGCCGAAGTTGGTGAAGTTGCGCACCGTGCCTTTCTGCTTTGATTCCACGGGGTAGCGCGTTTCGATGGCTTCCCAGGGATCTTGCGTGAGCTGCTTCAAGCCCAAAGACATCTTGCGCTCTTCGCGGTCAATGCCCAACACCACGCACTCGATTTCGTCGTTGACATTCAAGAAGTCCTGAGCGCTGCGCAAGTGCTGAGACCAGGAGATTTCGCTGACGTGCAAGAGACCTTCCACGCCGGGGGCGATTTCCACAAAAGCACCGTAGTCGGCCATGACCACTACGCGACCTTTGATTTTCGCTCCTTCCACGAGGTCCTCTGACAACGCGTCCCACGGATGCGGAGTCAGTTGTTTCATGCCGAGCGCGATTCGCTTCTTGTCGTCGTCGAAATTGAGAATCACAACGTTGATCTGCTGATCGACTTCGACCATCTCTTCAGGATGGCCAACGCGGCCATAGCTCATGTCGGTGATGTGCACCAAACCGTCGACGCCACCCAAGTCCACGAACACTCCGTACGAAGTAATGTTCTTGACGGTGCCTTCGAGCACCTGACCGACTTCGAGACCTTGGATAATCAGGCGCTTTTGCTCCTCGAGTTCGGCTTCGATGAGCGCCTTGTGAGACACCACCACGTTCTTGAACTCTTGGTTGATTTTGACCACCTTGAATTCCATCTGCTTGCCGACGTATTCGTCGAAATCACGGATGGGCTTGACGTCCACTTGAGAACCAGGCAAGAACGCTTCAAGGCCAAACACGTCGACAATCAAACCGCCCTTCGTGCGGCACTTGACCGTACCCTGGATGATCATGTCCTCGTCCTTGGCTTGGTTCACCTTGTCCCAGGCGTGGTAAATGCGAGCCGTCTTGTGACTCACCACGAGTTGGCCGTTGGCGTCCTCCTGCTTCTCAATGAACACAGGAACCTTGTCGCCCGCCTTCAGCTCAGGATTGTATCGGAACTCAGAGGCACCGATGACGCCTTCTGATTTGTAGCCAATGTTGACAACCACTTCCTTCTTGCCGATGGAAATGACCGTGCCTTCAACCACCTCCTTCTCTTTGATCAACGTCAAGCTCTCTTCGTAGAGATCCTCGAGACGCTGGCGCTCCTCTGCGCTGTAATCATCCTGCTCGCTCTCGAACGCGTCCCAATCAAATTCTCCGGTTGGCTTGGCCAATTCGCGTGGTTCAGTTGGGGTGGGTTCTGGAGTCGGAGCTTCCGCTGCGGGTGCTTCCTCTGCGGGTGCTTCCTCTGCGGGTGCTTCCTCTGCGGGTGCTTCCTCTGCAGGAGCTTCCTCTGCAGGAGCTTCCGCTGCGGGTGCTTCCTCTGCAGGAGCTTCCTCTGCAGGAGCTTCCTCTGCAGGAGCTTCTTCAGCAGCGGGTTCAGAAGGGGTTTCGGGGGCTGCTTCGGCAGCAGCTTCAGCAGCCTGTTCAGCCGCTTTGGGTGCCTGGGCCTCTTGGTTTTCCAAGTTGGCGTCTTCAGGCTGTTGGGTGGCGTCGTTCATGCGTCACCTGTGTGTTGTGCTTCGCTGCAGGGAGCGCCGCGGAGTGATACTTCCTTTGCCCTGCCAAAGATTAAATGGGGTGCAAAAGTACACAAAATCAGCCAAAAGAACAACCGATACAGCCCTTTCAGAGGAGACTTAATCTTCGACCATCAAAGTGTGCGTCGCGCCGCTCTCTGACTTGAGCACGAAAATGCCGGGGGACGTGCTTGGAAATTGGTGCATCCCCAAATCCCATTGGACGAGATGCCGACCCGTGAGGTCGCAAAGCGAAGCGCCTTGAGTCAGGGCAAAGGAGAGCCCAGGCCGCATCGGGTTAGGGCCCCTAAAAAAGTTGGACGCGGCATGCACGTGGTCCTCATGAATCAAACTTGGACAGTCGTTGCAGCCACCGGGGGTGGTGCTTTCCGTCCACTCAAACTCCCCGGTGCCGTTGGGAAGTCGTGATTTGGACACGTCGGGAAGGCTGGCACCAAAATGAACGCTGTCCGCAATGGTAAACCCGTCGGGCGATCGAAGCACCAAAGCCTCCCCTGCGTTGTTGAGTCGAAAGTTCATGTGGTTCCAGCCTTGGGCCTGGTCTTCGTCCGCCCAAAGCACAACGTAACCGTTGGGCTCCACCACCGTCGAATCTCCCACGTCGATGGGAAACCGCCACTTGGTGGGGTTGTTCAGGCGGTCTGTGAGGTAGTAGCCGGCAAGGTTGACAGGGACCGAAGACAGGTTGTGGATTTCGACCCAGTCCTCGATTTCGGCCTGGTCATCCGCGAGGCCAGAGACGTTGTGCGACTGAAATTCGTTCAATACGACGTCGTCGGGTGGGACAATCAGGAGCGAGTTGGTGACTCGGGGGGTCGGAATGTCAAACCAGGTAAACGACGAGGCTCCGTCGGTGGCACGTCCCCACGAAACGTTCGAAAAAGACACCTCTGCATCGATTTCGTCGGCGAGGATCATGTCGGGGCCAACGAGGGTGAACGTTTGGGCTTGAACCGGTGGTGCGAAGGCGCTGTGATGTCCTCCTTGCTCAGGTTGGCCGTCCAACCACAACAACAGAAAGCCGTCGCTGGGAACCGTCGTGCTCACGGGGTCGTTCGACGGCAAGGTCCAGGTGCCACCTGCAGAAGAGGTGAGCGTGAATCCCGCGAGATTGACCTGTTGAGGATTGGGGTTGAACACCTCGATCCAAGGGTCGGTTTCGAAGAATTCGTCCACCAAGTTGACGGTGTTGTCAAGCAAGACTTCGTTCAGGTACAACGTGGGGGTCGGCAGAATTTGCTCTGCGTTGGATTCTTCCGGAGTCGGTACGTTGAAGTACACCCAATCCTCACACCCGTCGCAGGATCGGCCGTAACTGATGTCTGTTTGCTGCGGTGGGTACACAATCGAATCCAACACGGTAACTCCGTCCGGAGCGGTCAACCATACGCCTTCGTTTTCCGCACTCAATTTGAAATTGGCGTGCAGCACACCCTGGACGCTGTCTTTGTCGCACCACACAAGCATGTGTCCCCCGGGCGTGAGAAAGGTTGAGCCCGGATCCGAGTCTGGAAACGTGTATTTCGTGAGGTTTGTGGGGTCGTCCGAGATGTGGTAGCCGGCCATCTGGACCAAACCACCGGGATTGTAAATCTCGACCCAGTCGTCCGACTCAAAAAAGTCGTCGAAGACGGCAAGGCTGTTGGATGCCATCAATTCGTTCAGGACGGGAGTTTGGGCTTGGAGGGCGGTCAAAGCCGACACCAAGCACGTCGCCGTCGCCATCATCCTCCGCAGGACTGGACCTGTTCTTGCCGCGCGTTTCATCGCCGAAAAATACGCGCTACTCCTCTTTCACCAACCGGGCGTTGAGGAAGCCTTCGCGGCGCACGGATTCCAATACCTCCTCCGCTTGTCCCAAGTCATTGAACGACTTGGAATAGTAGGTGGTTTGGCCAAAAATCTCCACACTTTTCACCCCCCAATCGGCCGCCCGAAAGAGCAAGGATGCGACATCTTTGGAAGGCACGGTTCCGTAGTACTTCGCGATGTCGATGTGCCAAGAACTTGGGCGATCTGCCGAAGGCGAGTTCGCGGCCTGCAGTGCGAGTGCCGCAGCCCGTTCACGAGACGGATAGGCTTCGGCAGGTGTCCTTTCGTCTTCCGCGATCGCGACGTCGCTGGACTCACCTGCCGCCTCCCCAGCCCCGTAGGTGCCTGCTCCTTGGGTAGTTCCCTCTCCCCTCCTCGTTTCCTCTGAATCGCCCTCTGAATCGCTCGCTTGGCCTGGCCCGGTTTCCAGAGCCTGTCTTAACTCAGTCCGCGCTTCCGAAACGTGGACGGCATCCTCGGGAACGGCGTGGCCAGCCAATTCCGCATCGGACTCCTCCCCGGAAGAGTTGTCCTCGCCAGGCCGAATGACTTCCCTTTCGCCGTTCCTCAAACGGACGACAAACGCATCCTGGAAGGGGGCGAAATTCACGAGTTCTTGCTGACGGTTGCGTGCAGATCCTTCGTCCTGACGAACTCCGGCATACCATCGCGCCAACCCGTCAGGAAACGGCTCATAAACCAGCCGCTCTCCTGCCATCTCAATCCACTCCTTTTCAGGTTCTCCGCGGAAAGCACCCACTTGGACCGCGTACCACGTGCCAATCAAGTTCCCGAGTTCAACAGGCGCGCCATGCTTCCACAAATCGTCTCCCCCCCACCTCGATTCTGGCTGCGCATTTCGGGCTTGGGCCTGTGCCTCCGCAGGATTCTCGGCTTCCGGCGTTGGGGCCTTGCCGTCAGACTCCAAGTCGTTCCGAACTTCCTGCGTTTCTCCGTTGTCGTGCAGGTCACCTGCACCTGCAACGGCACCTGCATCGCCTCGTTCTCGTAGATCGAGGCGCGGATCCCGGCTCCATTCGGTCCCATGCCAAAAGACGTCATGAGCGTCCAAGACATTGGACCTTGCCAGCCAAGACGAAAGGTCCGCCATTTGAGCTGAACTCACTTCGGAAGGCATCACCAAAACCCATCGCACCAATCCTTGCTTGCCTGTTTGACTCTCGAGGCGACCTCCCTCTGGCAAGGCTGGCAGCTGCGGGTCGTTCCGGAACCAACCCAAGTGAACACCGCGATCACCGACTTGCAAAGTCGAAACTTCAGGCTCGGCGCGCTCACCCGGACGGCTGTGTCCTGCTCCATCCCCTTCCGCAGTTGATTCGTCGGCATTCGGGGGCACCGCACCCGGGTTCGATGCAACATTCAGTTGGCCCCCAGACGTTTCAACTTGCACATGATCTTGCGCTTGTTCCTGTTGCATCAGTTTGGCCCAAACCACACCCAGCGCTTTCATTTCTGCCTCGTCCTCCGCCGTCCAATGATCCGAAAGTGCAAAAACAACGTCCGGAGAACGGCCTCTCCAAGAAGATTCGTTCGACCACGCCATCAACAACCACGCGGTTTCGAGCAACGTGCTGGCTTCCTGTGGCATCGTCGACGCGACCAGTTTCGCGCGGATTTGCTCAAGCCATTCTCCTCGCAGCCGGACAAATTCGTTGTCCACCTCCGCGTCGGAGGTGACAACCACCGACCGGGCTTCGTCCTCCGCGAGTTTCCCTGCCCAATGCGCTTCAGCCGAAGCCAGCATTTCCTTGGGCTGCCAAGACACCTTCGCACATTCGCTTAGCCAGTTCGCGTAGTCGGATTGCCATGAAACCGAAGAAGACAAATCGGGTACCGCCTTCGCCCCAGTCTCCGCACCCAAACCTGACTGTCCGTCCACCTCTTGGGCGAAGACCTGCATCGCCGTAAGGTGCAACGCCCAATGTGCCTCCCATTCTTCCCTGAGCTCTTCTTGGGCTTCCAGCGACGCGATGGCAGCCCCAGCGGTGCGGTTGCTGTCGAACTTACCTTCGGCGTCGCCGAAGCTTGATTCCTTTTCAGAATCTTGAACGGCGTTGCCTTGTTGAGTTGCGCCTGACGACGCGTTTTGAACTTCCGCGTAAGCAGAAGCGTTGATCTCTTCCGACAGCTCCACGGCCCAAGTACGCCAAGTTCTCAGCTGAACAGCACGCATTCCGGCCGTCCATTGAGGCGCGGGTTCCATGGAATCCAATATGCTGAGCCTTGTGCGAGCTTCGTTCAAGGCCTCCTCTGTCGAAAGTTCACCCGCTGCCCACGCCCTCCTTGCCTCGACGGCATTCCAGGCGACTGGGTCCTGCCAGCGCGCTTCCCAGGACTCGCTTGCGTCGGGTTGGTGGGACAATGCCCAAACCAACCGAAGACTTCCGTCTTCCACGGATTTCAGTTGGGTCCTGAGGGAAGCGAGGTTCGCCACGTCGCCGTTCTCCCAAGGCTTCCTCACCCATGAGCCGTCTCCAACAAGTGCTTCCTTGTCCTTCACCTCCGGCAACAGACCTGAGTCGTACAAGGTTCCTGCCTCAGCCCACTTTCGCTGCGCCTTGCGCCCCACCTCTTCCACGTTGATGCTGCCAACAGGCCAAAGGTCGGAGGCTCGGTGCAACGCGCGTTTCAGGGCTTGATCCCAGGAAGTTTCGTTCTGAAGCACTTCTGCAGCTGCCAAGGCCATCGCCGCTTGGGTGGAGGCTTCGATCAGCTGGACTTCAGCCTGCTCAAGCGCTTCACGGTACGCTTTCAAATCGACAAAGTCCCGAGCGGACGGCATCGAAATCTCCGCATTCGGAACGTGGGCCGACAGGACGTTGGCAGCAAGGGCTCGTTCTTCCTTTTGGATTTCAGTCCACCACGGAAAGGATTGGAATTGAATGACGCGACGAGACGGGGCTTCTTGGTTCTGACGGACGTCCTCAGAAACCAACTCTGCGTCGGCCCACGGCCGAACCTCCGGAACCGCCGGCTCGTCCGTCACCAGATTCCAACCCCAGCGCAGATCGCGCATCGATTTTGCCTCGCGCGACAAAGGACGGGCGTCCAAAAAGGGCCTTCCGTCCACGTTGGTCATGACCATGCGCTGAGTCAATGCCGCTGCCTCGTCCACTTCGGGAAGCGCATACGTGCCCTCCATGACTTCGCCGGTGTGCGAGACGAAATGGTAGCGAATGACTTGCCCCGAGCCAACCGTCAGGTCCCACGTCCCCGTTGGGACGTCCAATTCGATTTGGGCCAGAGAACGGTCGGTCTCCGCGTCAGTCAAAGTCAACGTGCCGGGAATCACTTGGCCATCCACTTCCCAACGCGTGGTCAGCAACACCGGTGCAGAAGGCGGCCCATTTGGTTTGACCTCCCAAACCTCGACGCCGCCGTACGCGGCTTCTCGGCTCGTCACAAGCCAAGAGGAGTGCGGTTCGCCTCCCGGGTAGAACGCCCAATCGTCGTGGACGGAATTGTAGAGAGGTCCCAACGACTCGGGGTTTCCCCAATGCCCTTCCGCAAACTGCACCCGGTACAAGTCCATCCCCCCCACGGTGCCTGGACGGTTCGACGCGAAATACAGGGTTTGACCGGGGTTGTCCCAAACGGGGTTGACCTCGTCGTAGGGGCTGTTCACCCACTCGGGAAGGCGTTCCTGTTCCGAAAATTCTCCTTCGTCATCCAGTCGACCGAGCCACAAGTCAAGCCCCGATTGCCCACCCTTGAGCCCGTAGCTGTGGTAAATCACCTCCCGATGTCCTCGCCAAAACGTCACCGGGGCGTTCAATTGAGATTTGCGATCGCGTTTGGACAGAAGTTCCTCCGGCGCCAACATGACACGCACGCCAGGCACATCCCACTGCACGTAACGATAAAAAGACGATTTCGGGACGTCAACCACGTCGAAGCGATCCAAGCCTTGCCGCAACTTGAAAGAATTGGGTAGAGCTTGGCTTTGATGAAACGCGAGCTCACACGATTCCCGCCAAGGGGCCTTCTTGTCAGCCGAGGACAACGCCCGTTGCAACGCGTCTCCAGCTTCAGCCCCTTCGCCCTGCAAGAGCAAGGCACGTCCCCACCAATACCAGCCTTCCGGCTTCAACACACCCTGGTCGGCCAACGTGGCCAGGCGCTGAATTCCTTCGGGACGGAGCCGTGAATCGTGAAGCAACGTCGCCGCATAACGCACTTGCAAATCGAGGCTTGTGCCATCCAAGCTGAGCAATTCAGCGTAACGCCTGTGAGCTGCTTCCCAATCCTGGGCCCAAAACGCCTCCTCTGCCTGCGCCAAAACTTCCTCGGGCGATTCGTCCCCCTGCGCCAACACGCGAGGGAGAACACACAGGAATCCGAGCAAAGTGCAGAACCGAAGAGCCTGGCGAAGCGCACCCAAGTTCATGTGGCTGGATGAATCAAAAGGCCTCTTGGACAAAAAACGCATGACAGGGAAGTGCAGTGTTAGGGTTGTGCAACGCGAAGGACGGACGGAGGACGGGAAGCGCCGTAGTTTTGGCATGCAAATCATTCACAATGGCCCACGGAACTTTCAACGTACCCTACCCAATCAACGAACCTGTGTTGAGCTACGCTCCCGGAACTCCCGAGCGCGAAGCCCTTCAGCAGGCTTACAGAACCATGTACAACCAGGCGCCCATCGAAGTGCCCATGTACATCGGGAGCAACCGCATGTCCACCGACGACAGGCGTCCCATGACGCCTCCGCACGAGCACGGGAAGGTGTTGGGGCACTTCAGCTACGGATCCTCCGAGCACGTTTCCATGGCCATCGAAGCTGCCCTCAAAGCAAGGCCGCAGTGGTCTGCGCTGGGTTGGGAACATCGCGCGGCGGTGTTCTTGAAAGCCGCTGACCTGATTGCCGGCCCATACCGAGCCAAGATCAACGCAGCCACCATGCTGTCTCAAGGCAAAAACTGCTTCCAAGCGGAAATCGACGCCGCGTGTGAGTTTGCCGATTTCCTGCGATTCAACGCCTACTACGCCCAGGAAATTCACGCCCAACAACCTGAAAGCGCGGACGGCATCTGGAACCGCTTGGAGTACCGTCCGTTGGAAGGGTTTGTCTTTGCCATCACCCCGTTCAATTTCACCGCCATTTCTGGAAACCTTCCTGCTGTGGCCGCGCTCATGGGCAACGTGGTGGTGTGGAAACCCTCGGACACGCAGGTGTACAGCGCTCAGGTCATCATGGAGATTTTCCAGGAGGCAGGGCTGCCCGACGGCGTCATCAACATGGTGACCTGCGACGGTCCAGTTGCCGGAGACGTGGTGTTCAAGCATCGGGATTTTGCAGGCCTGCACTTTACAGGATCAACCGGGGTGTTCCGTCACCTTTGGAAAACCATCGGGGAAAACCTTGAGCTGTACCGCAGTTACCCGCGCATCGTTGGCGAGACGGGTGGAAAGGACTTCGTGTTGGCGCATCCTAGCGCCAACCCAAGCGCTGTGGTCACCGGGCTCATTCGTGGCGCCTTTGAGTTCCAAGGCCAAAAATGCAGCGCCGCCTCACGCGCTTACATTCCTGCATCGCTTTGGCCGGCCATCAAGTCGGAGATGGTGGCTGAACTCGGCACGCTCAAGATGGGGTCTCCCGAAGATTTCGGCAACTTCATCAACGCAGTCATTGACCGTCGTGCCTTCGACAAAATCAAGAGCTACATCCGATTTGCTGAGGAAGCCTCCGACGCTGAAATCATTGCCGGGGGTGGCTGCGACGACAGCGTAGGCTACTTCGTGGAGCCCACCGTCATCGAGACATCGAATCCTCATTTCAAGAGCATGGTGGAGGAGATTTTTGGGCCCGTGCTGACAGTGTACGTGTACGACGACAGCAGTTCAGACGCCTTCGATCACGTGCTCGAGCTTGTGGACTCGACGTCCGAATACGCGTTGACCGGAGCGGTGTTTGCCCAAGACCGTTACGCCTTGGATTTGGCGTCGAAGCGCCTTGAAAATGCGGCAGGAAACTTTTACCTCAACGACAAGCCCACAGGCGCGGTAGTTGGGCAACAACCTTTCGGCGGAGCCCGCGGATCTGGAACCAACGACAAGGCCGGTTCGTACCTGAACCTGCTTCGTTGGGTCAGCCCTCGCACCATCAAGGAGGCGTTGGTTTCTCCGACGGATTACCGATATCCTTTCTTAGGCTGAGCCTTCCACAGAGGAATGCAAAAAGGGACGCTCGTGGCGTCCCTTTTTTGTTGCGGCTCCATTCCTTGCGGTCCATTTCATCGAGCCGTCAAGGTTTCTCGGCATCCTCCGCCTCGGGGTAAGGACTTTCAGGAATCCCCGACATGTCCACCTTCTGTGCCTTTCCGCCCATGGCCGCTTTGAACGCTTGTGCGTATTCGGCTTTCAAGGTCCCGTTCTCTTCAAGCCACTTGGTCAAAACCACCATCTTCTCCTTCTTTCCAGGCCGTCCTACCGTCACGATCTTGCCGTGCACCGTGCGTAGGCGGAAGGCGCTGTTGAGGATGCTCGCTTTGGCAGATTCCTTGCGGTTCTCCGGAATCTTGTGGATGGACATGGCATCGTCGATCAGCTCCTCGTAGCTCATGGGGCGGTTTCGCGCCCGAAGTCGTTTCTGAATGAAGGCGCCCCAGACGCTCTTGGGCCCGCGCTTTTTAGGAGGCAGACCCTTCGCGGTCAGGCCCGGAGCATTCGACTTCCCTTGCGTGCCTTTGCGCGGAGTGACTCCCAACTTTTCGAGCATCAACTCCACGTGTGCCAATTCGCTTGAAAGGCGATTTCGCTCTTTCGTAAAGTGAGTGCGTAAAGAAGAAATTTCTTTCGAAGTAAAATCAATTTTTGACATGATGCATTGCCGCAGGAATGAGATTTGGCGGCTGTTTTAGAAGGTTTGACCCCTCAAAGGTATTGGAGTAAAGGGAACCAAAACAACAAAACTCAATGCCTACCACAATTTCCGGAGTGACGCCGACAAAATCTTGGGAAATGGAGAAGGGAGATGCGTTTCCGCATCTCCCCTCAAAGCTCGGTGTAAGCCGGATTCTGTTCCCCGAAGGGCTCCGCCATTGATCTAATGCGACCTACCCTCTGACTCAGGCGGGACGCCCTCAAACGCCAGTATACATGGTCTTGCAACCCACAAGGTTTACCCAAGCCGCAAGGTCACCCTTGCGCTGGTGGGCTCTTACCCCACCTTTTCAGCCTTGCCTGTGCCCGAGGGCCATCGGCGGTTTAAATCTCTGTGGCACTGTCTGTCGCGTTCCGTTGAACGCGCCTTCCCTTTCGGAAAGTGTGGCTCCCTGTGTTGTCCGGACTTTCCTCCCCACCGAAGTGAGGCGGCGGAGTCAACCGAAAGACAAAAGTACGACGCGACGGCCTCTTGAAGTAGTTTCGCGCGATGCCGCGATTGTACATGTTGCATAAACCGTTTGGGGTGTTGAGTCAATTCACACCTGAAGGAAACCGACCGGGATTGGCGAGCTTGAATTTGGGCTTGCCGCGGGAGGTCTACCCCATGGGACGTTTGGACGCCGACAGCGAAGGACTGTTGATGCTTACGGACGACAACCGACTGAAAACCCAAATTCTGGATCCCAAGAACGGCCACGAGCGCACGTACCACGTCCAAGTTGAAGGCACCCCAAGTCCTGAACAACTTGGCCAACTGGAACTCCCCATGATCTTGAATATCAAGGGGAAAAAATTCGAAACAAGGGGGTGTCGCGCGAAGAAAATCGCAGCAACTCATCCGGATCGGATCCCTCCGATTCGGGTCCGCAAAACGGTTCCTGACGCATGGATATCCGTGACGTTGACGGAAGGGAAAAACCGGCAAGTAAGGCGCATGACCTCAGCCGTGGGTCTCCCCACCCTCAGGTTGATTCGTGTCGCCATGGGGCCTTGGGAACTCGGCGATTTGAATTCTGGCGAATGGCGTGAACTCGAATTTGCGTCTTCATGAATGTCCTCGGTTGGATCCTCGCCCCGTTCCGCACCGTCCTGGTGATTGTGCACACGATTTTCTGCAGCATTGTGGGCCTTGCAGCCATGGCCCTAAACAAAAACAACGGGGATTGGGTCATGTGGAACGTCGGCCGCGTTCTTTGGAGCCGCCCCCTTCTGCAATGGCTTGTCGGTGTGAAGCTCGAGGTGCACGTGTCGGCTGAAGCGCAGGCATTGGCAGACCAAAAAAAGGGCTGTGTGCTCGTGGCCAACCACACCAGCCTTCTAGACATCAACGCTGCATTTGCAGCCAGCCCCACGCCCATTGTGTTTCTCAGCAAGGCCAGCATCCGGAACGTTCCGCTGCTCGGAAAACTCAATGAACTTGCCGGCACCGTGTTCGTGGAGCGCGGAAACCGTGCCTCCTCTGAGCGAGCCGTGAACCAACTCACAGAAACGTTGAAAGCTGGACGCAGCGTGCTCGTCTTTCCAGAAGGCACTCGGTCCAAGGACGGAGCCTTGCAACCGTTCAAAAAAGGCGCGTTTCACCTTGCCCAAGCCGCGGGTGCCCCCATCGTTCCCATGCACATTTCCGGGACCTGGGACTTGCTCCCCCCCTCAGGCTTGTGCATTCGACCGCCTCGAAATCGAGTGTTGATTCTGGTCTCCGAGCCCATGCCATGTGACCCCAACCCCGAAATCACCAAACAGCGCGTGGCCAGAGAAATGCAACTCTTGGCAGATCAATCTGCACGAATGCAGCGTACTGGGAATCCCGTGGGGCGGCCGTAGATGTAATCGCGCGTCAACCCCGTTTTCTTTCGGGAATGCAAGCGATACCAAGCGTGGCTCAACCCTTCCGTAGTGCTCGTCCAGTATCCTCCTCCCTCACCGCTGTCCACAATCTCGCCGTCGCCGTAGCGAATGCCGTAGCAGGATGGGTTGAATTCTTCCCACATGGATGTTCCTTGGGCAGAATCCCACGACCTGTAGCCGCGTTGCCCTAGTTTGTCTTCGGACAACCCCAAGTTTGATTCAAGTTGCAGCCAGTCCGAATCTGCAGGCACTTTCCACCCCACTGGGCACAGCGCCCAATCCTGGACTGCTTGCTGGTTGTAGTACACGCTGAGCACGCGCCCTTCGTTCAAGGAATCTCGAACGGCGTACGCGTGCGCCTTGCCCACGTCCCAAACTTCAAGGTGGCTCTCAAACGGCAGGTACCTCACGTCCTCGTCGAACCAACATTGGCCCGCGAGGGTAACCACGCTGTACGAGGCACCTCTGTAAATGACTTCATCGCGATGCCCGCACCCTTCCAATTCGTCGCACACGCCGTCGTGATTGGAGTCCTTCCAGCACCCCCCACCACACACGCCAAGTGCATCGAAAACGTTGCCCTCGCAATCGCAATCTTCCTCAGGAACGTCGTTGCATCCGCAAGCGTAAATCGCTCCAGGACCGTTGCATCTTCCACATTCATCCAATTCACCCACACAATCGTCGTCGTCGTCGCAGACGCCGTCCCCATCTAGATCCGTTGCACAGCTGCCTCCACAAACGCCGACGGCGTCGAGTTCTTCACCCAAGCAATTGCACTTCCCGTCCGCAATCGAAGTGCACCCGCACTCGTACACAGCCCCGGGACCGTTGCACCTGCCACAAGCGTCTTTGACACCGACGCAGTCGTCCACCAAATCGCAGACACCGTCCTCGTCTGCATCTTCTGAACACATCCCACCGCAAACGCCTACCACATCGAGGTATTGACATGGCGCGGGCGGATTGGCGAGATAATTGCACGCGGATTCGTCTTCGCAGCCCGGCGAGGCCTCCTCTGCCTTGTCCTTCTCGCCTTCGGGATTCGTCTGAAGTGAATTCGAGTCGACTTCCCGCGACCTTCCCGTTCGGATTCCTTCATCCACCTCCGTGAAGAGTTCCTTCAATCCCGATCCGACTGAAATGGCATTCCATTGCTGGGCCGACTCTTTGCAATCGATCAACTTCAATTTGACCATCGACTGGTTGACCAAACACCCCACTTCGCAAAAAACAATGCCCTCAGAGCCTTGAAGGCAACCGGCTTCTACGGCCTCTGACTCGTAGACCAGCCCACTCATTCCAAGTTGCTGTTCCTTCAGGACCATGTCGAGGTACTTGCGTTCCAAAATGTTGTAGTGCAGGAGCAACTTCACTTCGGCGTATTGAGCCACGAGCTCGGCTGACAGCTCGTCACCGCGACATGGCTTGGACGTTCCCGGCAGGACGAAAATCCGTTGAATGTCCACTGCATCTGGATTCAATGCGAATTGGATTTCTCCCTCTTGGGCCGAGAATCGGGGCGAGAAAAGCAAGACAAAAGCCAGCAACAACAGGTGCTGAGTTCGTGGTTTGGTCATGTCCGAAAAATAGTGCTGGAGAAGAATTCCTCAACACCCGTTTTTCACCATTCCGTCCACGATGGCACGCTGGGCGTCGAGGCCGCTTGCATCGCGCGCCCCGCCCACCAACACCATGCAGGGGTGCTGCAAATCTTTTGGGACATGGGACACTTGCCCTGCGCAAACCACCACGTGATCGACCGCCTGAACGTGGGGCGTGCCGTCTTCGAGGGTCACTTGAAATCCCTGGTCGTCAATGCGGTCGTAGGACACACCTGTGATTTGAGTGACGCCGCGTTGTTTCAACGTCGTGCGATGAATCCACCCCGTGGTTTTTCCCAAATCGCGTCCCATCTTTCCCGGACGTCGCTGGTACATGAAGACTTCGCGGGCGCTCGGCGTGCGCTTGGGCGAGGTCAAACCGCCTCGGTCCGCCAATTCGGAGTCCACGCCCCACGAGGCCATGAACCCGGCTTCGTCCGAATCGTGTGTGAGGAAATCCGCCACGTCAAAGCCGATGCCTCCCGCCCCAACAATGGCTACGCGATTTCCCACTGCGACCCTGCCCTTCAAGACGTCCACGTAGCTCACAACTTCAGGTCGATCCGAACCGGGAATCCGAAGGGCGCGGGGACGTACGCCTGTGGCCAAAACCACCTCGTCGAAGTCCCGCACAAGTTCGGTTGTCGCCGTGGTCGACAGCCGGACCTCCACGCCGACGAGTTCGAGTTGCGCGGAGAAATACCGAACTGTCTCGTTGAATTCCGATTTTCCAGGGATTTTTTGGGCCATCAAAAATTGCCCCCCAAGGCGGTCCGACGCCTCAAAAAGCACCACCGACGCTCCGAGTCGGCCTCGCTCAAGTGCCGCACTCATGCCCGCAGGTCCGCCGCCGACCACGGCAATCCGCTTGCCTGACCATGCGTTCGAAGACATGCCTCCGCGCTCCGGATTTGGTTGTTCGGGTTGCGGCCGAGGAATCGCCGGGTACTCCGCCTCGTGGCAGGCCCGAGGGTTGACCAAACACGACGCCACTTTTTGCTTGAACACGTGGTCGAGGCATGCCTGGTTGCAACCAATGCACGTGTTGATGTCTTGCGGACGCGCAAGACGCGCCTTTTTCACAAGATGTGGATCCGCCAAAAACGGACGCGCCATGCTGATCATGTCGGCGCACCCCTCCGCGAGAGCTTCTTCGCACGTCGCCGGGTCGTTGAACCGGTTGGTCGTCACCAAAGGCACCTGCACCGAGCCCATGAGCTTCTTGGTGACGAACCTGAAGCCGCCACGCGGCACCACGGTCGCAATGGTGGGAATTCGGGCTTCGTGCCAACCGATGCCGGTGTTGATCATGTTGGCTCCGGCGCGTTCCGCGGTTTGGGCCAATCGCTCAACCTCTCCCCAATCGCTGCCACCTGCCACCAAATCCAACATGCTCAAGCGGTACATGACCAAGAAGTCTGGGCCCACCGCCTCCCTGATTCTGGACAGAATCTCGGACGGGAATTGGCAACGGCGCTCAAAATCACCGCCCCACTTGTCGTTTCGGAGGTTGGTCTCCGCCGCCACGAATTGGTTGATCAGGTACCCTTCCGACCCCATGATTTCCACGCCGTCGTACCCTGCTTCCCGGGCCAAAACCGCCGAACGCACGAAATCCCGGACGGTACGCTCCACCCCCCAAGCCGTCAACTTCCTGGGCTTGAACCTCGAGATCGGAGACTTCAATCCACTGGGGTCCACGCACAGCGGCGTGTAGGCATACCGGCCTGCGTGAAGGATTTGCATGGCAATTCGTCCGCCTTCGGCACGGACAGCGTCGGTCACTATGCGGTGATGCGAAACGTGCCTGCGCTGCGACATCCGAGAACCGCCCCACGCCACCACGCCTTCCAAGTTGGGCGAGATCCCCCCCGTTACAATCAATCCAACTTCCCCTGCCGCCCGCTCCGCATAAAACCGCGCCAGCTTTTCCATGCCGCCCTTCTCCTCCTCCAGCCCCGTGTGCATGCTCCCCATCAGGATGCGGTTGGGCAGCGTCATGAAGCCCAAATCCAAGGGCCGAAACACGTGAGGATACAGGGTGGAATTCTCCATGCTTCCAAGGTAGGTCAGGCACGGCCCGCTTCCCACCCTGTTCAAGTCAATCAAGCGTCATTCGTCAAATTCCCGGAATTGCTCAATGTCCCCGTCACGAAAACTCTTTCCAGGAATCCGCTGGATTTTGAACCTGCCCTTCTCTTGCTTGATCTCCTTGTCGGAATCCTTCATTTCGGCGAGAATGGACTCAAGCGTCGCCTGACCTTCCTCGACAATTTCTTGGGATTGAACAGTCATAACACCTGCGCCCGTCTTCCATTCGAAGTAATACCAATGTTTGGGGTCAAAATGCAAGTAGACGATCACGCGGTTTTTGTCGCGATCAAGAAGCACCTTGCCGCGAACACTCCGCCAGACGTTGTGCTCTCCGAGCGTCGCAATGCCAACCTCACCTTCGCTCACCCACATGTCGTCAAATGTGTCGTAACGCCACTCCATGCCGTGAAACACCATCGCGTGTCGGGCTTCCTTCGGAACGCCCTTCTTGTATTCGCCCAGCAAGTCCAATTCGTTCATGAGCACGGCAGCCTCGTCGACCCCCACGAATTCGTTCAAAATCGTTTCGTAATTGGTCGACAACGGGCCTGAACCGCTGGCTTGATCCGTTGCGGCGAGGACCTCGGAGAGGTGCTTCAGCACCGCATCGGGCATGGGCATGTCCACAACAAGGCCACCGCGCAGGACCATTTGGCCAGAAGACGTAGAAATGTCGCCCACGAAGGTCTGGGTCAACAGGTTTTTGTCCGCCACAGGAAACGACGCTTTTCCTTGTTGGTAGACGTCGCAATTTCCCCGCGACATTTGGGTCAGGTTGCCGGGGAGCTCGGGATTTTTCAACTTTTCGTCGCTGCAGACCACGTAGCGGTCCTTTCTCTTGTCGTACCTCAAAAACCCACGAGGCACGAAGAACGACACGTCGGACCGGACAGGTTTCTTCGTGAAAAAGGTGGAGTACATCGACATGATCCCGCCGTCGTTGTACGTCCACCCCACACCCAAATGGGATTTCCCGAGTTCGGTGACGAGCGAATCCACTGGAATGGCCACGTCTTGCGGGTCAATGACGCCCTTGAATTCCACCCACTCGTTGGCAAACTCGTCGCAGTCAAATTGCATTTGGGCACCTCCTTCGAATTCCAAATCCTTTCGCCCTGCCTCCAGGTGAACTCGCCCCTGGAACGCGAATTGTGGACTCAGAAAGAACTCGTCCCCGTTGCGCACCATTCCCTTACCGTAGGTGCGGTAGGCCGTGTCCACGGCGAGTTCGTTCAGGCGAATCGGCCATTCGATCCCCTGGGCGTCCACGTAGGTTTTGCTTGCCGCACCGTCGTAGTTGAGTCGTCCCTTCACCGAAACGTTGGCGTCGTACAACCTGTGGTAGCGCGTGACGTCGTTGGCGAAGATTTCAGCACCACGCAATTCATCCATCACGGCGTCGCGACGCACCACCACAACCCCGTCTCCGGGTTTGATTTCCGCATCGGCTACGGCAAGCGATTTGACGTCCATGCAACGCACAAAAGCCTCGTCCACCTTGTACGTCGCCCGAGGGCTCAAGAAATGGAGGCCGTCTTGCTCTTCGTGAAGCGAGAAGAAGTTGCTCTGATCGCGATCTGCCAACTCCTGAAACGTCATGGCAGACGGATCAATGAGCGTGTTCATCAAGTCCAATCGCTCTTCGTCCATGAACCACGAGAATTCATCCATCAGACATTGGTAACGGATGGCCGGCAAATCAATCATGGTTGCGCCCTCGCGCGCTTTGAAGTCGCCTCTTCGCAAATCGAAATCCACGTGCGCCACGACGTTGTCCGTCCCAAAGGCGACTTCGTTGAGGTCCGCCCCCTGAAGCTCAAATGCAGCAACTCCGGCGTCCAAGGTGCGCTCTTTCATGACGAAGTCTTGGGAGGCGAGTTCCGCCCGTTCAAAATGAAACACCCCACGACCCGCCATGCCCGGCTCGGACAATTCAAGCTCGCCTTTCAGAAAAACGTCCTCTCCAAAAAACCTCAGCGAATCAAGCGGGGTGGATCTCACGTACAGTCGTTTGCCGTAGGAATGGAGGCCAAAGTCCGTGACATTTGCGCTGACCAACGGGATGTCGTCTTTGCGGGCCACGTTGTCGTACAACGTCGTCGTTCCGTAGGCTGAATCTGGCACCAAGATGTTGTCCTCCCCCTCCAGGTGCGAAGTCAGGAAATCAATGGAACCGGGACCGTGCAGTCCCCCCAAGTTCAACGTCAAGTCTCCTTTGACGGTTCCCAAACCTTGGTACAGGGGAACCCCTTCAGCCGGGGTCGACCTTGTGAAACCCAAGCTGTAGTCGTCCATCAACCGAAGGGGCTCCACGATGTCCGGAACAATTCCCCCAGCCAACAATTCGCCCGTGAATCGCAGGTCTTCGTTGCTGAAGTTGTCCAAGCTGTCGATGACAAACGGATCCAAAGCGTAGTTGAAATCGTCACGGTGGTATGCGCCTCGACAAATTCTTTCCGCATCGTAGTACACGTGACTTACCTCCCGGCTTGTCAAAATCGGATACTGCGTGTAGCGGTCGCTCTTCCAACCTGACTTGTTGTTGGGGTGGTCCACTTCCAACGTGCCAGTGACCTCCTCAATCGTGCTCTCCACCCACCGCAACTGAGGGTTGCCATACGCATCGTATTTCCCCTCAACTTCAACTTGAAGACGCAGTGATTCGGCCAGGTTGACATTCAATTTGAAGGCCTCGTAATCGAAATCAAACTGGGTGCCGCGCAACTGAAACTTGCCCGCACGAACCACGCCGTCGAAATCGAAGTTCCGATTCTTTCCAAGGGCTACTTCACCGCGATCTGGCGTGATTCGGACGTCCTGAGCCTCGCTGACGCCAAAGGTCCCAATCCCCTTCAGGGCCAATCGGAGGTTGTTCAAACTCAGCAACGCATTCGTCGAAGAACCCACAGGGTTGGAGTAAAAGGCAATTACGTCGTAGTCAATCACGCCCTTCCGGGCTTTGATGTGACGCTCCGCCCTCGGCTTCACTTCGCAATAGCGCGTCGACACGTCCAAGTCGACGTACCCGGCGTTGGTTAACCCGATGAGCATCATCCTGGCTTGCTCTTCTTGAAGCCCCAGGAAATCCGCATATTCCTCGGAGTAAAACGACTTCACCCCCCTGCGAGCCATGTACGTGGCCAATTCCGCAAGAGGGTGAATCGGATCGATGCCCATCATTTGGTCGTACACGTCCGCCTCGAAGCAATTCAAGCTGCGAAATGCTGCAGGCTCTGGGCGATCGCTCGTCAAGCGACGGAATTCCACGGAGGGCCCATCGACCACCCATTCCACGGCCTCCACCTCGATCTCAAGTCCGTGGTAGCTGTCAATGAAGGGTTGTTGCCCTACACCCTCGGTTTGACGAGTTGCTCGGAAAGTCTTTGACTGGTCCAAATACTTCACTTTGATGTCGGGGTGGTAAATGCTGTCTTCCCCGAGCAGGAGCGACAAACGGGCGTGCGTGGCGTCAATGGAGTTGTCTGAAAAGAGAACCTCGTCCGACCAGCAACGGATGAACAAGGTGTCGTGGTTCAGAAAGGTCAATTGCGCCCACTGCCCATCTGACCCCGTCCCTGCCAGCTTCGAGCCCCGAACCTGAAGCCCGCCCTCGTAGGTCACTCCGGGAAACACGTCTTCCAACCGAACGCGCCCCGTACGCGACTCAAAACGCGGGTAGGTGCGCTTTTCCGGTTGGTCCTCGGCTTGCACTTTCACCGACAACATCCCTTCGAGCGGCAAATCGAACATCGAGCTTCGCAAGCGAGCGTTGTCCGTGGTGAACGAATTCCCTTGAATTCGCACTTCAAAGGCGCCGAGCTCTGCTTCCAGTCCGCCCTCGTTGGTGGTCCGTTCCCAATCGACTTTCCCAAGGGTACCAAAAAACCTTTCCTCCATGGGACGGTAGCTTCCCGAAGCTTCGAGAATGCGCGTGCTGTCCCCCTTGGACAAACACACGAGCGTCCCGCCCGTGCATTCGATGACGGGCTCTCCGGATTCGTTGGTTGTCAACACCTTTTCTCCACCTCGAAACAACCAGGTCGCTGCCGTCGACTCAAACAACAACCCTTGAGTAAAAAGCCCCTCTGAAAGGGCCAAAAAGGCCTCCGACTCTTTTCGCTCCTTGGGGTTGGTGAGGAAATAATCGATTTGGCCATGCCAAGCATTCCATTGGCTCCAATCCTCTCGCTCAAGCAGGACGTTCGCCCCACGCAAGTAGCCCATGACAGCCTGACTGAAACGCGTGCGGTTGCTTTCCAAGGCGCGAACCACACGAATTACTTGTTGCCTCCGCGCTTCGCCGGCGACCTCCTTTTCCAAATTGGACGAAAAATCGCGTCTCACCCAACGCGCTTGATCCGAGCCAACCTCGGAGGCCTTTCGTTCCATGTCTTTCAGAAAGGAAGCGACATTTTCAGGCGCCGAATCCGCCTGCCCAAGTGAGGCATTGGGCAACAAGCACGCCCCAACAAGGAACCAGAGCATCAAGCGAACGTTCATGCACCGAAGGTAGATTTGGCCTTCAGTAGGCTTGCAAGTCTTACGCCAAAGGTTTCCAACAATGCATGCACGCCCACCCCTCTCGGGAAGCCACTGCACGCAGACGCAATCCTTCACGATCGATCGCCGACTGAAGCGCCTTCACGTCCCCTTCAAAAAACCCACTCAAAAGCAACGAGCCACCCTCTTTCAAGGTCCGGGCGTAGGCGTGCATGTCCGCCTCCAACACGTTCTTGTGAATGTTGGCGCAAATCACGTCCCAGCATCCGTCTGGCATAGACTCCATCGAGGTGCCGTCGCCCTGACGGAAGAGCAGGGCATCCGATGGAGGAAGCAAGTCTGGATTCAGCTTCACGTTGTCTTGCGAATTGACGACAGCGTCGTGCTCAATGTCCACCCCAAGCACGGGCGCAGCACCGCGTTTGGCCGCAACCAAAGCCAGCACACCTGTGCCACACCCCATGTCCAACACCGCACGGCCATCCAATGGCAGAGCAAGGAGGGTGGCCGTCATCAGGTGCGTGGTGGCATGGTGCCCTGTCCCAAAACTCATTTGCGGCGCAATGACAACGTCCAAGCCTTCATCAGGCACCTCATGGAAGGGGGCCCGAATCGTGCATCCCACGCGACCTTCTGCGTCTTGTACAACCACCTGCGGGTACTCCGATTCCCATTGAGCGTTCCAGTTTTCTTGTGGAACCACTTTTTTGTCGCAGGTCACCGAAGCAAAACCTCGAACCTCTTCCAACATCGTTTCAGCAAGCGTCAGGTCGACGTCTGCAACGTCTCCATGTGCAACCACGCCCCGGTCGTGAGGCTCAAACATGGAGAACCCGCATTCGTTCAAGTAAGCAACCACCACCTCCCGCGCAGGGAGCACGGGTTCAAGAACGAGGTTCCACGTATGAAACTCCTTCTGCACGAATCAGCGATTCAAAGCCGGGTGACCCTCGAGCACTCCTTGAAAATCCGAGGGGTTCAATGAGGCCCCGCCAATCAATCCGCCGTTGATGTCGCGCTGGGAAAACAGCTCTGCTGCGTTGCTCGCCTTGCAGGAACCTCCGTAAAGCAAAGGAACCTCCGCAGCAACTTCGCCGCCAAACGCCTCCTCGAGCCACTTGCGAATCGAGGCGTGCATGTCCTGGGCCTGATCCGAAGTCGCCGTTACGCCCGTACCAATGGCCCAAACGGGCTCGTACGCCACGACCACCTGGGTCATTTGCTCTGAAGGCAAACGCAACACTCCGGACTGCAACTGCTTCAGGACCACGTCCTCTGCGCGTCCAGCTTCCCGTTCTTGAAGGGTCTCCCCGCAACAGAAGACGGCAACCAACCCTGCGTCAATCAGGGCGTCCACCTTCGAAGCCACGGCGACGTCCGTGTCCCCAAATCGCGCACGGCGCTCGCTGTGACCAACCAACGCCCCGGCCACACCGCACGACTTCAACATTTCAGCTGTGTATTCGCCGGTATGTGCTCCAAAGCCTTCCGCACTGACGTTTTGGGCCAAAACGTTCAATCCCTCAGGAGCCTTCTCGGCACAGACCGCCAAAAACGGCGCTGGGGGAGCCACCATCACCTCCACGCCGCGGTTGACTCCGAGCCATTCCGCCATGCCCTCCATCCATTCCAGGGCCTCGCCCATCAATTTGTTGCTTTTCCAGTTTCCTGCTACAAGGTTCCTCATCACTTTTGTTGTCTTGATTGGGAGGCCAAAATTCGGCAACCCTCTTGTCTTCACCGCATGTCAACGCAAGATTCTTCCAACGTCGTCCCTGAACACCTCTTGGCCTTGCTCAAAGAGCATTGGGGGTACGACCAACTTCGGCCGCATCAAGTGGGCCCGGTGTTGGACTTGGCGGCAGGTAGAAACACCCTCGCGCTTTTGCCTACCGGAGGTGGGAAAAGCGTTTGCTTCCAATTGCCTGCCCTCGCCCGAGGCGGCCTTTGCTTGGTCGTTACTCCGTTGGTTGCGCTGATGGAAGATCAATGCCAAACCCTCCGCAAAATGGGACTTCGTGCAGAGGCTTGGGTCGGCTCCGACGGGGACCGGATCTTGGACAACGTCCGGTTTGGCCCTGCTCAATTCCTGTACCTCTCGCCTGAACGACAGGACCACCCCATGTTCTTGGCGCGACTCGAGAATTGGAAGGTCACCACGGTCGTGGTCGACGAGGTCCATTGCATCTCCCAGTGGGGGCATGACTTCCGCCCTGCTTTCCAGAAGATCGGTTCGCTGAAATCGGCGTTTCCCAAA
>Ga0181569_10000050_pt1 | contig 70121 bp, 41 predicted proteins | sample 101ome_19_FD_132452 | JGI IMG/M metagenome (GOLD analysis project Ga0181569, IMG submission 132452) | Coastal salt marsh microbial communities from the Groves Creek Marsh, Skidaway Island, Georgia - 101405AT metaG (megahit assembly) | ecosystem: Environmental > Aquatic > Marine > Intertidal...
CCGCGCTCGACGTCCACACCGCGCATCGCGTCGTCGTCGTCCAACGCTCGAGCGCCGATGAAGAGGACACGACGGTTGCATGAATCGACACCGACGTCCATCGATCGCGCACACCGTCGTCGCGTCACCGACCCTTAACGCGCGCGCGAATCGACCGCCATCGATCGACCATCACCGTCCATCCTCCTCCGTCGTCGACGTCGCTCGCGTCGCGCGATCGCGCCGTCGATCCCGATGAAGCGCGCCCGCGGGCGAAGGCGGTTGACCCCTATCCGTCCACCGATCATGACTCATCACTATGAGTCACGACCCTTCGAATCGACCCACTCGGCGTCCCGTATCCGATCCGCGTCGATCGACCGCGCGACGTCACACGACGACGACGACGACGACGACGCGATGCTCGCCGGGGCGACGACCATGACGACGACTACGAGGACGACGACGCTTCGTGCGTCCGTGAAAGCGCGCGGTGTGCGCGTGACGACGGCGCAGCGTGGGGTGAAGGGTGTCGTGCGCGCGCGAGCGACCGATCGCCCCGCGATCGATGCGGTGGTGTCGGACGTCGGACGCGCGGTGTGCGGTGCGGCGCTCGCGGTGTCGCTCGCGTTCGGTGGCGTCGTCGAGGACGCGGTCGCCGGGGAGATTGAAATCTTGGGCACGCCGGCGCCGACGGAGGGGTACATCGTCGACGACGCGGGGTTGATGTCCCGGTCCACGGCGACGGCGGTGAATAAAACGTTGAAAGAGCTCGAGGACGCGACTGGATTTCACATGAACGTGATCACGGTGAGGAAACTCGTGTTTGAGACGGATCCGTTCGCGTTCGGTGATAAGGTTCTGGAGACGTGGTACCCGACGGTGGAGGAAGGAAACGACAAGGGTAACCTGTTGTTGGTCAAGTCGACCAAGGACGGCGCGTTGGTGGGTGGGCCCAAGTTTTTAAAGTCGGTCGGTGATGATTTGATCGACAGTGTGTTGACGAGTAACTACGGCGTCAATCTCGAGCAAGAAAAGTATAACGAGGCGTTGTTGTCGTCGGTGAAGCGCGTCACGGCGGTGCTCGAGGGTAAGGAGGATCCGGGTCCTCCGGAAAAGTACGAGGCAGCCAAGGGGAGTAATTTTAAGACTCGCAAGGAGACGAGCGAGAAGCGTGATGTGTTCGCGAATGTCGTCATCGGTTTACTCGTGATTTCCTTCGTCGTACCTATGTTGCAATACGCGGGATACGTCGTCGGCGACCCGGATTTCGACGAGTAAAGAGGCGAGACGCGCGTCATCGCAATCAATTCAATCGATCAATTGAACTAATTCGTCTCGCGGCCGCTGTACAAAAAACAAGACTGGAGAGGAGCCGCATCGCGTCGCGGTGAGAAATTGAACTTCTTTTTAAACACACAAATTTTACAAACACATCGTCCCGTCTCGTCCCGTCTCGTCCCGTCTCGTCTCGTCCCGTCCCGTCTCGTCCCGTCGTCTCATCACGCCTTCCGAACGAACACGTACGTCACGCACTCCCCCTCGATGTCCTCCGTCCTCGGCGTGATCTCCTCCTCCCTCTCATCCTCGCCCGGCGTGTGACAATACTCGTACCCCGGAAACTCGTCGGCGTCGAATTCCACAGACGCCTTAAACGCCAATCCCGCCTTCATCGCCAATCCCTCCACGTTCCACGTCGACCACGGCGCGTCCGCGCGAAGCGTTACCCGTATCTCCCCATTCATCCCGATCAATCCCTGCGCGTTCGTCAAAAAGCTCGCCAACAACGTCCGCTGCGCCTTGACGCTCAGCGCGCCGACGCGTCCGCACCCGGCGTCGGGAAAATTAAAAACCACCCTATCGAACGCCTTCCCACCCACGCGCGCGCGCAACGCCGCCCGCACGCCGTCATCTCCTAAATCATCGCACGTAATCTCGTGCACCACCGCCCCTCCACACGCCTCGATCGCCTCGCACACGTCTTCGTGTCCCGCGAGCGCGCGTCCCGCGTCTCTTCGCGCGACGTCCGTCGTCGCCACCACCCCCGACCCGTCCCCTCCGAACAGCGTCGTCAGCGCGAGCGCGAACGTCATGTTGCCGTCACCGATGAGCAAGACGCGCGCACCGCCGTGGTATCCGTGCGGCGCGTCGGCGTCGCCGCGCGCCTCGGCTCGAACTTTTGCGCGGTCTTTTCGACGCCGCCACGACGATTTCTTCGGCGCGTCCTCGTCGAGCGCGGACGCGTCGTTCGGACGCGCGAGGGCGCGCTTTTGAAGCGCGAGGGACATCTTCTCCCCTCGAATCTTGGTGATGGTGCGCATGATGCGCGCCTCGCGACCCTTTTTCGCCATGGCGCGACGACAGTTCGAGGCGCGAAGTGTCGGCATCGACTCATCATGGCGCGGGGACGCGCGTACGACGCGCCGTCGTACGATCGAGGGATGGCGCTCGGGAAACACGAACCTCGCGCGCGATGGCGCGAGTTGCCGACGTGGGGCGAGGACGCGACGCGCGGTGGTGGGGGGATGAGTGGTGTCGAGAAAACGTCGTCAACACCATCGGGCGCGGTGGTAAAGTTTGCCGTGCGCGAGGATTTGAACGCCCTCGTGCGCGTGTTCGAGTGCGGAGAGGCAGACCACGAGTCCCCGTGGTTGTTGGACGTGGAGGTGGTGACGTGCGCGGCGAGCGAATCGATGAAAATGGTGACGGGGGCGCGGGAACCGGCGTGGGCGGGCGCGGCGCTGCGCGCGCGCGCCGGGGACGAACTCGAGCGAGAGATGGCTCGCGCGGAGCGCGCGCGCACGGGGGAGTGTGCGATGACGTCTGGGTGTCGATTACCGGCGAGACGAATCGCGCACTGCGTCGGACCGAGGTACGCGGAGAAGTACGCGACGGCGGCGGAGAACGCGTTGTGTCACTGTTACGTAAACGCGCTGAGTAAGTGCGTGGACGAGTGTAAGGCGAGAACCATCGCGTGCGTGCCGGTGTGCGCCGAGTCAAAGGGCTACCCGAGCGATCGAGCGGCCATGGTGACGGTGCGAACGATACGGAGGTTTTTAGAGAGGTGGAGCGGGAAGTTTGATTGCGTGGTGGTGTGCGCGCCGAAAGCCGCGACGAACGACTACGCGAGGGCGTTATCGGTGTATTTTCCACGAAACGACGAGGAATCGGCGGCGTCTGAGCGTGCGCTGCGCGATGTTCCCGATTGCAACGAGTACGGGGAGATGATTCTGGACGAACGACGGTTGAGAATCGAGGCGAGACCGGGACGCGCGGCATCGGCGAGCGACTTCTTTAATAAAACCGCCGGGGTGAAATTAGACGACGACGATCGAGGAGGCGACGACGCGTCCGTCGCGCCCGCGGTGTCGAGCGTGTTCATGTCCATGAACATCGACCCGGAGTCTCGGCGTCAGCGGGAGCGTTTACGAAGGGAAGAGGAGGGAGACGGCGCGTGGTGGGCGTTGGACGGCGCCGACGCCAGAGACGACGCGACGACGCTCACCGTCGAGGACACGCGAGAGATTGAAGACGAACACGCGCGTCGCGCCAGTTTACTTCGTCGCGCCGAGTCCATGGACGTCAGCGACGTCGGCGACGCCAGAGCGATTTATCTCGAAAAGCAACGAGATTACATTGGACGCCGCGTAGTCGTCGTCGTCGCCGCGTACGTCGAACGACTTCTCAAGGCTGGAGAGGAACAACGACTCCTCGCGCACGTCGCCAAGGAATTCCGCGGCGTGACGGATAATCCGCGAGGATACGTCATGGTGTACCACCACGCGGGCGGCGCGTACGGCGCACCGCCGAGTGTAGACTTTCTTCGCAAGTTGCGCGTCGCCCTCGGACCGAGTCGCACCGACACGCTCAAGTGCGTCTACGTCGTCCATCCGACGTCCGCGTTGCGCGCCGCCATCTGGGCCATGGATACGTTTCGCGTGGAATCGAGTTTCTGTGGCAAGGTGGAGTACGTGGACACGGTGTGCGATCTTCGAGAGTACGTGCGATTGGAGGGGACGAAGGAGACGTTGGAGGTTCCGGGACACGTCGAAGAGTACGAACGAGAGCTCGCGCTTCAACCGCGCTTGATTTGGTGATGTCGCGGGGCATCTCTACTACACGCACCGTTCTAACGGTGAGTAATAATTCTAAAATAATCGTATTGTGTGTCACTCGAGTGTGTGTCCTCTGTCGTGTCGCTCGCTCCCGAACCATCAACGCGACGCGGTGTTGTTCATGACTTGACGAATCTCGATGAATTGCGCCGAGAGGTCGGCGACGCGTTTGCGAATCTTCTCCGCCTCGCTCGGCTTGAGCAATTTCCCATACTTTTGTTCAAATTTATCCGGATGCCACGACAGCGTCGCTCTCATCACTTTCTTCTTCCTATCGCTCGGATAATCTCCCGCGGAGAAGAAGGCGATGTTGTGCTTGGGCGGCCACGGGAAATCTGCCTCGCCGAGAGACGCCTCGGCGCGCGTCTTTAAACTCTCCAACGACGCGAGATGCGATTCCCACATCGCCTTGGTCGCCGTCGGCACGGTGTTCTCGCGAGAACGCTGACGCATGCGCGCCTCTTGTTCCGCTTTGCGTCGATGATGGGTGAACGTTTCCTCTTCGAGACGCTTTTTGCGCTCGCGCTCCGCCTTTTGTTCGAGTTGCGCCGCGCGCGCTCGTTCGCGTTTACGTTCCGCCTCGGCTTGCGTGCGTGCCACCTCTTCCCTCGCCGCCTTTTCCCGACGCTGACGCTCGATTTCGGCTTGTCGCAGACGTGCGATGCGTTCTTTACGTCGCACGTCTTCCGCGGCGTCGTTTTCCTTGTCTTCTTTGTCGCCTTCGGCGGCGTCTTCATCTTCGCCGTCTTCGGAATCGGAATCGTCGTCGTCCATGACAATTTTCGCCTTCTTCCCGTAAAAGCTCCTCGGCGACGTCGGTCTCAACATTTCATCCATTGCATTTTGTTCGGCGCGCCGCGACGCGCGAAGTGCCTCGCGTCGCGCCGTTTCCTCGCGCACGCGGTTCTCCGCCTGTCGAAGGTCCTCATGGGCGTATTGTCGGCGCGCGAGTTCTCGCTCGACTTCCTCGCGCGTCGCCCTCACCTCTTGCCGCATCCGCTCGTACCTGTGCTTGTCCGCGTCCAACTGGATTTGTTCTTTGACGTTTTCCGCCTTCTTCGCGTTGATCTCTCTCGTCTCCTCCTGCACACCCTCTCTCGCGCGCGCCACCGCGTCTCGTCTCTCCGCGATTTCCGCCTCGGCGCGTTCGAGCAATCGCCGCTCGTCCTCGAGCTCGCGTCGTCTCTGCACGATGCTCTCCTTTTCTTTCCGTAAACTCTCGCGCTCGGACTCGATGTCCGCGCGCATGGAGGCGAGTTCCTCCTTGGCGCGCTCTAATCGCGATCGTTTCTCCTCGATTTCGCGAAGCGCGTCATTCGTCTTCGCCTCTCTCGCGGCGTCTTGCGCAGCGACGACGGCGTCTCGCTTTCGCTTCTTTTCCGCGTTCACCACCATTTTTTCCTCCGCCGCGCGCGCCTCTCGCGCGCGCTTCTCCTCCGCCTTTTTCTCCATCGCCTCACACTTCCCCGCGCACTTGGCGCACCGCGTCAACGATCGTAAATACCTCTCCCTCTCGCTCGGCGGTTGTGACTTCATCGTCGTCACCGTCTTCATCACCCGCGCGCACTCCGCGGGACTCCCCTTGATGAACACCTTGACCCCATCCTTACTCTCGATCGTGAGTTTTCCTTCACGAACGAATTTCCCGAACACCGCCTTGATGGCGCCGACGCGGACGACGTGCGGCGCTTTTCCGCCGTCGCCGAAGGAAAACGCGTACGCGCTCCCCGACGCGCTCGACGACGACGACGGCATCTTTGCATTCTCAAAGACACCTCGCGGGGACGCCACGTCCGCGTCGTCGCTCGGCGCGCGAAGCGCGAGGTGTTTCAACGCGCTCGAGGTGACGTTTGAGCCTCGCTCGACGCGCGCGTCGACGTCGAAACACCACATGGTGACGACGAGGCCGACGTGAATTCAAAAAGGTGACGACGCCGATCGAAATTGGGCGCGGGACGCCGTGCGGTGACGCGCGTCGCGAGAGACGACGACGCGGCGAGGCACGACGAGACGAGACGCGAGGGATCGAACGGCGTCGCGAGAGACGACGCGCGCGTCGAGGTCGAGCGACGGCGCGGTCGAGTGTGTCGTCGGGGGACGATTTGAATTTGAAGTGTCTCGTCGTGTATGTATTTATGTTCGGACATGTGGAATTGGATCGGTGATTGGATGTAAACGCGTCGTACTACGAACTAGAGGCGAGACGCGAAGGAAATCGCGATGTCGTCGCGGAGAGGCGCGCGCGCGCGCGTCTCACGTGGGATTGCGACCGACCTCGTGGAGGTACCCGCACTTGTCCCCCCAGTTGCACCCGCGAGGGGTGTTGAAGAAGGCGCAAATGCCGCGGTAGGTTTTGCCGCCGACGTTGAGCGCGTGTTGCGCGGGGACGGGTTGACCGCCCACGAGGGCGGGTTTGCTCGGTTGTTGTGGAGGCTGTGCGGTGCCGGGCACGTACGGTGCCTGCGGTGCGAAGGCTTGGTGCGGTGGTGGCGGTGGTGGGGCGTACGCGGCGGGCGGTGGGGCGTAGCCGTGGGCGGGCGGCGGCGGTTGTAAGCCGCCGTTTTGTTGCACGTTGGCGAGCAACGCGCCGAGGGCGGCGAAATCAATGTTCGCCGGTAATCCGCCGGGCTGCGCCGCGGGCATGGGAGGTTGAGGGGCGACCTCTTCCTCTTGGAACTCCATGAAGAAGGCTGGGGTGTTGTCGAGGTCGAGTTGGTCGTCCTCGTTGGGCGCCTCCGCCGGGCTGTCGGGAATGTCCTTCAAACTCTTATACTTGACGCTCGGCTTCTCTGCCTCGATTCGTAAAATTCTCTGAAACTCTTCCGATTCCGCACCAGGAGCGAGCGCCTCGGGATCGGGCTGATCTCTGACGGACTCGATGCGACGAGGCGTTCGCCAACTGATGGTGGCGCGCATCTCGTCGAGACGACGTTGGTGCTGCTTGGCGGCAGCTTTTCTCTCCGCCTCGACTTCTCTATCTCTTCGCTCCAAAGCTTTCCTACTGGAGGCATCCGTCGCACCGTCGCGAGACGGATCCGGAAACGCAACCTCTTTCGGCTGTTTCGCATCCTTCTCGAAGACGCGCACTTGCTCGAGCTTGTCATCCGACGCCCACGTCACCGTCTTTCGCTTGCGCTTCTTCCCAGATTTATCCAATTTTTCCTCGGCATGTTTCGGCTTTTGCACCGGAGCCACAGAGATTTTCGTCGCCTTGGAACTCTTATTGATTAAATCGTTCACACTCATGCTCGGTTTCTTCGTCGAGACGCTCGGCGGCGCCACCTTCTTCTCCATCGTTATCTTCGTCACTGTCTTCACCACCGTCGTTTTCGGCTCGGGCGCCGCCTTTTTGGCGCGACCGAACAGATCATCGTCACCCAATTCAACAGCCTTGGGGGCGGGCGCGGCGGGCGCGGCGGGCGGTTTTGCCACCGGCTTCGCGGCGGGCGGAGCGACGGCGGCGGCGGGCTTCGCCGCAGACGGCTGGGACACGTGCGGCGCCGTAATCTGCGCCTTCCACGTGTTCTTCACGGATTTCGATAATACGACAACCTTTGTGTTCATCTCTGTGTTGTCGTACTCTTCCTCGTGCTCCGGGACCTCGTACGATTTCATCTTACTCAGTTGAGTACCGATGGACGTACGCGTGAGCGCCTCCAACGTGACTGGAATCATCTTCAAAGTTCTAAGAATACTGACTAAAAGAGTCGATTGATACCGTCGCCTCGCGTCCATCATCCAATCCTGCAACACATCGAGACCTTTTAACTCGGCCGATTGCCCAAACTCTCGCAGGCACGACTTATTCTTCGTGCCGCGAATGATTTGCAACAGGAGCGCGCGCTCCTTGGGCTTGGTCGTCTCTCGCATCATTCGTACAAACTTGGGAATGGTGCGCAGCGCCACGTCACCTTCCGCATCTAATAAGGGGTCTAACTGTATCTCAAACGCTGATTTTTTCGCCCTCGGAGGCGCCGAGGGCGCCGCCTTGGGTTTCTCCTTCTCTTCGCCGCCTACGACTAATCCCGCGGGATGGTACCCGTGCTTGTCGATCCAATCGCCCACCGTCGCCCCCGGTTTACCATCCGAACGCACGATGCGCAGGCTGATTTTCCACTTCTTCGCGGACCCGCGTCCACCGTCTGACTCGAATTTACTCGGGGTCATCGTTTGATCGCCGCATCGCACGCGCTCTTGTAATTTCTTGTATCCTCTCTTGAGCTCGAGCCTGCCTCTGAGGTCGCCGCAGACGACGTCGACGGCGACGTCTCGCGGAATGCCCGGGAAGGGGACGCCCTCCTGTAACGGCGGCACGTCTGCGGACGCGGAGGACGGGAACGCGGGGGTGTCTTCCTCCGTGTCCACGTCCACGTCTTCGACGTCGTCGGCGTCACCGGGGGCGTACTCTTCCTCCTCGGGCGCCGCCTCGTCCTGGGCGGCGAGTCGCGCGACTTGGTCTCGAGCCGCGGCGGCTGACGCGCGAGATGATTTCGCAAAGGATGCGAAGATTTGTTCCACCGTGGAGATGTCGAGACGAGTTCTCTCCACCCACTCGTCCAACACGCCGCGATCGACGGGCATCGTCGACGACTTTGCGGCGGCGGTGAGCTGCGCGCGCACGCCGAGCGGCATCTTGGCCAAGACGGCAGCCAACTCGTCGCCGCCGTACGAAGTCGTCGGTTCAGCATCCGTGCGCTCACGGTCGGAGGAAGACGACGACGATTTCTCATCGATGACGCCGTGCACGCCTCGAGGAAAGCCGCCCGTATCGTCGTCCGACGATGACGAGAGCGTCGACGTCGCCAAATTGATGACGGCGTTCGCCGAGTCGTCCATCGACGCCGTCTTCTCCTCTCTACAACAAAAGCCGTCACACTCTGCAAGCTAATTCCAGTGACGACGCGCGCGATCCACCTATTATTTATTTAACAGGACGAACACAGCAGACAGAATCAACAAAGAAGATTTCAACAATCGAGTGAGCGCGCGCGAGCTCCGCCGTCTCCGCGCGGCGGCGTAGGCGTTCTCGTCCCCCGTCCCGCCGCGCGCCGACGACGAATCCCGTCGCGCGTACAAACAACGATCCGATCGACGACGGTCGCGTCCTTCGCGTCCTTCGCGATCGGTCGGCTAATTTCTTTTAGGAGTACAGTAGAGTGGTGTGGGGTGCGTCGAAGAGACCTCTCCTCTCTCGCGCGGTCGGCGAGCCAAACCCTTCTCGATCGAATCGAATCGAATCGTCGACGACCGGCGCGCGTTCGACCGCGAGACGCGCGCGAGACGACGACGAACCGACGAATGAAAATGCGCGCGCGCACAGCGTCGCCTCACCGACGCCTCGCGCGCGCGTTTCGACGCCTCGCGCGCGCGAATTCCACCGATCCGCGACTCGCGTCGCGATCCGACGAATCCGCGCGCGCGCGTTCGATCGACCGGTCGCGCGCGGTGTCGTCGACGCGATCGGGTGCGACGAAAACGGTCGCGCGCGTTCGTCGACGCGGTGCGTCGCGAGTGCGCGCGCGCGCGCGTGTGCGGACGATCGCCGGAATGGTGACGACATTCGTTCGATCCATCGTCGTCCCGAGACGAGGACGAACACACGCGGACGAATCAGGACCCACGCTCGTGTGGGGGGGGGGACTCATCGGTGGGTCGTGACTCGTCAAAGTCCAACCTCCGGGCCGCGGACGATCCAGCCTCACTCGCGACCTGTGGAATGAATGAATCGTCGACCGCGCGCGCGTCACACCGCGCCCGTCGTCGACGCGCGCTCGAGCGATCGACATGGCGTACGCGCACCAGCCGAACGGTCCGGCCCACGGCCCGGGCGTCGTCATGCAGACGGTGGGAATGAATAACTCGCTCTTTGGGTGTTTTGACGATTGCGGGGACTGCGTGTACGGGTACTTTTGTTTCCCGTGTCACCTCGGGTCGATCGCCCAGCGTTCGGGATCGGGTGATTGCTTCTTGACGTGCTGCATCTCGATGTTGTTGCAACCGATCCTCCCGCTCGCGATGTGCTACAACGCGAGCGTGTATAGAAAATCGTTGTACCGCGTGGGCGTCAACGCGCCGCTTCCGTGCCTGTCGTGCGCGTGCTTCTGCTGCTGCTTGCAGTGCCAAGTGAGTCGGGAGGTGAACGATCGACAAGCGGCGGCGGCGTCCATGCCGCACGTCGGCCCCGGCGTTGGTGTCGCGGGACAACCGCAGATTATCGTCGTGCAAGCGCCGCCGGCGCAAGTCGTGCACCGATAAACCGCCGACGAGACGACGAACGCGCGCACGGATGCGCGCACAAGACGCGTCGACCGACATTGGTCGACGTTGGATGTATGATGACGCGCGAGAGAGCTCGACTCGACGCGACGCGGCGATACAATTAGACGAGACGACGGACGCGTGTAAAGAATAATTGTTTCGTATCGACGAAACGCCGACAGTTTCGCAACGCGAGTCCTCGACGCGCGCACCGACCGACGCGCGCACCGACCGACGCGCGCGCACTTTCGCGACGTTTTGGCGCGTCGACATGCGCCGACAGCGCGACGACGTCGGCGCAGCGGACGCGCTCGAGCGACACCGACCGCCCGAATTACTTCTCGTTGACGCGCCGACGACGACGACGACGGCGACGACCGGGGAGGCGCGCGCGACGCGCGACGCACCGGCGTCTCGCGCGACGTCCACCGGCGCGCGCGCGTCCGCGTCCGCGCGACGAGGAGGAGGACGCGCGTTCGAGACGTCTTCGAGCGCTGACGGTCAACGACCGATGACGACCGATGAGGACGACGCGCGCGCGATGGGTAAGAGCGCGGCGCGCGTGCGCGTCGAGCGCGCGCTCGGAGGCGCGTTTGAGTATCGCGTCGTCGTCGCGCGCGCGGTCGAGGCGGTGGAGAAGGTGTTCGATACGCGGGCCGAGGCGCGCGCGCGGGACGGCGGCGGCGACGCCGGGTGGCGCGCGTTCGACGACGACGAGACGCGGGCGTTCGCGGTGGACGTCCGGCGAGAGATTGAACGATCGATGCGCGCGATCGAAGATGAGATTCAGGGCGAGTTCGCGTCGCGAGAGTGTGCGGTGCGACCGATGGAGCGCGAAACGACAACGGCGACGGCGACGAGAGCGCGCGCGGCGGCGAGAGCGACGACGACGACGCGGAGAAGGACAGGCGTCGCGTTCGGAACGACCGTGCGCGCGCGATGAATGAGTAGACTAGTAGTAGATGAAATACACGCGTGAGACGACGAGGCGAATCTATTTTTTTGTTTTGCGCTTCTTGGAAAACTTTCCGCCGCTCTCCCGAGCGCGCGCCGCCGCGGCTTCGGCTTTGCCCTTTTCGCGATAGGCGCGCTTGAGCGTTTCCCTCTTGAGCTTGCCTCGCCACTCGTCCTCGATGCTCTGCGCCTTGGCGTGCGTGGCGCGTCGTCTGGCTTGTTGTTCCTCGCGCTTGGCCATCTTTTCGTTGCGAATGGTGTTGAGTTGTTGCACCATCGTCGCGAGCTTCTTCTCCTCCTTGTCGCGCACCACGGCGCGTCGCTGTTCGAGCGTCTCGCGCGTCCGCGCCTTCTCCAGTTTCGGCTTGGACTTGAACGGCAACGCCTGTTGAAGCGCCTTGGGAACCTTGAGCTTGTTGAAGACGCGATTCTTGCGCTCGATCGGCTTGTAGATGGAATCCGGATTGACGGGAATCGGCAAAGACTTTTCGTATCGCAATTGTCCGACAGTCTTCATGCCTCGCCATTCCTTTGAATCCTTGAACATGCTGGTCGTGACCGGGTTGTAGAACTTCGGGACGTCCACCTTGGTCCACGTGCGCAGGAAGACGATGTCCGAGAGCAAGAGCTTATCCTCGAACGAGGCGCGGAAACTGCCCTCCTTCATGCCGCCATCCTTGGATCCGTGCGTGCCCTCGCCCGGCTTGACAGCCTTTTTTATCGTACCACGAATGCCAGACACCGTGCGCAGAGCGGCGCCCTCGAAACGACTGACTTCGAGCGCCGAGTTGAACATACCGGAGATGAATGCGGTGTTCTTGAACACCTTGGTCGGCGTGCCGACGAGTTTGAGCTTTTTGACTATTTTGATCGAGTGATCGAATTCGAGCACCGTCGCCGTGGCGGCTATTCTGAAACTCGCCTGCGACGACACCATGCTCTGAAACGCGATGACGCCCGTGTTTTGCGGCGTCAGTGGTCCGTAAAACGTGGCGTAGCAGTGCATGTGATCGGGCGTGTATTTAATCATGCGATGCCTCGAGTTGGCGTCCATCATGGAATACACAGGAATGCTCTGGAAGCGTCTCCACCCGATGGAGAAGATCAACGGATCTTGGTTCTTCAGCGTCTTGCGGTGCCATCTGTGCTTTTTCAGACGAAGTTGTTGAAGACCCATGATCTCTTCCCCCGGAAGAATCCCGCCGATGACGATGGGACGCGTCGGATCAAAATTTTCCACCCACTCGCACGGAGCCTTGGCGAGGACAATGCGGAGGTAAGAGCCGGGACGGAAACCTTCCATCGCTTGACGCGTGTGTTCGGGCAACGTGTCGAGGATGGATCGGGAGCGCGCCGTCTCTTCTTTCATCTGGTTTTTGACGAGCTCAAAGTACGACGATGGACCATCCGGATCGACAAAGTTCGGGCTCTTTTCGTTGGCGGCTTTACGACCTCCGGCGGAGACGAATTCTTCGTGTTTCTGACGCTTCTCTTCCAACCGTTTCTCCTCGTCGTCGCCATCGTCGCCGTCGCCGTCCTCGTCTTCACCCTCGTCCTCGTCCTCGTCCTCGTCGCCGGCGCTCTGCGCCCCCGGACCGAACTTTTCGCCGGTTTCCAAATCTTCAAAATCGCCGTAGACTTCGTCGTCGTCGTCCTCACCATTTTCATCGCGAGGCTGCGCTTCGCTTCGCGCCTTGGCGGCGTCCCAATCGCCGGTGACAAATCTGTTTCTCAACGACGGATCATCGAGGTCTAACGCAGATCGAACCTCGGGCAAAAATTTCGTCCTATCGAACGAATCCGTCGTGTCCATCTTTGAATCGGAATCGTCTTGCTTTTTGAACAAGTCAGATTCTGAGTCGGAGTCAGACTCCGCGCCCGAATCGTCGGCGTTCTCGCCGCGAACGGTGCCTTCGACGTCGTCGTAGATTAGTTCCATGAGCGTCTTCTCGCGCTTTCGACCTTGCATCATCTCTTTCCACTTTGACGCGCCGGCGCCGAGACCTTCGTTATCGTCATCATCGCCGTCGTCTTCCTCATCCTCGTCGTCGCCCTCCTCTTCGCTGTCGGCATCTTCGTATCCTCTCTCGGGTTCTTCGATGAAATCCGCCGCTCGTCTCGTTCTCGTATCGCCAGGTTTCGCCTTTCTTCCAGGGAAATCCGCGTCCTCATCGTCGGACTCGTCGTCTGAATCCGAGTCGTCGTCGGATTCATCCTCCGACCCGTCCTCGTCGGACTCGACGTCGAACGCGCGCGTCTTCGACTTGTCGAATTCATCGCCCTTCAACCTATTTCCACCCTTGAAGAGAGAGATCTCGCTATTACGAAGCTTTTCATCCACCGCGATGCGCGTGTCTTGCAACCCGTGCACCATCTCGACGCCGAAATCGACGGCGTGCTCCTCGGGCAACGGTCGACCCTCCGCCAACAATTTCTCCTCGAGCTGACGCTTGGAAAAGTTCATCTGCTTATCGTCGACCGTGATGTACACGGCGTCTTTGTCGTACAGTAGACCGCCGACGTCGCTCATGGGCGCGTAGATGAGCTTTTGCTTTTCGTCCAATTTCCGTTGTTTGCGCTCCTTGCTCGGAAGCGGGCACGGATCGGGCATTTGCACGATTTCTTTCACCGCCATGTCACCAACGCCCGCGACGTGCACGAGTTGGCCGTGTTTCAGGTTGCACCCGTGCAGGAACCCATACAGCGCCACCTCACGATCGCACACGGGATTGTCGTGCACGAGCTCGGGCTTGGTGATGTCCTCAAACCGGTCGCCGACGACGTACGGGTGTGACGTTCGCCAAATCAACGGTTTCGTCTTTGCCGTGGATATGAAACGCGCCAAATTCATCGTGTCTCGCAGATTATACCTGCCGTTTTGCATTCCCGAGATGTAAAACAGTTTCGCGCCGTCGTAAATTTCCGTCCAGAATCGATGCTTGAGCAACTTTTTCGTCTTTTTCAACTTTTTCACGTCGTGAAACTGATCGAGATGTGTCAACACTCCCATCACTCGCGGAAATCCATGCACTTGAAGCACGTTTAAAAACTCAAACGTCTCCATCTCGAATCCAAACGATCCATCGACGAGCAACAGGACCAAATCCGCCACCTTGGCCGCGTCCACCATGTCGTTCAAGTCATTCTTAACCTCCATGATCTGTATCCGTCGCTTCTTCCCCGTCACCAGCGTCAACGGCCCTTTAATCTCATTCAACGCGTGTCTCGTGTAATGTTTCACCAACGACCGCACGAGCGTCGTCTTCCCCACCCCCGGCGGTCCCTGCACGACGACGACGAACGGCGGCGGCTCCTCGCCCTCCCCCAACTCTCGCACCGGCGCTCGTAACTTCCGCTCCGCCTTTTCGATCGCCACAGTTCGCGCGCGCTTCGCCTTCTTCGCCCCACTGAATATAAACGCGCGCGGATTATTCCCTTGCCGCCCGTCGCCGCCGCCGCTCCCGTCGCCGCCGCCGCCTTTGCCCTTTGCATTCTTCTTCGCGTGTTTCGCCCCCGCGCGCGGCGCGCGGTGCGGCTTATCGCTCGCCGATCCCAACACCGCGTCCATGACGCCCGCGCCGATCGCCTCGTCGTCGACGACGCGATTCGCCGCGCGCGGGCGTCGCGCCGCGTCCACGAATGATGATTAAAGGGACTCGTCTCGACACGGCACTCGTCATTCGACGACCACGAGCCATGGTCCCGTCGCGGTCCTCCACCGACGTCGTCGTCCCGATGACGCGCGCGCGCGCGTCGACGCACCGCGCGTCGCGTCCACCGTCGGTCGGTCTCGCGGTGCGTCGTCATCGACGAGGACCGCGCGCGCGCGCGTCCACGACGGATGACGTTGATGACGACGCGGATAGCGCGTCCGTGTCTCGACGCGACGCCGTCGACGCGTGCGCGTCTCGCGCGGCGTGGCGCGGACACGTCCCGACGCAGAGCACGCTCCCGCTCAATCCCGACGGATCGGTGAACTACGCCTCGATCGACGCGAACCCGATATCCAAGGTGCTGACGCGCACGATTCGGGGACTCCTCGTCGACGAGGTGGGCGGCGACGACGGCGATCCGACGCCGTGGACAGAGTTTCCAGGCATCATGACGGCGGTGCGAGAGGTGAATGACATGAAGGGGGACGCGAGAGACGTGCAGGTGCGGGCGAAGAGGGTGTTTGCGGGGATATTGCCGGCGTTGAAGATTGGATGGATACCGCCGATTTGGAAAAAGGTTGTGGCGCCGCACGCGCCCGAGTGGATGGCAAATTACGCGTTCGTGCTCGTGTTTACGAATTTGTTTCCGTGGTTGATGGGTCCGATGGAGGGCGTCGATCACGTCGAGGTGCCGACGCCCGAGTGGTTGCGAAAAACGTTCGCGAACGCGCCAAAGTTTATAAAAGTTCCGCAGGCGGTCAAGGCAGAGCGGTGTCGATTTTTGGAGACGTCGCAGTGCGCGAGCGTGTGCGTGAACACGTGTAAAGCCCCCTCGCAGGAATGGCTCAAAGAAGATTTCGGCATGGATTTACACATTCAACCAAACTACGACGATTTTTCCTGTCAATGGAAGTTCAACACGCCGCCGCCGCCCCTCTACGAGGACGCCGCCGTCATGGTTCCCTGTTTCGCCAAGTGCGACTCCGAGTACAAGGGCGAAAAGGATGCGTTTCGCCAGCGCGTCCGCGTCCAAACCGGTGTCGGCATCGTCGACGGCGTGGACACGTACACCGGCGAAACGCTCGAACAGATCGCCGCCCGCGCGAGCGAAGAAGCCAAACGAGACGCCTCTCGCGGCGCGTACGCCGACGGCACCGCCGCCGACGCCTCCGCCTTCGCCGCGCGCGCCGACGACGTCAAATCCGGCGGTAAGTGTTGGTCCGTCGACGAGCGTCGCGACGCCATGAGCGACGTTCGCGCGTCCTAGTCCGCATCGCCGTGTAATCACACCTAAAGTCGCGTAATAATAAATATCTTTTCGATAGGGGAACCACCCACCCTTCACGCGCCCTAGATAGAATGACACATTCGTCGACACTGCGCGACGCCTGCCAGCCGTCGTCGACGGTGACGATGACGACGCGATTACTCGCCCCCGTGGGCGCGTTCGCGCTCGGCGCGTACGCGGAGAATCGCGGGTACGTCGACGCGGCGCTTCGAAAAGCGCGCGATGTCGATCCGAACGTGCGCGCCGGCGTCGACGCGCTCTTCGCGGCGGTGCGAGACGGTGAGCGCGCGGTGGCGGGCGCGGTGGAGGGCGCCGGGGCGGAGAATGCGATCGAGGCGGCGATGCGGGCGATGCGAGAGACGCTGGCGGCGATGACGGCGCCGTTGTTCGCGACGAGCGGGAGAGAGGCGGAGGCGACGCTGGGCGGGGGCGCGGGACGATCGGTGGAAGAGGGCGTGATCGGGGAGAAAGCGACGTCCGTGGTGCGCGGTGTGCGAATGCCGACGCTGGGTGTGCGCGAGATGTTCATCGCGGGCGCGTTGACGGGGATGGTCGTGGCGTACGCGTACGGGCCCGAACGGTGCGCGGCGGCGGCGAGACGTGCGTACGCGAGGTGTGTCGAGGCGGTGAACGACGCGCGGGCGTACGTCGAGGCCAAGATGGATGAGTTTTTGTCGTTGGAGTTTCGCGAGGCGATCGAGGAGACGATGGACGGGTTGAAGGAAGCGCTTCAGGGGGCGCAGAAACAGCTCGAACCGTTGCTCAAATCGAGCAGCGATAATCTCTTCGCCCTCGCGGCCAAGAGTAAAGAGACGACGACCGCGTATGCAGGCAAGCTCACTGCCTTTGTCGGTGACTTGAACGAAAAGTATCTCAACGAGGCCGTCACCATCGTTCGAGCGAGAGCGGTCGAAGGGTTTCAATCCGCCAAATCTGCGGCCAAGTCGGTGGCGCCGGCGCTGGACGCCGCGCGTCGCCACGCGCGCGAGTTCCTCGCCGCCATTCGCGACGGTCTTGTCGCTCCCAAGAGTGATAAATCACAATAAAAGCGACGTCGTCGGCGCTCTCGACGGCGTTCACCCGAGCCCGCTGTTTATGTATATATCATTACCACCGTTCTGTTCCCAACCGACCCATCCGCTCAACTTGTCGTCACACCGCGCGCGAGGATGGATCCCGCGGGTCCGTCCTACGACGCGTCGACCGCGTCGTGGTTTCAGGACTCCTACGCCCTCACCTCGCTCCCGCTCGCCCCGTCCGTGCGCTCCAAACTCCAACGCGCGGGATTCCATTCGGTTCGAGATTTGATTCGCATCACGGGCGGTTCCGCCTCCTCGCTCGCGCGCGAGGCGTCGTTGACCCTGGATGACGCGAACGACGTGCTCAAGGCGGCTCGTCGAGGCGGTGAGGGCGCGGCGCTGCGCGGGGCGAGGAGCGCGGCTGAGTTATTAGAGGAGGAGAGAACGCGAGGACGCGTCTTTACGTTTTGCGAGGCGTTGGACGACGCGTTGGGCGGAGGCGTCTCGAGCGGGGAAATCACGGAATTTTGTGGATGTCCGGGAATAGGGAAGACGCAGTTGGCGACACAGTTGTGCGTGTCGACGCAGACGCCCGCGGCGTTCAATGGATTGGAGGGAGAGGCGGTGTACGTGGACACGGAGGGGAGTTTCATGGCGGAACGCGCGATGGACATGGCCTCGGCGTTGGTGGAATATCTCGGAAAGATGACGGCGATGACGCCCGAGGACGGTGGGAAGCGTGAGATGGAGGAGGCGATGAAAACGTTTACGCCGGAGAAGATTTTACGCGGGATTCATCTGTTTCGATGTCACGAAGTGACCGAACTCTTGGCGGTGTTGGAGACGTTGGGCGAGTTCATCGCCGAGCATCCCAAGGTACGATTAGTCGTCATAGACAGCGTGGCGTTTCACTTTAGACAGGACTTTCAAGACATGGCGCTTCGAACGACCATCTTATCCAAGATGACGAATCGATTGATGTCCATCGCGACGGCGAGACAGGTAGCGGTGGTGACGGTGAACCAGGTGACGGTGAAGCCGCAGCGCGACGGACCGGCGCGATTGGTACCGGCGCTTGGGGAATCGTACGCGCACGCGTGCACGACGAGGGTGATTTTGAGCTGGGAAAACGACGATCGCGTGGCGTTCATCACAAAATCACCGCGACTCGCGCAGGCCCGCGCAAAGTACACCATCACCGCCGGCGGTGTGCGAGACGTCCGAGGCGTCAAGCGAGCGCCGAGCTGATTCGATTTTTCGAGATACGTGAAGAATTCTAGTTACAATATACATGTGATGATCCATCTCTAGTAGCGATACTTTGTGCTGTAATCGCGCGGCGACACGACCAAACCTCTCCCCTTGCGCGCGCCGGTGTAGACAACCTCCACGATGTCGATAAACTCTTGCTTATCGTCCATCGCCCAGTTGACCTTGTTGTTGTTACCCGTCCCGAGATCGATCTGAATGTGTTTATTTCTAAAGAAGAACATCACCGTGCACGGATCGTACAGTTCGTACATTGCATTAAAGTCCGGAACCTGCGTTCGCGAAGGCCAGCCGTCAGTCGCCGCGTCCCGAGCTCGCGCGCGTCGAGCGCATCGAGCGCGTTCCTCTCTCGCGCTCACCTCGTTGATGTCCACCAGATAGATGATAGCAAAGTTTTTAATCTTATCCGCCACTCCCGCCAAGGTCTGCGCGCGTCCGACGGTCAGTCTTCGCGTCTTTGCTCGCTCGATTTCGCGCTCGTACCTCATCCATGCGCATGCACGTGTCGTCGGCGTCCGAACCGAACCGTATGACGACAACGCGGTCCTCCTCGGAGAGGATGGCCTGGTCCACCGCCCAGCCGTTTTTTAGATGGGGCAGCAGATACGACATCCCGCGATGCGTCGGTGGGTGTTTTTCGCGGCGCTCGGCGAGTCGAAGAGTGATGTAGAGGAGCGGGAACGAGCCGGCGAGAAACGGCGAGCGAAGGATCCGTCGTATTCGTGGTTTGTTTTCATTACGTGGCGTGGTAAGTCTAAGTTTAACGTTTCTTTTTTCGCGGTCTCTCGTCGCTGTCGCTCATGTTGGCGTCCTCTCTCGCCGCCTTCTCCTCGAGCTCGTCCCAAGACAAACCTTCCTCTTCGTCTTCGTCCAACTCTTCCTCCTCGTCCTCGTCCTCGGAATCGTACACGCTCTCAGACTCGGACTCCTCCTCGGATTCTTCCTCTTCGCTGTCGCTCGGTTCGAATTCGCTGACCTCTCCGTCCTCGTCCTCTTCCTCGTCGGAGGCTTCGTTGTTGAGGAACTCCCAACCGCCGGCTTCGAGCCAACCGTCTGGGTCCTCCTTGATTTGACGCAACAACGGCTTCCAGTTCAAGTTCGCCTTACCCTCGTAGTACTTGATGTCGAGCGTCGTCAACCATTGCTTGATGTTTTCCAAGTATTGGCTCGGAATTTGATCGATGCGATGGACCTCGCGGTTAAAGTCGCGGAAGATGATGGCCATGTCAAAGTTCTTCAGGTGGAAACCGACGCGCTCCAAGTTGACAACCTCGATGTCCTTAGAGGCGATGACGAGCGGAGGGAACTCGGTGAGCTCGACCAAGCACGACGTCGTCGGCAAAATTTTCGCCGTGGTTTTGTGCGCGACGCCTTGGAAGGCGAGCTCGTGGTACGGAGAGTCAAACTCCAAGTTGAGGTGAGGGAAATCCTTTTCCCAAATGTCTTGCACTCTCTTCGCAAAGTGGCTAAACTCTTTCTGGATCTTCTTCTGACGCTCGCGCTCGCGCTGCTCGTCCTCAATCTCATCCGGATCGTACATGTTACGACGACCGCCGTCCAAGTTTTGCACCGCCTCCATCACCTCTTGATAGAATTGGACGTCTTGCGTCTTCTTCTTGCCGATCATGATTGGATTCTTCAAGTGGAAATGAATCAACGTCTTAATCTCTTGCTTGGCCGGCTGGAAGAAGGCGAAGCGAATGTTTTCGTACATGATATCGACTTGTTCGTCCATCTTGGCGCCGATATACCGCAAACCGTTCGTGTGCGCCTCGAGGGTGCCCGCCTTGCGACCGCCACGACCGCCGAACGTCGGCAACATCCACAAGCCCGTCAGGCGGTGCACGCGCCCAGATGAGAGCACGAGTCGCTCTTGGCGAACCAAATCGGCGCGTTGCGCGCGTTCTGTTTCTCTAGCCACGATGTTACGTCGCAAAGCTTGAATCTCTTGCACGACGTGATTGGCGTGACGAGCGTCGACGCTTCGGAAGCTCACCTCCTTCAAGAAGATCGAGTTCGGAAATCTCACCGCGGCGGCGTACTTTTGTTGCGCCGCGGACGAGCCGGTCGGGTGCTGAAAGTTGATACGAATGAAGGCGTTACCAGCGTCTTGACTCACGGACGCGGACTTCACGGACATGATGTGGAACGGCACGAGCTGACCGTAAATGGGCACGAGGACGGATTCGCGCTCGGCGTCGACGGCGAGCACGAGTTCGTTGTGTCTCGGCGTTGGCACGTCGCGCATAGACTTGTAGGAGACGAATTCAGCTGACGAACCCATCGAGGCGTTTTGAACTTCATCCTCGCCCGCTTGCGTTAAACGCTTATACGTCTCGGCGTTCTTTTTATCCGCCAACGCGCGCTGTCTGCGCTCGCGATCCTCCGCCGAACTCGGACCGGATTGCTCGGCGCCCGTCTTGGCGTCCAAGATCACGCCTCCTTGCTTGATCTTAATCTCGGCGTCCGCGTCTTCCTCGTCATCATCGTCGTCGTCGTCGTTCGTCACGTACGAGATTTCCTTGACGCCCTTCGGGTTCGTCGTCAGGACGGACGCCGCCTCGCCGCCGGCGCCGACCAAAACCGAGTCGGCGATCATGATGGCGTACGTCTCACTCTTGCTCCCTTCCTTGGCGGATGGTTCCTTCAGACCTTGCAAACCGACGGCGAGGTTGAACAGCATGCCCGACTTGATCTTGTTTTCGCACTTTCCGTTCAACGCAAAGGTCATGTCGCGGAACTCGAGACCCATGGCGGTGCCGACATTCTTCGTGAGCTTGGACGCCAACATCGCCCCGTCGACGCCCTCAGCGCTCGTGAGCGACGCCCTGACGGCTTCGTACACGGAGGAACACGTCGCACCGTCGACCAAGGCGGCGATGCCCGCCGCTTGCGCGGCGAGGACGGCGGCGTACGTCGCCTCTTGCGCCGGCGTCGGGTCCACCATGTACGTGCGCCCGACGTTGGAGCAATACTGCGTGTATCGCGCGCCGACGGACATGTGCACGACGGCGGGAGGAGAGGCGTAGTGCAACTTCGTTCCCGCGCTCTCTGCGCTGTACTTCAAGTCGTACTCACCGCCGGATTGGAAGATTGGAGGATAACAAATGTCCACGTGCTCAGGCGCGATTTTCAAACCGAGCTTGGACGGATCGATGATGGTATCCTCCGTCATCTCGGACAATTTGGCGTGCGTCATCTTCTTCTCGTCCTCGATCGTCTCCTCCATCTGCGACACCGCGTACGCCAACGCCTTGCTCGTCAGCGTCACCGCCTTCTTCACCAACTCGACCTCCTTTTCGTCCTTGGCCGCCATGGCGTGCGCCAACCCGCTCGTGATATCCTTAATCTCAATCCCCGCCTCGTTCAACGCGCTCGTCACTCGCGTCATCATCACCCCCTCATTCTTCTCCTTCGCCACCATCCCAACCACCAAACTCTCGCTCTTGATCGCCTCCACGAAGACATCCGCCTGCGCGCTCCCGTCCTCGCCCTTTGGCTTGACGAGCACCTCGAGATCCAACCCGCACGACTCCTTCAACAATTCTCTCGCGCTCTCCAACAGCGCCGCCTTCTTCCCACCCGCGATCGCTCGCACTTTACTCTCCGTGAACATCAACAGCGTGTCCGGAAGCTCGTACGAGAACAACCACACCTGCGTCGCGACGCCCTTGAGGTACCGCAAGTCATCCTCCGTGTTCGCCCCCGTCCCGACGATGAGCGCCGTGGCGCCTCCGAACGCCTCCTCCGCGCCCTCCCCGCGCCACGTCGCGTAGAGCGCTTGCACGCGTCTCGCACACGCCGCACCGTCCATCTCCGGCGCGCCCATGGTCGCGCGCGCGTCTCGTATCCCCGCGCGAGGTCGACCTGGGATCGATTTCAAATCACACAAAAATCAAAAATCAACGACGCGCGTCGCCGGTCCGTCCTCTCTCTCACCCACCGTCGCGCGCGCGTTCGCGGACCGCGAGACGAACGATGCGCGTCTCGATCGATCGATCGATCGCGCGCGCGCTCCGTCCGTCCGTCGCGCGACGCGGTCTGCGGCGCGTTCGACGAGTCGCGGACCGGTGGGTTTCAAGGTTTCACACACGGACCTCTTTGCGCGATCGTCGTGGGCGCGCGGCGACGGCGACGCGCGAGACGCGCGCGCGGCGACGGCGTCGGTCGTCGACGACGCGGGACGACGCGTGGTGATGGTGGCGTCGTGCGCGTCTCGCGCGTCTCGCGCGTCGTCGGTGTCGGTGAGGATGGGGACGCGTCGTGAGCGCGTGGGGCGTCACCGCGCGCGAGGCGGCGGTGGGACGACGCGCGCGCGCGAAGGCGACGAGGACGACGACGCGGACGACGGCGAGGTCGGCGCGCGCGCGAGGCCGTTGGTGGTGTGCGATGGAGCGAACATCGCGTGGTGTTACTCGGCGGCGTTGCACGCGGCGTTCGGGAGTAAACACAAGTGCCCGTTGTCGAGAGGCGTGACGGCGGCGTTGGAGCACTTTTCGAGCGGCGGCGCGGCGGATGTCGTGGCGTTCGTGCCGTCGACGTACGTGGAGGGACCTCTGCACGGATTGTGCGATGGTGGGAGTTTAGACGCGCTCGTGGCGAGACACGTGGTGTATCTCGGGAACGGGAGGTGGAGGAACGAAAGGTTGGCGGCGGAGGCGGCGCGAGGACGGGTGAAACTCGTCGAGCGGGACGGAAAGCGAAGCGCGGATGATTTGACAATCATCGAGTACGCGAGGAAGCGAGAGGCGTTCATAGTGTCGAATGATCGGTACGGTGATCATAAGATGGGTCAGGGGGAGTTGAAGAAGTATCTCAAGGGACGCTTGTTTGATTACGAGTTTTTGTTTCAGACGGATAGAGAGAAAATTGCGCGAGACGCGGGCGCCGCGAGCGAGGTTCGCGTCGGGAGCGCGTTTTTACCGCCACCGCCGGCGAATGAAGGCGATGGGGTGAATTGGGATCGGAAAGTGCACGCGGAGGGAAGCTCGAGACCGTGGGCGCGGTACGCGAAGGACCAGACGTGGGGCAAACGACCTCGAATGAAGAAACGCAGGTCGATGAGCAAAGTCGTGCGCGTGCAGCAGGCGAGCTCGGATGATTTAGGTTTCCCGTATTGGGCGCTGGACGATGAGCTCATTCCGTGCACGTTCAATCCGAGCTGTAAATTTTAGATGTGTCACTACTAGCGGTACTTGTACAATTTTTTTCTAGTCTTTCTAGTCCGTCGTTTCCCCGCGCTTCTCGAGCGTCTTCGCAACCTTTTTTAATTTCTCTACATCCGGTAACGGCACGTTCGCCTTGCTCGCGGCGTCCTTGGAGAACGACCACGCGATGCACCATCTCGACGTTTTCCCGTGCACGAGCTCAGTCGTGCGCACGGCCGGCACACGCGTGGCGTGGAAGAGACTTCGCATCTTCGTCATCGTACTCTTCTTTCCGCACATCGTCGTGAACCAATGAATCGACTCCTTCATCTCGAGCGAATCCGCAAACATGCGTTTCACGAACGCTTCCTCTCCTCCCGGACACACCATCTCGATCTCCGTCCCACCGCACGCGGTATTCGGATTCAGCCCGGCGTCCTCCATGGATTCGAAAAACGGTGGATTACACATACAAAACGTAAACCTTTCCCCCTCCTCGACGACACCGCGAAGGATGCGATCGCGCGAACCATCCTCGTCGCGCGCATCGCGTATCTCTATCAAACGCTCGAGATGAGGATTCTTTCGCAGATTTTCCCTCGCGCTCTCCAACGCCTCGTCCGTCACGTCCGTGCCGACGAATCGCCACCCAAACGTCGACGCTCCGAGCAAAGGATAAATCACGCTCGCTCCCGTCCCGACGTCCAACACGCGCGTCACGCCGGCGTTCTCATCCCCATACGCCTCAGAGGGCGAGGACAACCGATACAGCTTCTCCAACCACTCTAAATACCGCGTTCGATTCGTCGCCGTCGGCACTAAGTGTCCCCGCGGCACGTCCCATCCCGCCACCCCGTGTTCCACTCTCAATATCGCCCCCGTCAGCGCTTTCGTGGACGCCCAATCCGTAAAATCCACCCCACACGTTTGTTTTCCCGTCTTGGCGCACGTTCGCCGCGTCACCACCGCCGCGAACGCCTCGTCCGCGCGCGCCAACGCCTCAAAGTCGTAACGAGGCGCATTCGTCCCTCGCGCGCCCATCGCCCCCGCGCGCGCCCTCTTGCGCGTTCCCGCGCCACCATCGCGCGCCATGACGCGGATCACTTTCCTCTTCACGCGTCTCCGCGCGTCAACGCCTCCATCGACCGCGTCGACGCGTGAGGTCGACGGGCGCGCGCCGATGCAGCGTCTGACTCGGCAGTGGACTTTTTAAAATCGAGCTCGCGATCCGACACTTTGAGCCGCGCGCGTCGATCGTTCGGAGTCTCTTCGACGCGATGGCGCGCTTAGACAGCTCGAGCGAAGACGATGAGATCCCCCTGGCGGCTCGCGCGCGCGCGGCGTCGACGGACGCGGTGCCGGTGGCGCCCTCACACGCGAACGAACGACCGACCGAGGTGGCGCGACCGAGCGCGCCGGTGACGACGACGACGGGCGGTGGCGCGCGCGTCGGTGCGGGCGCCGCGGGCGACGCGTCGAGCGATGACGATGACGTGCCTTTGGCGCAGCGCGCCAAGTTGGTGAGTCCCGGGAAGCCGTTGAGCTCGGTCGTGCCCCAATCCTCGACGCATTTGCCGAGGCCGACGGCGGCGGCGCCGGCGAAACCGCCGCCGGTCGTCGCGCGACCGCCTGTGGTGACGCCGAGACCGCCCGTGGGTGGATTTAAAATGTCGAAGAGACCGGTGGCGATGCCGGCGAAGCAGAGCTCGCGGTTGGATAGCTCGAGCGATGAGGAGGACGCGGGCCCGATCGCGGGAGCCCCGAGCGAGGGTTACGCGGAGAAGCGAGCGAGAGAGGAGCGAGAGCGCAAGTTGATGAAGTTGAAGAAGGAAAAGAAGCGCGCGGAGAAGCGAGCGAGAGAGGAACGAGAGCGTGCGAGACAATCTGTGCCCGCGGTGAAGCGTCCGAAGAAGAATTTGAGCGAACAAACGGGCGGCGCGAAGAAAGGGGCGGTGGTGCAGTGGAAGACGCTCGAACACAACGGCGTGGTGTTTCCGCCGGCGTACGAGCCGCACGGCGTGCCGTTAACGTACGATGGTCGAGATATCGTGCTTTTGCCACACGAAGAGGAAATCGCGGGTTTCTTCGCCGTGATGAAGGACACAGATTACGCGCAAAAGCCAGTCTTTGTGAAGAATTTCATGGACGGTTTCAAAGCCGCCCTCAAGAATGGTCCGCACGCGTTCATCACCGACTTTTCCAAGTGTGATTTCACCAAGATGTTCATGCACTTCTTGGCGATTAGAGAGAAGAAGAAAGAGATGACGAGCGAAGAAAAGAAGCGCATCAAGGCGGAAAAGGAGAAGGCGGAAGAAGCGTACACGTGGGCCACCATCGACGGTAGACGCGAAAAGGTTGGAAACTTTCGCATCGAGCCTCCCGGTTTGTTCCGCGGACGCGGTGAACATCCGAAGATGGGGAAGATCAAGCGACGCGTCATGCCCGAAGACATCACCATCAACATAGGAAAAGACGCCAAGGTTCCCGAGCCTCCGGCTGGACACAGCTGGAAAGCGGTCATCCACAACGACACGGCGACGTGGTTGGCGGGCTGGAACGACGTCATCAACACCAAGGATTGGAAGTACGTGCAATTCGGTGCCACTTCGAGCGTCAAGGCGGAAAGCGACCAGAAGAAGTACGAAAAGGCCCGTTCGCTCCATAAATTTATCGAGAAGATCCGCGCCGACTACAAGAGAAACATGATGAGTGAATCAAAGGAGATGGCGCAGCTCGCCGTCACGACGTACTTGGTGGACAAACTCGCCCTTCGTGCCGGTGGCGAAAAGGATGAAGATCTCGCCGATACCGTCGGTGTGTGCACGCTTCGCGCCGGACACATCAAGTTCATGGAGGACAACGTCATCGAGTTCGATTTCTTGGGTAAGGATTCCATCCAATATCTCCAAGAGCACAAGATCGACGAGACGGCGTACAAGTGCTTGCAGCGCTTTGTTCGCGGCAAAGGTCCAGAGATGGACATTTTCGACGCCGTGGATCCCTCCAAGGTGAACGCGCACCTTCAAACTCTCATGCCGGGTCTCACTATTAAGGTTTTCCGCACGTACAACGCCTCCATCACGCTCGACCTTCTCTTACAGAACACCAACAACAAGGACACGACGCTTCAGAAAAAGGCGACGTACGACGCCGCCAACAAGGAGGTTGCCATTTTGTGTAATCACCAAAAGGGCGTGAGCAAGGCGCACGACGCGCAGATGGAGAAACTCAACGACAAGAAGAAAGACCTCGCGAAGCAAATCACCGAGATGAAGAAGAACAAGGACGACAAGAACCAAAAGAAGAAGCTCGCCGCGCTCAAGGAACGCGCCAACAAATTGGCCATTCAAATGAACATGAAGGAGGAGCTGAAAACGGTGTCGCTCGGTACGTCTAAAATCAACTACCTCGATCCTAGAATCACCATTTCCTGGTGTAAGCGTCACGAAGTGCCACCGAACGTGGTGTTCACCAAGGCGTTGATAGACAAATTCCACTGGGCCATGGATTGCGAGATGGATTACCGCTTTTGCGAAGAGGCGAAACCCGCCGTCGCCGAGTGAAGACGTTAAAAGTCGCGAAATTGTTATAACAAAAAAAAATGTGATATGTTACTTGTGCGCCCGAACGCAAATGCGAGAGATTGCGAATAATCAAACTCGAATCAGCGCTTCGATGCGCGCTTTCGATTCGATGTCGTCACTCGACGCAATCTCGCGCGTTTGCGTTCTCTGCATCGAGCGCGCTCACGCGGACGCCTCGAGAGGTCGCTCGATGACCTCGTCGGGGATCCCGAGCACGGCCGCGAACGCGCTCTCGGGAGCGCCCTCCCCGGTTCGTTCGATGTCTCGAAACACCTTGATGAGCTCGGACGAGTGCACCGCGCCCGAGAGCACGTGCCGCGCGCCGATGATGAAATTCGGAATCGAGTGGATGCCCATTCTTCTTAAGATGTGCAGCGCGCCCTCGATCTCATTTTCACCCTCTCCGGACGCGAGAAACGCCTCTGCCGCGGCCGGATCGACGCCAGCCGCGGACGCCGCCTCGAGCAGCATCTTACGATCGTTCAGCTTTTGCCCATCCTCAAAGTGTCTCTTGTTCAAATCGTTGTACAGCGTCTCGCTCGCCGCGCACCCGTAGTTTTTCGTCACCCACTGTACCAACCGATGACTCTGCATCGTGCTCGAAGCTAATCGATCGAGATTGAAGTGTTTAATCCCCACGTCCTCCCCGCGCTCCTTTAACCGATGTCGTCTCTTTTGCGCCTCAAACTCCTTCTTCCCGCCCCATTTCCGCTCGAGCCGCGCGCGATTCGTCTCGCTCCACCCCTCATCCCTCGGATACTCGGGCTCGAGAAAAAACGGCACTCGCAACACCGAGAACCGCAACGGATTATTCACATCGAGAGGTTTCGCCTGCACCTCGCGCATGGCGCGCTGCAACTGCCGCTTCCCGATGTACCCGTTGGGTCACATGGTATCCGACACGAGCTCCACCGTCACCAACTGATGTTTCCCTCGACTGACCACCAGCGACGACGACGACGACGACGACGACGACATCGCCCGCATCGCCCGCGCAAACATGACGACGCTCAGTTTACTTTTTATCCACCGTCTCGTGCGTGTGTCCCGGAGGCAACGCGAATCCGTCCACCGCTTCCGAAAAGCGCACGACAACCTTATCGGGCGTGATCTCCGCGCTCTTGACGCCGACGAGCGCCTTGATGACGGCGCTCGCCACCTCCTTACGAACCTCGGGCGTTCTGCACGCCTTGGGCAACCACGCGATGTGCACGAAGGGCATGTACCGACGACCGGACGACGTGTGACGACGCGTGGCGGTGAGGTGAAAAAACTGTCCCGCGCGCGCGACGAATTGACGACAAAAGTCGACGCGCGAGACGCGAGACGAGCGTCGCGCGAGACGCGAGACGCGAGTGGTTCGTTCGTTTCGAATCGTCGTCGATCGAACGCGCGCGCGGAGGACGTCTCGCGCGCGAGAGGAGGGGTACATTCGCGGGGCGGCGTCCCGGCGGCGGCGGCGCGCGCGAGGGTGCGATCATGAAGGTGAAAGTCATCTCGCGCGTCGCCGAGGATTACACGCGCGAGCGTAAGACGGATCGGCTCAAGGTGCATCGGAATCTCGATCCCGAGCTGCGGCCGATGCACCGCGCGGTGGAGTATAAACGAGCGCTGAACGCGGTCAAGTTGGACAAGACGTTCGCCAAGCCATTCGCGGGACAGTTTAGCGGACACGCGGATGCGGTGCTGTGCATGGCGAAGAGTCCGACGTCGCTCACGGAACTCGTGAGTGGGGCGGCGGATGGGGAGATACGGGTGTGGGACGTGCCGTCGAGGAAGGTGTCGAGGATATTAAAGGGACATCGAGGCGCGTGTCGGGGCGTGTGCGTGTCCAAGGACGGGGACGCGGTGGTGTCGTGCGGAGACGACGCGACGATTCGGTTGTGGCGATTGCCAAAGGCGGGAATGGGTGAGATGAGCGATCCGACGAGGAAGACGCCGGTGATGGAGACGGCGGATGTGTACCTGGAGAATAACGGATTCAGAGACTGCGACGCGCACTGGGGGAAGCGGGAGTTCGCCACCGCGGGGGCGACGGTGCAGGTGTGGAGCATGGATCGAGGAAGCGCGCTGCACACGTTCGAGTGGGGGACGGATACTGTGCTCTCGGTGCGGTATAATCCGGTGGAGACGGATATTTTCGCGTCGTGTGGATCGGATAGATCCATCGCGCTCTACGACGTGCGCATGGAGACACCGCTCAAGAAGATCATCATGCAGACAAAGTCGACGAAATTGTGCTGGAACCCCATGGAAGCGTTCAATTTCACCGTTGCGAATGAGGACACGAACTTGTATTCGTACGACATGCGCAAGATGGACATCGCCACGTGCGTGCACAAGGATTTCGTCAACGCCGTGATGGACGTCGATTACTCGCCGACGGGTAGAGAATTCGTCGCCGGTAGTTACGATAGAACGGTTCGTCTGTTCGACTACAACGCTGGACACTCGAAAGATTGTTACCACACGAAGCGCATGCAGCGAGTGTTCTGCACGCGATTCTCCATGGATGGCTCGTACGTGTTTAGCGCCTCGGACGACATGAACGTGAGATGCTGGAAGGCGGATGCGAGCGCGCAGCTGGGAACGCTCGCGCCCAGAGAGAAGCGCAAGCACGCGTACAACGCGTCGCTGAAGGATCGTTTCAAGCACATGCCGGAGATTCGACGCATCGCAAACCATCATCACGTGCCCAAGGCTATTCACAAGCAGACCAAGCTGCGTCGCACGATGCAAGACGCCGAGACTCGCAAGGCAAGACGCCGCGTCGCGCACGCAGCACCGGGCGCGGAGAAGGAGGAGTTCAAACCGGCGAGAAAGAAGAAGATTCTCGCCGAGGTGGAATAATCGAACGTGTGAATAGACGTGTACATGATGTAACAACAAGATTTTTTAGGGTGAAACAAAACGTCCCGCGGCTACTTGCGCAAGGCGTCCAATCGCGCCTGTAAATCATCATCCAGACCCCCACCCGCGGACTCCGCCGCGCCCGCGCCCTCCAACACAGCCGTCGGCGCCGCACGCTCCGTCTCCGCCGCCACGCTCACCTTGCCCGCGGGTGCGGAGATCAACTCCGCGCCGACGTTGCATCCCAATTCGTCCAACACCGCGTTCACCAGTTCCTCAGTCTCCTCCTCTTCGTCATCCACCGCGAACGCGTCGTCGATCGCGTCGCCCATTACCTCCGTCGTCATCTCCATCTTTTCGTTCTGTCTCTCAAACTCTTTCAAAATATTTTGCAGAGACGGAATGTTGAGCTTTGTGTTCATCGATTTCATCGCCGACGTCACGCCTCGCATCGCGTCCGCCATCGCCTGCGTGCTCTTCAGCGTTTGCATTCGAAGCGACACCCCTTGTAACTGTGACTTGAGCGAATAAAATTTCGTGATCGAGTGTCTCGTGCGCACTAAATCTTTCGCCATCACCTGCGTCGAAAAACACTCGTCAGTCGTCTCGTCGGTTATCGCGTCTCGTCTCTCACCCCTCTCGCCGTCTCTCGCCGCATCACCACCCAACGCGCGCGTCCGCTCCGATCGACGCACCTTGACGGCACCCATCTGATTCGCCTTGGCCATGCGCTTAATCTCCGCGATGAGCTTCTTTTCCTGCGACATCATCGACGTGCGCTCGCGGTCGATCTCTCGAATGGACCGATCGAGCATGCGTTTATTCTCGCGCAAGAGCTCGGTCGGGGTCTTTTGTCTCTTGAATAACCACATCGTGATTGAATGTCGCGTCGCGTCGCGTCGTCGTCGTTCGATCGGCGCGTCGCGCGCGCGCGGGAGTGTGACGTCGCGCGCGGGAATGTGTCCGATTTGTGGACAGGTGGTGCCTTTTGCTCGGGACGGGACAAAGAGAACAGAAATTCGATTCGTTACACTCATGGACCGCCCTTGTTCATGAAGACTCTGGCGGCGATGGCGATGGCACACGCGATGCCAAAAGCGGCGGGACCGAACTTGGCGAGGGGCGCGGCGGCGCCGGCGGCGGCGACGTCGACGTGGGCGGCGATGACGGCTTTCAAAGCCTCGTACGCCTTGTCCACGTCGTCGTTGACGATGACGGCGTCGAAGAAGCCGTCGACATCCTTCTTGGCCATCTCCGTGCGCGCGTTTTCGAGACGCTTCAGGACGGCGTCTTCGGTCTCGGTGCCTCGACCTCGTAACCGACGCTCGAGCTCCTCCATCGACGGCGGCGCAATGAAAACGTACGCCGCCTTCAAATCACTCTTTTTCACGAGCTCGGCGCCTTGGACGTCGATGTCGAGTAAACATATCTTACCGCTCTTCGACACCTTGCGCACGGCGGCGAACGAGGTGCCGTAGATGTTTTGATGCACGTGCGCGTGTTCTAAAAATTTCCCATCGGCGATGTCCCGCTCCATCGTCGCCTTGTCCACAAAGTTGTAGTGCGTCCCGTTCACCTCTCCCGGACGCGGCGCGCGCGTCGTGTGCGACACCGAAAATCCAAACTTATCGGGAAACTCGCGCTGGAGCATGGCGATGAGCGTACCTTTCCCCACTCCCGAGGGTCCTACGACGACGAGCGGTCGCGGCATGGCGCTCGATCGCGCGCTCACGCGTCCGTTTCTTCCGCACCTCCGACGCGATCGAGGCCGAGTCGACGCGCGCGTTCGCGTTCTTTCGCCGCGCGACGGAGCGAATCCGCGTCCGCCGACCCGAGCTCGCGCGCGCGCAAGTATTCTCGGCGGAGCGCTTCAAACTTTTTGAGCGCACGCACAAACGAACGCGTAATCAATCGTCAGTCGTCGCGCATTTTCGTCGTCGTCGGGCTCGATCGCGCGGGTAACGCGCGCGTCGCGATGCGTACCTCCTCCTTGTCCTCCGTCTTGAGTTCGATGCGCGTCGGAGGTCGCCGCAACATGCACCAAAGTCTGAGGCATCGCTCGAAATCGACGGCTGAGGAGAGCGCGCGGGCGGGCGAAGGCGGGTCGACGTCATTCGAAGGCGTGCGCGTTAGTATATCGATGAGAACATCACAAAACGAAGACAACAACAATGATTATTATTATCGCCCCTCGGCGATGAGCTCTCGAGTCTTGGCGATGTTGGTCTCCACGACGTCGAGCCGACTTTTCGGCACGGGCGCGAGCCCGTTGAATGAATAGTGTCCCGCGAGTTGGTTCAACGCGTTATAAAACGCCCGTCCGGACGCCATCTTCGAGCTTCCACCCGGAGCGTACTTCCCACTCCAATCGTTCGATTTCTTTTGAAACACCGCGATCGCCTTCTCCCGCGTCGGGTCGTACACGTCCATCGCCAAGAGCGTCTCCACCTCGTCCACAAACGTCAACGTATCGCTCTGGTACGTCGTCAAATTCGGATTCGTCGACGCGCTCGCCGGTTTGAACTTTCCACCACTCTTTGTGTTTTCGTAACTCTCCACCCCGGCCGCGTCCGCGGCGAGAATCTTCGCGCGACAATCCGCACCGTCCGCCGTCGGGTCGCACACCTCTCTGAACGAGCGGTCCGCCGAGTTGGCGGCCAACACCTCTCTCGACGCCGTCGTCGTGACGAACGCGCTCGCCAGCGCGAGCATCGCGCGTCGACCGGTCACCGTCGTCGCCTCACGCGCGTCGAGTACGTCGCGAGACGCGCGCGCGAGCGTCGCGGCGCGACGGGGACGGTTTCTCGAGGATGACGCGCGGGACGTCGACGAGCGCGCGGGAGCCGCGCGAGAGACGCGCGAGGCGAGCGAGGCGTACGTCGGAGACATTGCGGCGTGCGTGCGTGCAGACGTCGGCGTCGCGGTGGCACGCGAGGCGCGGTGTGCGGCGGCGCGCGCGCGAAAAGTGCATTGCGTGACGTCGACGTCAGCCGTGAGTGGAAAATGGAAAAAACAGACGCGCGACGGGCGAACACGTCGTTCGAGGGATTTCGTCGAGACGCGCGCGGCGAACGGTGCGACCGAGCTGCGGTTCGATGGATGATGTGTCGTTGATTCACACCCACGGTGCCCATCCGGGGTACATGGCGGCGAGTTTGAACGGATCGCGCGCGTCGTGTAAGAGCTGTCGCACCTGTCCCTTGATGGACCGGAGCTCGCCGTCTTCGTAACCGTCGAGTTTTTGTTTGACGCGCATGAGCGCGCGCTCGGCGTCGAGATTTCCTTCGTTTGCGTCGTTTTTCGCGGCGCGGTCGCCGTGGATCAGGGCGGTGATAGGATTGAGACCGGCGACGCGCGCGACGGCTTGTCGACCGGCGTTGACGGACCACTTGAGAATCGGGTCGTGGACGAGGACGGCAATGACGGTGGTGAGCGCGTCTTTATTCGCGCGTAACACCTCCATAGTCTCCTCGCAACATCGACGCATGATGCCCTCGACGCCACACGCGCCCATGCCGTCGACGATGTCTCTGGTGAGACGAAACGGGACGCGCTCGGGAGTCTTGAGCGTCAAGCCTTGCTCAAAGGTGACGCCGAAATCAATGTGCACGAATTCGGCGGTCCATCGATCGATCATGATGTTACTGCTGTGTCTGTCGCCGAGACCGATGACGTATCCAACCATTGAATTCACCGCGCACGATCGAATGTAATTGACGCGACGTTCGAACCATGCGGCGGGTTCGCGATAGTGCTCAGTGAAAAAGTTGTGCATGACGGGTCGGAAATTTTCGCACACCTCGGCGTAATCCTTGTGCAGCGTATCCGGCGTGGAATTGCGCATCATTTCGGACGCTTGGACGTGTTTCATGTCCTGTGGACGGTACCGCTCGTGCGCGCACGCTCGGGCGTGAATGAGATACGTCGAGAGAAGGATGGTCTCGTCGACCCATTCGAGTAATCCGGCTTCGGGAGAAAACGGAATCACCTTGTACGTTCGAATGCGCATGTTTCGCGAATTCGTGCTCATGTTTTGTTTGAGCAGCGTGTTCACGAGGCCGAAAAATTGTTGGATGACGGCGTCTTGACGCAAATCGTCGTTCCCACTCTTGGCGAGTTGCAGATAAATCTTCCCGTCTGAGCCGTGACACTTGAGGAGTTTCGGTTCGTTGATGCCGCCGACGAGCCGCGTCGTCTCGTGAAAGTGCGTAAAGTACGGAAAGCTTCCATCCGGGTATTCGCACCTGGGATCGATCTCGATGTGCGCCGTCGGTACCGGTACCGATGTCAGATTACTCAGCGAGCGCTTTTTCACCGCGTTCGGAAGATTGTGATTCAAGACGGCTTCGTCTCGAGACAATTTCAATCGCGCGATGGAAATGTACGCCTCGATGAGACGATTCATGTCTCCGACCAAACACTTTCGGGCGTTTGAATCCGACGAAAACGTCTTGAGAAGTTTTGTCGCGGCCGCGACTTTCGCCGTCGATGAGTGCACGCCGTATCGCGACGCTCTGTTGCCTCGAGACAACGCATGCAGTTGATACAAGACGTGGTGCGGGTGATCTCGCATCATGCGCATCACGAGCTCCTCGAGCACTTGACTAAACTTGTTGCCGACGTCGGAGGACGTCCCGAGTCGACTGACGATTTGGTGCGAGAGGTCAAGGAAGATGTAACTCGGAATCGTGCGACGAGTGGTGAGCTTGATGATCTCCTCGTTCACCTGGTTGATGATTTTTTGTCGCATCGCCGTAATAGCGCCGCTCTGCTGACCGCAATGCGTGAACCACAACGCGATGCATCTGAAGACGCTCGCTTGTGCGTTCCACCCGCCGGCGTCGAGTGATCTTCTGTATCCCTGTAAAGTGCGTATGAGGGCGTGCGAGTGCGCCAAGGTCCGCTCGTCGAACTCTTGTCTATCATTCTTGACTTGCATCTCGAGCGGAACGAACCGTGCTTGCAAGCCTCGAATTTCGCGCGCGAGATCTTCGTACGCCTGCGATCCTTTCTTCTTGGACACGAGCGCGATTCGCTTCTTTTCCGCTTCACTTTTCACTGTGATCAGTTCCGCTTCGTTCGTTCGTCGTAAACGTTCGGAACGAGCCCACTCGGGGGAGTTGAAACGTTCTTCGAGTTGACGATATTGCGAATCGGCGAATTGCGCCAATCGATAATGACAGCGGCTCAGTAATCGCAACTGCGTCACGTCATTGACGCCGTCTTTGGAGTACACGACGGTGTTCGCTTCTTTTTTCGACTTGTTCTGACTCAGACTCAGCTTGTACGATTCGTTCAAGCCATCGATGCAGTCTGCAAACTTTTGATAGAGCACGATGCTCGACTCAGTTCTCGCGCTCGCCTGCCATTTCGCCAACAAACAGAGAAGCTCATAAAATCGTGGATCGGGCGTTTTCATCGTCGTCGTGAGCACGTACTCCGCTCCTTGACGAGCGCGGTACAGCTTCTTACCGTCATTCATGAGTTGCAGCATCGAGTGTACCACAGCGATGGCGGATTCAGATTTCCCTTCGGCCCAGAGCAACTTGGCCTCTTCGACGCGCCAAGGAGACGTTCTCGAGAGAATCAAGTCGGGCAGAGGCTTCGTGCCCGGATCGGACGGACGACTCGCCATGATGCGCAATTTTCTCATCGCTTGTACGCCTTCGGTCAAGTTTCCATCCTTTCGAGCCAGGATGGAGGTTCGCGTCATATGCTGCGCAAAGTTCTCGTGCAACGCCGCCAAACGCAAGATCACGCCTTGAATCGCGAGAGAAGGCTCGATCAGTTTGAACGGCATGTCGTCGACGCGTCGAGCATTCCAGCATATCTTAAGACTCTGGATGGCGTTGTCTCTTCTGGCTTTGTGTTCGCTGCCAAAGTGACGCCACAATTTCGCCGCCGTGCTAACGTCGTCGAGCATGCGCATGCGCATGATGGCGACGTTCATCGCATCCGCTGACTCCGTTCCATCACTGATCAGTTGCTTTAATAACTCTGCACGCGATCGGTTGGCTTCGTAACTAGCGCTATCACCGTCGCCTCTTTCGAGCGCGCGAAGCGAAGAGTGCAGATTTTGATTGAACTTTGGCGCGCCCGAATTTTGAGTACGCATCAACGCCATAGGGAGCGTCCACTGACCGGCTCTCCAAGCCGCTTCGTATTGCACATCTTTCAATTCTGGCACGCAGAGCTCTTCGTCTGTGAGAGATTTGGAATAGTTGCGCAGTAAGTGCAAACAACCGAGCTGTCGCAAGGCTTTCAACATGGCAATGTTTGAAGATTGCACTTTCCCCCCGTCGCCGATGTCGCTTCGCAGCAAATCATGTCCGGCGAGAGATCTATACCAGTGACCTTCCTCCTCGCTCACATGTAGCTGCAAGTCAAGTGAATTAGAATGCAGCAGGCCGTACAGTCCGTCTGGTTCGGAGATTTCGGACTGTGCTTGTAGTAAAATTTGAAGATGCGGTGGAACGTCATCAGTCATTTCACCGTGCAAATCAGATTCATCCAGAGAGACGGTGCCGCTCTGCTCTTCCAACCAATGCTCTACCAACAGTATGGCCATCAACGGTGCGTGAGTTTCTATAGCTGCTCGTGCCGCGATGAGATAGTCCACCTCGAACCAGTAAACTTTCGTCCAATGGGTTGGTGATTTGTTTTGTTTACTCAAATTCTCAAGTTTCGCAGTGCCAGCCAGTTTGCCTCTATCTCTGAAAGCGCGCACCCGCTTCCATCGAAGGCATTCAAGAGCAGAAAGGATGACTTTTGCCGCATGTTTCCCCTCGAGCTCGCTCGCGTTGCTCAAGCACATCGCTATGCCGCGACTCGATTGCTCACGCAAGGCTTTTCGAGTAGGCGTCATGTCGCCATCAGAAATCTCAAGAAATGTGTGCGGCAACACAAGTTCTGCTAAACTCGCATCAGTGTGGACTAGAGGTGCCAGAATATCAAACATTGGATTGCTTCGACACTCTTTGAGTAGCCTGTAAGCCAGTGTACGAATCCAATCCTTGAAAGATGTGTTCGACCCAATCTTCCAGAGACGTTCGTCGTCGAGACCATAGGTATCGGTAACCATCAAGCTCGCGTCCTTGCGTTGAAACGAAGTTTGATCGCGTGACTTCTTTTTCACGAATGGCGCGAGGAACATTTGTTCCGCTGCAGTCATGCCCTCGAACTTCGAGGCGACGCCGCCCAACGAAAGAAGCTCCTGGATAGCTTCCGCAGATGCGCGCACCGTGGCGCTCTTTGGGGAGCACAACAGCCCACTCAAATATCTCAAAACTACGGTTGCACAATCTGACTTTTCGTCCTTTCCGTTGTTCAGCTTCGGGGCTTGGAAAGCGATGGCGTACGGCCTCAAAGGTCCGAGAGTGGACAAGAGCTCTGCGGCGATGGCAAAAAGCTCGGCGTCACCGACCTTGGCACACAGTTCTGCAAATATCCATATTTTCCCAGGAATCGGAGATGATTCGTCTTCACACTTGAGCTTGAGCGTGTCTATGTCTTCCAACGCCTCGAGACCGCCAGCGTGCAACACTGATCTCCACAAAGATTTCGGCAAGGTTGGTACGAATTCTACCAGTGACGCCAACTTCTTGTCGGAGTCCGCTGTGTCTAAAGCGATTTCGTTAATACCCTCGATATGAGCGAGCTCTTTTACTTCCGTCAGCGGTGGCAACAACCTAAACGCTTCATATATACACCTTGGAGGGAAATTGTAGATGGTTGTCAGGAAACTCACTGCACCATTTTTCAAAGCCTTCGGTGAAGTCTCCGTCTCGATGACGGATGAGAGAACAAACACGAGTGGCATCAACAGGGTTTCCATCGTCAAAGACAGCTCACTCTGCGCGTTTCCCACGTGCGAAAACTTTTCGTATGCGCTCAAACAGAGATTCTGCAAAATTTTCATGCATTTTGTACCTATTGTGTGATCACTCAAACTGGGAATGAGCATGAAGTGGACGTAGCGGAACGCCGCTGGAGTCTGAACTTTTTCACCAATGCAACTCAATAAGACAGTCAGGGATGATAAAGTTTTCGACTTGTGTCTCGACGACGTTGCGCTATCGAGAGCTTCGTGTATCCGCAGCATGCACTCAAAAATGATATCCGTGTCCCAATCAATTTTAGACTCTTTCAGGAAACTCTCAACTATCCCAACAATATCGCGCGATTGGCTGTACGGAGGCGGAACATCGAACAACTTCGCCCTTTCGACCGGATCTCTCGCCAGAAGTAAAAGCTCAGTCACGATCGTAACCCGAGTCGACGCTAAGTCCGCGCTCCGGTTACCATTTGAGGTCTTGAGTAAAGAACTGGCAAAGTTCAGCGCGTCGACGGCTTGACGATCGGGATTGGATTTCCCTGACAATGTATACAAGCGCGCGTAAACGGCATCCCACTCAGACCGAAGGATTTCACTGAGTGACATTTCACAAGTAACGCTCAGCTCTTTCAAGAAAATGTGTTCCTGTCCATAGATTAATGGAGGAAGCAACGAACGTTTGAGATGCAATGCGACGTCTTTTTTCGAAGTGTCACTCGGCATTCCAAGGAATTCTGGTATCTCAAATATCAGAGATAGCGGCATCCCGCCGTCAATCCACAGTTTCCCAATCGTCTTCAGGTGGTACGTGACAAAAGAGTGGAGCGATCGATGACCTGTTCCCTCTGCGAGATATCTAATCGCATTGACAGCTGGCGTTTGCATGTCTTTTTCACGCCTAGCCCGGTGATATATGATGATGTACGCACACCACGGCTCAAGAACGCGAGACACGATGCCGACGGCGGCAATGATATACAAGCTGGACCATTCTTTTTCGGCATCGAACGCGTCCGCCATCGTGGCCATCTCTAAATCACCGGTTGGAAGAAACCGACACTTCATCGCGAGTCCGGGAACAACAGTATTCTGAAATATACTCATGTGATCTGCCTCCTCGTAAAAGTCGAGCACGGACGCCAATGCTACACCAGCATGAATGCGTACTAAGTAACTAGGATCATTCAAAAGCCATGCCAGGGTCGCACCGAATTGCGGTTGAAAGTAGTCCAAATTATATTTGAAGAGCGAAAAGATGCAATCGGCGAGATGAGCGCGAGCTTCTGGATTTCTCAACCCGGTCGGAACTTCATCGTCCGCGATGCCCGCAGCTTGTGATACCAAGTCGAGTAACGTTTCATCTATGTTGCCTGGTATCTCAGTGTTGACGTCACTCGCTCTTATCGCGCACAGTCCACGAGTCAGCTCAGTGACTTGCATCAACAACCATTCCCTCGCCGACGACGTGAGTCCGGCGTTTTCATCCAAATTCACTTGCCCCCTCGCCACCGCCTGCAGAACGGGAACGATATCATCGATCGCACATTGACTTTCTACTCGTCCTATAAAAGATATCACAGTTTCAGCGATGTCTTGAGATATTCCGATACCGCACGCTCCGCGCGGAGGCGCACCTTCCGGTGGAACCGAGTGCCGCAACAACTTCGCAAGCGCCTTGGTGACTTCACCTGGATGTACTGAAAACATGGACTTCGCGCAGTCGAGGACTTTTCTGATCATCTCTTCACTTTTAACGATCGTTGTCTCGTATTCACTCGTTCGTGATGACGACGTGGTGGCCATTTGAGACGTGTTTGATCGCTGCGTCTGCGAGAAGTCAGCCGAAACCATTTCAAAATCCATATCAATGTCGGCAACATTCGACTCCTGCGAATGACACGAACTGCTGACTAAGCTGGCGCTACTCACCAGCGCTTCTTCTATAACTTTCAGAAAGTCCATCGCGCTATTATACAAGACCTTGACGATTTCTGAGCTGTGTTTCTGCAACGCCGTAGGCCAACCCATAGTCTTAATTTGTTTCAGCGCTTCTGCGATCGCCGGAATCGCGTCTAAGATGGTCGTCCTCGAGCTCAACATGTGCATCGCGTCGTAGTCGAGTGAACCCGGTAGCGCAGTGTCTATTGATGCGAACAATTCACTTTCGATTCCCCAAGTGGCGGAATGCGTCGCTCTGGATCGTACTCCGGCGAGTCCTACTGACGCCATGGTTCCCAGGGCCACTGCGCAAACTCGTAGCGCTTCCTCAGCACTCTTGGCTGACGCGAGCGCTTGTTGCAGACAGAGAATAGCTATGCGGTGCACTTCCAGGTCGGTACTGACTTCCTTCACAACTGCATTTTTGTCATCTTCAAGTACGACGCACTCGATGATATCCCTGTGTTCTAGTTTTGCTTTCGCAAAGGGTTTCACTAGTATCTGAAGTTCATCCAGGCCGCGCACCAAGCTGGCATAAGAACCATCCGGTAGTTCGAGCCACATTCGATGATCGAGTTGCTTTATCCAACATTGATACGATCCTGCGATCACGGAATTTTGAAAAGCTGATTGCACTCGAATCAACGCCAGATTCCACGTCGACGCGACATTGGCACGTCTACCATAGAAGGATAAACGTTCGTCAGTTTTTTGAGATAAACCTCGAAGCAACCAGTGGAAATAATCATCTTGTGACCGTCCAGCTAAGACACTATCGCACAATGCGACCGACGCGACCGATGCGACGAGTTCCAACGTGGCCACAGTGGGAACGTCTTTGAAATCAAATATACTCTGCGTCCAGAAGTTTGATCCCAGCAACGACGTATGCATCAGTCTTTGGCTAATCATTGTCGCAAATAATAATGTACATTCATTTGTCAAACGCATTTCTGAAAGATGCGCTGGTAAATAATACGTGATGCAATCAGCGACTTCTTTCCAGACTGGCGAAGTGTCACCCTGCACAACTCCGGCGATTTCTTGCAAACAGCGAATCAGCCAGATAGTTTGGGATAACGTTTTCCCATCCGACAAGCTGCCTTGTGAAAACAAATCTTGCAGTGCACTCACCAATCGCTCGGCACAGAGAATGAGTTCGGCTGATGAAAATTTGTACGAGTGTTTCTGCACGAGTAGACAGAAAACCGCACCCCAGCATCCCCCAGAATTCACAGCTTTCACTATGATGTCTTCCACGCGTTTGCGATCACCACGAGCGCGTTTCGTGACGCGGGAAGCATCGTCATCGACGGACGTTTTCGAGGAACATTCATCCTTTGCAATCACGAATAGTTCGCCGTATAGTTCAAACAATAATCTTTGCGGCAACTTGACGAAGAATCTCTCCGCGTTGTCGCTACCTATAGAACGATCAGTGCCGATCTCGGCGACTTGTATCTCGATCAATTCGATGAGATCACCGACATCTTCCGTACACATCACGTTTAACCTTATCTGGATGTAGCAGTACCTTATCAATTCTTCTCTCAGACGCTTATCGCGAATTTGATTTCCTTTGAAAGCCCACGTCAGATATGAGAAGACGCTCGAGTGAAGTGTGCCCATTCGCGAACTTATGTTCAATCCAGTTTTTAGTAAGAAACTATTCATAGCAGACACGATCATCCCCGATGAGCGTCCCTCTTCTTGCAGACCACAGAAAAAATCTTCGAAAGTTACCAATAAACCATCCATAGCGTTTGGCGACAAATCAAACGGGCAGTTTTCGAGCAACAAGTGAAACGCCGCGGCCGCTCGATAATTCTCCTCAACTTTACCAGAAGACGATGTGTCTCGCGACGAAAGTGCCTTAGAGGCGAAAAGTTCGATCAACTCTTCGAAAACACTTTGCTTTGCGCGCGAGCAATACTCCGGCACGACCAAGAGTTGGCCGCGTAATATGTTTACGTATTCGACGGCAAAGTTCACGTCTTCCGAGCGCAATACGTTCAAAACGTGTGAAAACAGCTTTCCCGCGCGACGTAACAGCGGTAAAAGAATACCAGTCGAATGTTTTCTTCCCTCCGCCGCGGCGACGCACTTTCGTAGCAACGAAATCACATTCTTGTCTACGGCACGTTTGTCATCTTCCACTTCGCTCGTCACGCACACCATCACCGAGCTGACCAAACCCGCCCAAGTCGACTGCACATCACCTCTTCCTGTGGAATCATACGCTTTGGTCCCGACGTCGAGCGTTCGCACGAAGTTTTTCGATTGCAGACTCGACAAAAGTTCCTTGATGGCATCCTGTTTGGATTACGAAAAAAAACAAATCCGTCCGGTTAGTAAAGCTTATCGACGGATCGACGTGACTCGCGCGTCGCGCGCGTGATCGATCGATGTATCGGAAGCGCGTACCCTTCTTTTCCGCAGTTTGTCGCTCCGCAGCGCTTCGTGCAGAGCGACGAGTTCGTCCATCGGATTATACTCGCTAAGCGTGGTTCACGAGTTAATCCGTCGTCGACAGAGATCTGCACGCGCGTGCGCGCGGCGTATCGATGCGTGCGAGTGAACGACAGTGTGTGTGTTCACTTGAGCGCGTTCATGTGAATAAATCTGCGTGCGTGGGGGCACGCGCGCCGTTCTGAAGCACTGTTGGTGCCAGCTTTTTTGTTTTCGTCTCGACTCTACACGAGGCGAGGCTGATTATCGACTAGTCTATGAATTACAACCAGGGCCTCCAACCGCTCCAAGCGACGGCTAGAATGTCTGGATTTGTAGCTAAGTCTATGAGAGAGCGCACCTGCTCGTCGACGTCTGCGCATTTTCTTGATTGTTCTGCGTTTGAATCTGTGAGCAACGCGCACACGTTCTTCCAATACGAAGTACCCTTGTGCTTCGACGCACATTCCTCAAGAATCATCACGCCAGGATTTTCGAGTTCTAATTTCCCACAAGCCCGAGTTATCCGATCCTGGATGTGTTGCGCGGGGCTGTGTTTTCTACCCGAATTGAAAGCGTCGCGTTCCCAATCGATGAGCGGATCGCGTAAAAATATGTCCATGACGCCTTTTAGAAGAGTCGATCCATCCTGTAGCGCTCGCATCGTTCTCGCCATGTCTATCTCTAACCAAGACTGAGCGTTAAGAGGTTTCAGAACGTCGAGCAGAGCGGATGTGGCCCGGAATGGAACGAGTTCCGGAATCGGTAACGCTAGAGTAGCCGTTCCGAATACGTATCCAAAGTCTATGTGAATCAGTTCTCCAGTGGAGAAGTCCAACAAAATGTTATCTAAATGTCTATCACCGACTCCAGCCACATACCCGCAAATACTCGTCGACGCCAAAGAAGCAGCGAATGCCTGACGCATCATGATGAACGCTTCAGCGCTTCCTGCAGATCTGAAGAGGACTTGACGCAGTACGTCTTTCGAGCCATTCATCGTCCTTAGACGCTCTAAGATGATATTTGACTCCATACTGGTGTACTTACCCATCGCTTGGAGATAGTGCGCATGTGAAGTGGTGGGAGTTTCAGTTCCGTCGCGAGATTTCCTTTTGCCAAGCGTGAGCGCTCTTTCTCTGATCCAACGCTGATGTTCTGCAAAGGTACTCAAATCTTCATTCTGCGATAGTGAATCGTTGATGATTCGCAAGAGAGGCGAAGTATTATCTATGAACTCGATCAATCCATTCCGATTCGAAAGAGGCGACACGTGGAAATTTCGAAGCTCTAAACCTCTGCCACGTGACTCTGAGAAGTGCGCCAACAAGCCGTTCATCGCTCTGAACAGTCTTTGCACTCGTTCATCCTGGCGTAAATCTTCTCCACCTTTCGCGATGAACTGATAGTCGCGACCGTCACTACCTCTGATGGTGATCTTTTTCGGCCGCTGTTTCGATGCGAAAATATACAGCTCTGGCGCAAAGCCCATGACGGTGATGTGACGTTCCACCTCAGGGGGACCGGTAATGTTATCATACTGACCAGGTATTTCGAGGACGGAGGAGAGCTGCTTCATGTGTTCGTAATCTTCGAACCATGATGAGAACTCATTCAAACGGAGTCTCGTTGATCGATCTAGATCTTCAAACTCTTCCAACCAAAGAGACATTATTTTTGCCTCGGCTCGCTTGAGCTTGTCGCTAATGCCGCGCGCTTTGTCGCCAATGATGCTTTTCAGAATTGGTGCCGCAATCTTTGCAAATCTTTCGTTAATTGGGCCAGAGGTGGTGACATTTGTGAGATCGGAAATCATATCTTCGAGCGCGATGGCTGCCGCGTCGAAGTCGTGCTGGTATTCTCGTAGCTGAATTGTTCTGCGCCAGAAATTGTATCGATTCAGGGGGAAATCCAAGAGCTCCATCGCCCGATTGAATCCATCGTGCAGCGACGATGCGAGAGCAAAGTTCATGCGTTGGCTCACGGCCGCATCCATTTCAAACTTCATCAGATTGAAGTGTGGACGCACGGCGGCTGGATACTTTGACACCAAGCTTCTTATCAGCGGAGACGCGAGCGCTTCAAGCTGGGAATCTGACATCATCGACAGCAATTGCGGAATCCAATCCAAGAAAAGCCAAACAGGGACCCTTGAGAGCGCTTGACCAAACTCAAGTGCGGCATCATCAGTGATGACTTCACGCAGTAACACGAGTAGCCGCGGTAAGAGATGACGCGCCGGCGCGGACTTTTTCGTTCCTGAAGCCTTCAGCGCAATCAAAGTCTGCCTGATGAATATTTGCGAGTAATCCGACCGTCGATCATTCATAGCATTTTTTAGAAGTGCGTCGCAAAAGTGTGCGAGACGAAGCGAAGCGTCCATACTCTGCATCATATTTCTTGCTCCGTCATGCGCTAGAGTGTAGCCACGGATGGCAGCTGCTGTGTAATCATCAGAATCCGCTCCTCCATCTCGGGCCAAGCGCTCACACATGCGAGCCTCCAGAACTCTGCAACTAATCTCATCTTCGTCTTTCCACTTGCCTTCGCTCAACTGGCTTTGACACATTTCGAGGGCTTTTTGAACGGCGCTCTGCGTGCCATTCGTCAGCTTGAGTTCAAAAAGAGCTTCATACATTCTCCAGCTTTCTGGTGTGTTTGTCTGTTGAAGATTTTGCAGATACTTCCTGAAGAATTTGCTTGATAGATCAATCTGACCGACCTCGCGCAGACCGTTCGACGCGAGGAGCCACATCTCCGTTCGCATGGAAGTGATTGAATCCGTTTGAATTTCTGGGATGACGTTCACTAGCGTTCCGAGCATTCTTGAACGAAAGGTTACCACGCGCTCCCAGACTTCTGAGGGATCGTAAACGGCGGAAGGCCATCGCTTTTGCCACTTGCTGTCGAGAGCATTCACTATGGCGTTTGCTTTGTCGAGATTCAGATTTGCAGTCATGTGCTGAAGACTCGTTCTGATCTCCTCAATGCTGAGCAGCGTTTCCTCGATTTCGACGGCGGGCTGCAATGACTGCAGCAGCTTTCGCCGCACCGCCGTGGATGAGCTTCGGGTCGTACTCCATGCATCAAGGAAACTTCCATACGTTTGTTGCGTGAGACTCAAGACGTCGCTTCTTTTTTCATTCGTCAACGCGTACATTGCGAGTTCAACTCCGAACGCACGAGCAAATGAGCATCTGTGATCCTCTTGAGCGAACACTTTGTTGAAGAACGGCGACCAGTCCACCAATGGTTGCCGAAGTGCGACTCGAAACGCCGTACACACGTCGGAACCTCCCGAAGCCTCACCCGGTATGCAGTGAGTGACGGCATCTAGCGCAGCGTGAACGTCGAATTGGCCAGTCTTTAGATTGCCGAGCTCTTCCTCCAGATCATCCCAGTCTCCAAGACGCTCTGCGCATCTAAAATATTCACTCTTCAAAAACTGATACTCGTGCGATGACTCATCGCTCCGTTCTGAGAAAAGAGTCTTATATTGCTGCTTCGAATCGTGCAACTTGCCTGACATGTCCAGTCGTATTGCATCCATAGTTTCGGTCTTGACGAACGCGTTTGAGAACGAGAGAAGCGCCGCATCGTCATAGCCAAGGGATCGGAACAACTGCGCGAGAGACTGCCATTTTTCTGAAGACTCATCTGAGCTGGTCAGCAATGATTCTAGCGCCATGATACCGCTCGCGAGACTTTTGCCGCTCATCGCCAGCCGAACTACATCAATTGCGTTGATGTCCAGCATTGGCACAATTTCACACAGAGACAAAATAAACCTCACCAGTGAAGCATCGTTACCTTCAATGTTCTGAATAAAGTGTTTCATTGGATGTGAAATGTTGTTCATGACATGATCCGGTGACCATGCGTCGCCTTGGTCTCGTGCTTGAATGAACTCGGACTCTTGTGTTGCGCAGTTTACGAGGTCTCGGAGCAAAACGCACGCAAGAGCTGAATCACGTTCGGCAGTGAGCAAGAAGGGTGTGATGAGCTCATTGCATGAAATTTTCACATCAGGTAAATCACCGTCCCTGTAGGATCTCGTGAGGTTCAGTTTGTGACTAGCCTCATTCAAGACAAATTCTGATATTTTTCTCTTGCTCACCTCCGTCTTGAGAGTTGATTGACTCATAACACCACGAAAGGTATCCACGTTACGCAGTTGACTCTGTGTGCGCTTTGAAAGTCTTTTGACGGGATTGCCAGAAAGCGTGCCCGCAAACAGCGGATCTGCATCCCAAAGTGAAGAACGCACGCTTGCCACCAACGTCGACATGTCTGCGTCGTCCTGTTGATCCCTCCTCTGAGTCGCCTGCGAAGAAAACAGCGGAACCATCGACTGCGAACCTCCGTGCCTACGCGATGTATTCAATTTAGCGTCGGTGAAAACGCACTCTGACAAATCGTTCTCAATCAAGGGCGCTTGACCTGTAGCGCTCATATCTTGCACTGCAAAAACCAGTCTGCATGCCGCAGCGAGCCATGAACTTTCCAACTTTGAGTTTGGCACTACTTGAAGTGTATCGTAGAATCGGACAGCGAAGTTGTCGGAACGAAGTCGCTTATTCCAGAATTTCATCGCCTCGTTCCTTCTGTGAGAGCTCGCTGAATCGGCGACAGCTTGAAGAAGTGGACCTTGTAGCGAGACATGATTCAAGAGCTCTGGATACATCTCCGCGACTGCGATACACATACGTGTATGCGCATCGCGTACATTTACGACACTCTCTGCGCCCACAGCTTTATCAGCTTCCTCGAGTGCAGAAGCCCACAACTTGATATTGCTATTTCTCTCAGCTGTGTTTGACCGTACGGCGACGCCGCGAGCGAGTGCCGTGAATAATGCCTCAAGTATCTCATCATCTTTAGACCTCACGAGCGCTGAGACGAACGGTAAGATACGAGTATACGTGTTGTATACTATCTCTGAATCATGTTCACGCGTGAGTATCATCAGCGCAACGAGCTGCGATTCCCCATGAGTTTTGTCGAGAAGCGAGTGAACGAGGGGGGCGAAACCGGCATCGTGCACAAATCGTGGACAACGCCTCGTCACTCTGTCGAGTACATCTATGAACGCATCTTGCGAGCCCGACTCAAAGAGATCTTTGAGGCGTCGACGTAAAGCGTCGTGCCACGGCATAGATTGAACCCCATCAGTCTCCATCACCTTCCCAAGTAGCGCCGCTGCCACCGAATTCACTGAGCGACCGGTCCGTTGATTCGGTCGTAGGAGACAGTTTAGAACACTGTTCACGAGTGGCAAATTGATCTGTTCACTCACTTTCCTACCGTTTGAGTCTGTTATCAATACCACATCATCATTTAATCGAATCACGCGGTCCTCTTCGTGAAGCAGTGAACCGACGAGTTGAAGAGCAAACAATTTTCTCATCGTGCAGATTTTGGATTCATCTCCATCGACGGGTGCACAAGCCGCGTGCTCGTGAATGCAAGCTAGCAAACTTTGAAAGCAATGGGAAACGGGCATGGCAGAAGCTCGTGCAGCATCGCGCAAGCGGACGAATCCTTTTTTCAAAAGGATGAGATTTTCCTTCAGTACGGCTTCTACTTTTGAATAGCCGTACCTCACAACAAATTCCATCGAATCCAACAAGCAAGGCTTCGCTTCTTCAAAATTCGCCGACCATAGTGCGTCACAATCCAAAGCAACGGTCACGGCTTCCCTCACAGGAGTGGTGACGAAGTCCACGGTTGAATTTTTGGAAATTTCAATTATGGACGTCAGCAAAGCGATCATCAAATTTGGCTGAGCTGCCAGTAAAGATGGAGATGCGTTCACGGACGTCATACCGACGTCGCGAATCGAGTCACGCTCCGATTCGAGCTCATTATTCAGACGCAATAGCGCTTTGATGATGAGAAGTTTGACCGCTGGTAACACCGACGGTGAATACAGAAGCATCGTAAACATTTCTAAAATTTGCATTTCTGGTGGAGATCCATCCGCACCGCCAGATAATCCTTCACAAACCACGACTTTCATAATGTTGAAAACACCAACCGACACCGGATGTGCTTCGAGTTCATCTCGTGCCTGCTCGCTAGGCTGGTGTCTGTCCTCATCGTCAATCTCGTCGGGACCATCATCAAGTTGGACCTGTACGTTGTCAGTTTCATAGGTGTGCGTGGTTCTCAAAGTTGAGTACATTGATGCCAAGGTTGAAGAAAGGGTGAAACCACTGCGATTCACCTGTTCAGCTTTTGTGTCGACACTGTCTGGAACTTTCTTCAAATGGAGGATTGACCTAGCTTCAAATTCCAGACGCTTTGTTCTGTCAACCAATTTATTCCACACTTTCAAATCATGAAACAACCTGTTGTAAAACTTGACATCTGTTTGAGTACGCACGAGCAAAGTGGAAAAGACGGAAAACGCGAGTTGATGCACACGCAATACGATCTCCTCTTGTCCACATTTTGAGTTGGCTGAAACACCGAGACCGCTCAGTTCGCTCATCGCGGCTTTGGACACCATCGCATTTAATTTGGGAACTTTCACGCAGGGACCAGCCATGAGTTCTTCCTTCGAGCACTTCGTATATAATTCGCACAGTAGGCTGAAGCTCCTCGTAGAAAGAAGAAGATCACTGGTCGCGGAGATATCTTTCATCACGTCCACCGAGTTGTCTTCAAAAAAGCTGGCAATCTGAGAGGCATTGGCTTGCGCAAGGAGCGACGGTAAAATTTGATGCACAGCCATGACTCTGACTTCAAATAACGTTTCCGTATGTTCGATGGCCTTCCAAACATGAAGCACCAACTCTTGATCCCAACCAGCTTCAGCGTCGTCTTCAGTATTCTGCATGATAAGCTTGGCATCTGAATCTTTGTAAAATGGCAAAAGAGCCGTCATGAGCGACGGTAAACGGCAGGTGATGAAAGCCTTCTTGAATGCTTTTATCGTCGATGGATACCGTTTCTCAAACTTTTTCGAATCGCATCTCTCTTGGAAAACCATGTTATTCAGAGAGACACCGAGGCTTTTTCCAAGATCTTCGTAACTGTCCTTTGATATTTGAACTCGTCTAAGCACTTCGGCGACGAGTATGACTGCGTCAACATGCGAACTGAGAGAGATGCAATCGCTACGTATGCAAGTCATGAGACCAGAAACGATACTGTCGTCGAAACGATGCGAAGATTTATTGTCGCCAAGGGTTTGATACACATCGACGAGCTTGCCAACAATCGTCACGAATCGTTGATGACGATTGTTCTTAACGTCCGTGCCGGAGTCTTCGTATCCTTCGTGCAGAGGACACAGGGATGAGATGTGCTTCATCATGATGGTGAATACTCGCGAAGCCTCGAGGCTCGTACTTTGTGTGGATTGCGTCTTCGGGATCGCCAGTTCCATCACGCTTATGACGATATCAGTCGCGACAATGCCGCTTGAGGACTCTATATCTCCCCCCGATACCTTGAGCAAGCCTGGCGCGTAATCTTCAAATTGGAATTTGCACGCGCGAATGATAGACTCTTTGTAGTTGCGATAAAAGGGTTCGCCCATTTTGATACCCAACGCGCCTGTTTTTCTGTCCAAAAGAAGATCCAACAAAACGGGGGGTGATATGTTCAGATGCAAGCAAAGCTGCACCACAGCCTGACACACCAAACGCTGTTGCGGACTCGTGTGGCGACCGAGTTTACAAACGGCGGACGATGCACGCAGTGCGAGAACTTTGGCGGAAGAGTCACCCTCTTTAGGCAACACGCGCCGCAATAAAAACACATTTGCGAGCTCCCTGTATACATCAGAGACGTGTTGCGCCGCGGTGCATCCTTTCGGTAACTCCAAATTTATTGCGCCCAGATCAAACTCAGGCGTGATGATGAAATTTTGAAGCGCACAGAGAGTCTCATCACTCAGTCCAGAGATGTAAGGAAAATCGCGTTGTGCAGCCAATGTCTGCGTCAAGTGCGCAGCCGCACGCATGATGAGTTTGCGACTCGTTTCGGTATCTTCTCCAAGATGTTGTGGCGTGAAGATTGAAGCGGAGATCAATCCAGCCACGTTTTTGTACCCATCGTCTCCCATCATCAACGAGAGAAGAGATTCCTTCTCATCATTTGCCAGATTTGACTTTAAAATGACATTCAAGAGACCCAAGATCTCAACGATCAACAGCCCATCTCGTTCACGAACTTTGTAACCGGTGCCATCGAATGAAACCTGGAAGCGGTCAGAGATGCGATCCAAATATTGCGCCACAGTGCGGAAGTGAGTTGTTCTAGAAGCGGCGAAAAATGCCGCATTGCCGAATGACATCATCATGAACCAACTTGACCACTGGATCGCCGCAATAAATTTGTTCAACGCTCGCCCTCCGTGCTCGAGCGCACCAATCTCTGGAACTAATGAATCTATACAAGTTGACGTCACATGAGAGTGCAGGTGAAACCATTGTTGAACATCCTGAATCATGAACGGCGCGACAGCGCAGAATGTTTGTTGCGCCTCGCGTCGTAGGAAACTGTCTTCGCTCAAGGTGTACTCCAGTAGATCCTTCAAAAACGGCTCGATAGACTCCGCAAACGCCGAGGCAGCAAGCTGTGAGTGAGTAATCTCTCGTGACTTCATCGCTTGTAACACTTCACGGACAACAACCGCCATGGCTACGTCTGCTCCCCTTGTGGACATACCGACCGTGCATGAATGCTCCCCCGATCTCGAAATACTTCTAAACGAAACGTTTAAGATTTCTAGAGCGTATTCATCGAAGAGAACTCGATGCTTCATCAAGTGCGCGATGCAACGTCGAATCGCCGTCACCGCGCCGAGCCTGTGCCCTGCCTCTGCGTGCATCATCAAACCAAACAAGGTGCGCAAAATATATCTATGATTGACTAAACCTTCACGTTGACTCTCATCACGCACGTACTTCAGACTCCACTCGAGAAGCTCTCCGATGAGTGAAGCGCAGAGATCTCGAACAGCACCGGCTTTTGAAGTATTTGACAATCCAGCAGTGAGCGCATCAAACAGGCAGAGCGCGTTGTCCAGCTCTCGCGCTTGATTTTTTGCAAACCAATGGATCGTTTGATAGCAAAGTGAGTTGAAGAGCTGTTTTGTCACCGGTTCGGCGTCGACTGCAAGTTCAAACATTATCGGAAACATTCTCTCAAAGATGGACCGATATCGAGATGCAGTCCGAGTGAAATCTCCTGATTTCGACGCTGGCTCTTGCGCGCTTCTTCCTATCGAAAACACGGCTGCTCCATATATTGCTTCAGACGCTGCGACTTTTGTCGCTCTGTCCTGAGAAAATAAAGCGAGATAGGAAGTTCGAGGCAACAAGTTATCCAGCCACAACTTGGTGGAGGACGCGACTAAACCGATGGGTACGGAAAGCTCTGAACTAGCACCCCACGGCGACTCGAGCTCATTCGCTGACTTTTTGGCCCCATCGGTAGATTTCACACCGTGCGCCGCACCACCCATATAACCGAGCGTTTTGACGATACGAATCAGAGTCGCTTGACTCAGCACGTCATTGTCTGCGGCGTCCCGACTTTCGAGCTTTCTCTTGTTGCGGTTCGTGCCCTTAACGTCTTGCCTGTCCAAGTCCTTTATCTCCTCGCTCGAAAACAAAGTGTCTGTCCGAGAAGCGCTATCTAAATACGCACACAAACTTTCAGCTATTTGCGGAAGATACGGAGAGGCCTCTTCGAGATGCTTTCCGCCCAACCATCCGTCCAGCGTGTCCAGCGCAACCTCAACCACCGGTGGATACTGCTGACCGAGTTCAAGAGCTCTGAGGAGAGGCTCGACCAAATCTGAAATGGGAAGTATGGCCATCGGTAAGGATAGCAATAGTTTCAGTATGGACGCTAAAAGTTCTCCAGAAAATCGCCTCATATCATTCAGCACATCTTTGAGGAATTGTCGAAACAGCTCTGTGATTTCTTGTGCATCTAGCTCGTTGCCTTTGCAGAAATATCCAGCTCTGTCAGCTGCAGAAATGAGCGTTCCGATGAGCTTGTAAAACCCAGATATTGACGTATTTTTATTGGCTAAAACCATCAGTTCTGCACTCAAGTGATTCACCCACAATACGAGCATCTCCGCCGAAGACTGTTCTAAGACTTTTTGTGCGAACTCGACCAATTGTAAGAATGTGTGCATATCTCCAGGATTCGCCGCAGTTGCGTCGTCTCCCAGACTTACCGCAACAGATATCGTATCTAAATCGTCGTTTGCCGGTTTGCTTTCCCTGACCAATGTCTTAATACCCAAGTCAAGCGCCGTGCAAAAATTAAGGAGCTCGTTGACGAAACAACCGTACACGCCCGCCAATGTCGTTTTGATGTCGTCCTCGTGATATCCAGACGTGTAGATGACGCTACCTCTATCTCCACCGAGAAGTTCCGTCCATATGTCGACGTACGCAGGCCACATCGGTATCGGTGATGCCTGATAGAGCACTCTGTCTATGGGATCCGGCGAGGAGAACCGAAGCGTCAACGCCAGAAGCTGCGAGCCGACGCGAGCAAGCAACGTCTGAAGAGCACAGTCTTTTGAGGCGAGAGCGATGAACATGTGAATAATCGCACTGCGGATCATCGGTTTGCGGCGATTATTTTCAAACGCGTACTGCTCCCAAATCCATTCGACCAACGTACAAAGATTACCCAGAAGCGCTTCGTCTATCAAAACATGCGGGATTCGCAACAAATCACCGTACGCTGACAACAGCGCGACTTGTCTCTCGATGCTCTCAAATCTCTCTTGAAACTCGTTTTCACCTCGCTTGAACTTGATGAACATCGCAAGTTTGCCCAGACGTCCCATGTACGAATTCACCTCGCTGTACTCACCAGAGAGCAGCGTCAACGCTGGCGCCGCAAACTTACCCATGGCGCGAATACACGCCGATTTATCGCGCTCTGACTTTTCATCGTCGTCGAGCACTCCGATGATGTCTTTCAAGATCGTTTGGAGCAACGTTCCGCGCATATCTCGCGTGGATGTCGTCTCACACGTAAACGCGTCGCTCATGGCGCACAAAAATTCATCGTACGCAGCCGCCGCGCACCTCGAGAGATCCTTGTTGTTCACCATGCGCAAATTCAACAAGATGCGAAACAACTTGGCCGATATCTTCACGAGCTCATGTTTCAACGCGTGCGCGTGCGCTGCGATCAAATCCAACGCCGACTTTTGTAAATCCGTGCGCGCCCCCGTGTCTTTCAACGACACGACGCGTTCGACAATGCGAACGATACGCGCATGATTTGACTTGTCGTCCTCTATGTCCTGAACGAATAACGACGACGACAGCGCGTCTAACGCGCTCGCCATAAACAGTGTATTCTTCTTGACGTCTTCGTCGTCGTCGAGCGCCGCGTCCAGGATTCGACAGGACGCCGTCAACAACCACGCCGCCGTCGGCGCGTCGGCGACGTCCTCCGCGTCGTCCGCGCCGCACAACTCTAATCCCTCCATTTTCAATCCCACGTGCATCGCCCCGACGACTCGCAACAGCAATCCCTTCACTGTCTTTGAATTCGTCGTCGACCTCTCGTAATCCCTTCGCAGTGCCCGTCCGTGCGCCTTCATCGTCCTCGCGCCGAGCTCTCTCGCGCGACTCTTCGCCAGCGCCAACATCACTTTCAACGCCGATGATTTCACCGCGTTCGACGCGTCTCTGCGCACGGTCGACGCCACCACCTCCCAGCATCCCACGGTTTTCCCTGCCAGCGCGCTCGTCCCTTGCGCGCGCGTCGCGCACTCGCACAGCGCGTCCAACGCCCTGGCGCGTCCGCTCGCGTACTCTCTCCCTCTTCGTCCCTCGGTGACCTTGACGTACCCCACCAATCCGTGTTCGTCGTCGAACACGCGCGCGAGCGTGCCCGATGTCGCGAGAAAGTCCTTGTTCATCGATTCGCACGCCTCCTGCGCGTCGATCGAGCGTCGTCGCGTCGTCGTCAGTCGATGTGCGTTCAAAGATGCGTCAGCCCATCCGAGACGATTTCAATTCTTTCGCGCGCGCTCGCGCGTCGTCGTCACGCGCACCCTGATCTCCGACACCGTACCGGCGCTTCGCGCGGCGGCGGCGTCGCTCTTGGCGTCTCGGTGCAGCGCCGCGAGGCGCGCGCGCGCGATCTCGCTCGCGCGTTCCATCACCGCATCGAACGACGAGAGTGCCTCGTTTTGGCGTCGACACGTCAGAGCGCGCGCGAGGCGGGGGCGCGATGTCGGCGAGCGAGGCGCGCGAGCGCGCGAGCGCGCGCGAGCGACGCCTCGGCGCGTGGGCGCGTCCGGGCGCGCGCGGACGCGGACGGCTGGCGTCGACGACGACGCGCGCATTTGCAAGGCGAGGGAATGAAAACGAGGGCGGCGGCGACGCGTCGTCGTCGACCACCACCAAGGAGGATCTCGGAAGAGCGACGTGGACGTTTTTGCACACGTTCGCGGCGCAGTACCCGGACGAACCGACGCGGAGACAGGAGCGGGACGCGAAGGAGTTGATAATGATTCTCACGAGGATGTATCCGTGTGGCGAGTGTGCGGAACATTTCGCGGAGATTGTGCGCGCGCATCCGCCCGATTGTTCGTCGGGGTTGGCGTTGCAGCGATGGATGTGTGCGGTGCATAATCAGGTGAACGCGTCGCTCGGGAAACCGTGGTTTGATTGCGCAAAGGTGGATGAGCGGTGGTCCAAGCTCGACTGCGACGAAGAGGACTCCACGGGGTGCTCTCTCGCAGGGCGACGCGCCAAGATGATGCGATAGTGTCTTTCTCTGCTTCGATGATGCGATAGTGTCTATCTTTGCTTAGATTTTAGCTACGATGTGTGTGATTTTATACCAGTCTACTAATGTTGTCGCGCTCAAACGCGCGTGGGCCAAGTCTACTCGCGCGGCTTCGCTCGCTTCGCGCGCGCGCGAATCTCTGGAAGGTAATCTACTAGCGGTTTTCCCTCCAAGTCGAGCTTCACCGTGGGATTGTTCCCACCTTTGACGGATCGGCAACCGAGTTGTCGCATGTACGCCATGATTTCCTTGGCATCGATGCGCAAGTGCGTGCGCACGCTCAGAAGCTCGAGACTCCAGCCGTTGACGCGAAGGGCGATAAGAAGCACCTGAAGACGAATGAGATCCTTACGGTGTTTGGAAACGACGTACTGACGAATGTCTCCCGCGAAATCTCTGTCCAAGTAGCTTTCTATGAGTGCCTCTTGGAGCAAAGGATCGACATTTTCACCACTCGTGAACATGAACGGATGCGCGGGCGCAATCTTTGTCTCGCCGTCCTCGCCAATCCTCGCCTTTGCCTCCTTGATGCGATCGCGCGAGAGCATCTTGAGTAGCGCATCGCCATACATAAGGAGTTTGGCGATCTTCGTGCGCTGCGCCTGCGATCCCCCTTGGAGATGCTTTGATAACTCGACGGTGAGTGGTTCGTACTTTCCTTCGCTCTCCGCCACGGAGCCGTCTTCCGCCGCCGCGAGAAGATCTTTCCAATGAAACTTGTGAGCGAGCGCGTGGCAAGGCATCGACTCGATTGGATACGCCGTGTCTGGCTCCACCGCGTCTGGCTCGTGCGGAGGAATGTTGCGCGCTTTGCCAGCCTCGACGATGAGCTCGGCGCGGCCCTTCAAGTTGGCCGCCGCCGTCGTGATGTGCGCCTCCATCATCTTTGGAGAGGCGATGGACGCTTCGTCCAGCTTGCGGGCGGCGTTTAATCTGTTGACTTGTCGCTTACGCTTATCAGATGCGAACGCTTCCAGCTGTTTGGCGTTAATCTCCGCGCGCACCGCCGGATCGTTCACGTCGGCAAGCTCGCTCTTCGAGTGCTTGGTATAATTATACTTGTGCAATCGCGCCTCCAAGTCGATCAACCGTCCGCCTGCGATAGGAATCAGCTCCAACTCGTACTCTTCACCGTCGCTTTTCGACTTTCGCAACCTCCCGAGCATCGTCTTCATGTCTTCGCCGTGTTCGCGCTCGTAAGCCTGTCCCACGCCGCTGCAATAGTGCTTAAAATTCTTCCCCACGTAATCCACTCCATCGCCTCGACCTCTCACGAAGACGTTATTCTCTCGAAACGGTTCGTCTCCTCGCTTTGCGTCCACCACGTCGGCGTACTTCTCGTGCAATTCCTCCGCGTCCATTCCGCGCCGCGGCCGCCACGCGTCGAACGTCACATCCTCGGGCAGTCCCGCCGCACCCGTCGCGCCGCATCTCAACACGTACGGCCCATCGTGCGCGCCCGCGTCGTCATCCGAATCGATATCGTCCTCCCGACCATCCTCTCGCGGCGCGCGCGCGTCACTCACGCGCACGCGCAGACGTTTCACGCCGCGCTCCCGCAACCGCCGGGCGAGCGCCGACATGCCGACCCGCGACGGTCGACGCGATCGAGCGCCGACGGTGGGCTCGCGAAAGAGTCGACGAACGCGCGAAAGAGCGACCGTTCGCGGTGGTCTCCGCTCGCGCGCGCGACGATGATCGCGCGACGCTCTGCCGTCGTCGCGTCGCGTCGTCGCCCGCGTCCCCGCCCGCCGCCGGGTCGAAGACGTCTCGCCCGCTTCTCCCGCTCAGGTGAGCTAGAGTACGATCTTTTTCTTCGTATGAAACCCTTTTTTACCGTAACCCCTCTAGAACTCGCAGATCGGGCGAAAGATACGCGACCGAATCGACGCGCGACGCCAGACGACGACGCCCGTCGACGTCGCACGCGCGCGTGGACACGAACGGAGTCCATCGTCGCGTCTGCTTTCCCTCGGCCGCGCTCTCCGAACGACGGCGCGATGCTTCGCGCGCGCGCCCCGAGCGCGCGTCCGGGACGTCTCGTGACGAGGACAACGACGACGCGCGTGACGACGACTACGATGGCGCGCGTGACGATGGCCGCGATGCGACGCGCTGGTGCGGGCGGTAGGGACGTCGCGCTCGCGCGTCGAGACGGCGCGCGCGCTCGAGCGATGGTGCGCGCGACGCGCGAGGGACGCGCGCGCGCAGAGCGGATAACGACGACGAGGACGCGCGCGAGCGGCGAAGACGCCGGCGCGGTGACGGCGAACGCGACGTCGACGTCGGTGTTGGACGATGCGGATGAGGAATACGACGTCGTGGTGATCGGAAGCGGCATCGGAGGGTTGTCGTGCGGGTCGCTGTTAGCCAAGTACGGGTACAAGGTGAAAATTTTCGAGAGTCACTACTTGGCAGGCGGGTGCTGTCACATGTTTGATCATCGAGCGCCGGATGGATCGTTGTACAAGTTTGAAGTCGGACCGTCGATTTGGGAGGGCTTGGATCGTCCGACGGGTAATCCTTTGCGAATGGTGTTCGACGCGTTGGGCGAGGAGGTGCCGGTGAAGACGTACGACGGCATTTCGATGTGGACGCCGGAGGGGCACTGGAGATTTCAAACGGGTGACGACGAAGCGCCGGGTGGGTTTTGTAGTTTGTTGCGCGAAAAGGCGACGGATCCCGAGCTGGCAATCAAGGAGTGGAAGGCGCTGAAGGGTCGATTGGAGCCGTTGTACGACGCTCTCGACGCATGTCCGCTCACCGCGCTTCGTCAAGACGCCGGTTTGTTGGTCAGCACGGTGATCGCGATTCCGTTCTACTTGACGCATCCGAACGTGATGTTGGACATTCCGTATATTTTGGACTCTTTCCATAAATTATCCCGACAATACGTCACCGAGCCGTTCTTGAAGCAATGGATCGATATGTTAGCGTTTTTCAGCGGATTCCCAGCGGAGGGAACCATGGGCGCGACGATGATTTATAGTATTCCGGGTTTCCACCGACCCGGAGCGTCGCTCTGCGCGCCGGAAGGCGGTACGCAGGCGGTTGTTGATAAATTGCAGTATTGTTTGGAGAAGTTTGGCGGTGAGTTGCAGCTCAAGTCTCACGTTGACGAAGTCATCGTCGAGGACGGCGAGGCGAAGGGCGTGCGTCTTCGCAACGGTAAAATCATCAAGGCGAACCACGCCGTAGTGTCAAACGCGACGATTTGGGACACTGTTCCGATGCTTCCGAACACGGAGGAGCTTCAAGCGCAGGGATTAGATCAAGCCGTCGCGTGGAAAGAGGAAATGTCTGAGATTCCCGCGCTCGGCAGCATCATGCACTTGTTCCTCGGCATCGACGCCACCGGTTTGCCCGATCTCGATCCGTCCCACCTGTGCGTGCTGGACTGGAATCGACCTTTGGGTGATCCGCAAAACGTCATCACCATCTTTATCCCCACGGTGCTCGACCCGGAAGTCGCGCCGGACGGTAAACACATCATCCACGTGTACACCGCCGGGAGCGAACCGTACGATATTTGGGAAGGCAAGGACAGAGGAAGCCAAGAGTACAAGGATTTCAAGCGCGAGCGCGCGGAGATTTTATGGGACGCCATCGAACGCATCATCCCGGACATCCGAAGCCGCGTCGAGGTTGAAGTCTACGCCTCTCCACAGACGCATCAACGCTTTTTGCGTCGTCATCGCGGCACGTATGGTCCGGCGCTTCCCGCCGGTGGAAATCTCTTCGGAGTCCTCCCGCTCCCGGAAGTTCCGCAGCCAGGCGTGCTGTCGCCCATTCCCAAATTATTACGCTGCGGTGACTCCGTGTTCCCGGGCGTCGGCGTGCCCGCGGTTGCCGCCTCTGGCGCCATCGCCGCGTCCACGCTCGCGCCGCTTCCCAAGCACTTGGGTCTCATGTGGGACGTCGCGCAGACTCAAAACGCCTTTTGGCGCAAGGAGGGCGGTAAGGAAAAGTGGCTCGCCACCACTCCACCACCGTTCCACCCCGCCACCGGCGGCGGCGCCGAGTTTATGACTCCCGATCAATATTATACGCCAAAGACCGACGCCGTCAAATCCGTCGCCGCCATCGGCAAAAAGGGCGTCGCCGGCAAAACCGTCGAGATGGTCGAATGAGCGAACGATTAATACGTTCTCTCATCTCCCCTCGTAGAACTATTTAGGGTTATTGTGTAATGTGTACTCGTAAAACTAACAACGCATTCGAGCGCAGCCGCGTCTCCGTCGAAGAGTCTCCGAGCCAACCGTTGTGCTGACGCGACTCGTCAGTGCGTCTCGCGGTCGCGGTCCTCATGTCGGCGAGGGCCGCCCCCGCGCGGATGGGGATGGTGGCGCGCGTGGGAACGACGTGCGGCGCGCGCGACGTCACGTGCGATGATTTACACGCGCGGCGACGGGAATACATAGTCGCGCCCACGAGCGCTCTGTCGAGACAACTGCGAGAAATCGTTGGGAATTCGCGGGATTTACCACTGGTGTATCTGTTGATCAACGTCCTGAGCACGGTGCCGGCGATGGCGTTGATGCTTTTGAAGAGCGTGCCGTCGCACGCGCTGGGTTTGACGTACTTTGCGTGCGTACACGGACTGTACCTGCAACGATTCACTTCGGCGTTGAGGCATTCGACGCGCTCGCCGGCGTTTCGTCGAGACTCAATGGTGGGGCGAGCGATGAATGCGGTGGCGCCGATGTTGTTGGCGCCGTTATTAGGGATAATCAGTGGGTCGCACGCGTCCTTGGATGCGATGATGCACGGTGGGGAGAACGGGACGAGTCCCGCGGCGAGATATCAGAGAGATAGTCCGGCGGCGTTTGTGGGATTTTGGATGCGGTTCACGTTCGGTTCGCTCGTGGAGCTTCCTCTGTACGTGATCGAAAAGAAGAGGTACGGGGCGGCGGTGCAGTACGTGTTGGGGACGCTGACGGCGAGAGCGGTCTTTATGTACGCGGCGTCCATCAACGCGGTGGCGGCGTTTTGGATTTTCATCGCGCCGTACTTCACAACCTCATTCGTGTTGGCGTTCGGCGCGTGGTCGCAACACATTTTCATCGATCCGGATAAACCCAAGTGTCATTATCGTTCGTCGTATTGCGTCATAAATCACGTCGATAACCAGTTGACGTTCAACGACGGATATCACACCGTCTATCACGCCGACGCAAAGCTTCACTGGTCTGAGTTTCCAGAGAGGTTCGTCGCCTCGCTGGATGTTTTCGCGAAGAATGATGGATTAATTTTCGACGGCGTGGGGGTTTTCGGGATTGGAATAGCAGTCATGTGTGGCAGATTAGACTGGTTAGCAGATAGATACGTATACGTAGGACAGCGGACGAGAACAAAGGCTGAGATTGTCGAGCTTCTCAGACGAAGGCTGAGACCTGCGCTAGCGAATACAAAACAACAATAGCTCCGCTCATATTTAATAAACCACCTACCGAACCTTGGCGATCGTCTCGAGAAGCGTCGCGTGAAGCTCGGGCGTTGACGTCGCGACGATGCCGATTTCAATGTCGAGGAAACGACCATTCGAGAAATCCAACGGGCTACCGCCGCCGTCCGTGATGACTCCTCCGGCCTCTTGCACCACGATCGCCCCCGCGGCGTGATCCCACACCTTTTCTCTGTAACTCGCCGGGGGGAATCTCAGGTACATGTTCGTGTCTCCGCGAGCGAGCGCTCCGTACTTTGCCATGCTGTCGATGCGCACGGGCGGCGACGTCATGCCCATCGCCGCGCTCAACGAATTCGTAAACCCGTGATCAGCGACGATGGAATCCCCCCACGATTCCATGTACGTCGCTTCGATCGAGTTCACCACGCGCTCGGTCGTCACTTTGACGCCCTCGCGCAGAGGGTCTCTCGCGTCCAACGCGCCGACGGTGGTCCCGCACCCTTTGTACGCGACGAAAATGCACCCCGGGGAAGATGTCGGAATCTCCGTCGCCCCTCGAGGGATGGTGTCGCTCGGCATGTTCGGGCACCCCAACACCCCTCCGGTGACCTCGCCTTCCTCCATCAACGCCAACGCGATGGCGTATTGTCGACCGTTGATGAACCCTTTCGTACCGTCGATCGGATCCAAAATCCAAAACGAACCCGTTTTCCCGCCGTCCGACATGCCTCGATCGATCGCGTCCATCACCTCGTCTTCGCTCAACGCTCGACCGAGAACGTCACGCAACATCTCGTTCACCACCTCGGTGACTCTCGCGCGAAGCGCAGCGCCCGACGGTTGTCTCATGTCGCTCGCGTTTTCCTCCGCCACCAAACCAATGGTTGGGCAAGATTCGGCGAGGACGCACGACACGACCGCCTGCGCGGCGAAATCAGCCACGGTGACGGGCGAATCGTCCGATTTTGATACCTTCTCCCCTCGCTGGAGATCGAACTGAATCTTTCGACACAGCGCGCCGGCGAGCTGCACGGCGCGCGCGGCGTGCGCCATCGGTTCTGGATAATCCTCCGCGCGCGTCGCTCGCATCGTCGCGCGCGCGCGGTGAAACGATCGACGACGACGGGAAGACGTCGACGTCGACGTCAAGGACGCGTCGGCGAGCGACGCACGCGCGCGCATGGAGGGCGACGCGCGGTGAATGGCGCGAACGAGTGGTGTACACGAGTCGTTGTTACAGTGCGGTGAGAAGACATGTCGGCGCGCGCGGCGTAAAAGAATCGAAAAAATCAACGAATAGTGACGGCGGAATCCCGCGTCAGGGCTTCCAAATCCTCGTCCTCGTCCTCGTCCTCGTCCTCGTCCTCGTCAAGCTCGGACGCGCCTTTCCGAGGCGGCATTAAAGCGAACGCGCCAATCTCCGCCTCGATGACGCGCTTCGACTCTTGCGTCGCGCACACGTATTTCCCCCGCATCGTCCCACGAATTCGACGCAACGCGCACGCGCTCGAGTAATGAAAGCTCTCCCCCGCGGCCAACACCGGTTGTTCACCGACCACCCCTTGTCCCTGCACGCGCTCGACACGTCCGTCCTCGTCCACGATGTGCCACTCTCTCGACACGACTTGCACGGGCTCGGCGTTCCCGACGTTCGTAATCTCCACGTCGTACGCGTACACGTATCGGTTCACCGCCGGCATCGTTTGCGACGGTACCAACGACGCCGACACCCGCACTCTGACGCCCTCCGTCGTCGTATCGCTCGTCGTCTCCCGCGCCATGTCCCCGAGTCGACTCGCCCGCGCGCGCATCGTCCTGAGCACGACGAATCCCGCATCCAAACGATCCGCGAGGTGCGCGTCGTCCTTGGACTCGGCTCGAAACTCTCGACGAATGGCGTCGCGAGCGCCGAGCGCGCGCGTCACCGAGGCGTGTCCAGGAACGACGCGCTCGAGGGTCTCGGCCTCGTCCTCGGTGAAGACGTCCGAGAGGGCGCGCGCGCCCGTTCGCGCCGCCTGCGTCTCGAGCCGACGCGCGGCGCGCAGGAGCGCGCGAAACGTGGTGCGGACGACCGGTGCGGTGGACATGGTGCGACGACGACGACGACGAGACGACGACGCGCGACGAAAAAAGAGTGGGCGTGTGAGGCGCGGGGAGGGGCGGCGCTGACTAGACGCCCACCAGACGGGGACGCGTATTCACGACGCGCGCCGCTCTCGCGCGGGCGCGCGCGCGACGTCCGTCATGCGCACAGTGACGTCTATGAACGCGCGCACGGGCGGCGGCGACGAGGCGCGACGACGAGGCGCGACGGCGGCATCGACGTCGACGTTGACGTCTTCCCGCGCGTTCGTCGAAGACGCGCCGCCCGAGACGCCCGCCTCGGTCGACGACGCCCTCGTCTCCCCCGACGTCGCCGCGACGAGCGCGTCGTCTATCGCCCACTGTTTTTCCACGAACGCTCTCGCCACGACCCGTTTCTCTTCGTCTCGTCGCGCCTCCGCGCGCGTCTCCCCGCGCGCCGCTTCGCGTTCCGCCGCGCGCCGTCGCCGCGTCGCGTCGTCCCCGGCGCTCGCCCGCAACGTCGGCCACATCTCCGCGCGCACTTTCTCACACGCGAACGTCACCATCGATCCATCGATCGAGATCATCGTTCGAGCCGGATCGACGTCCGCGTACAGATCGATCCGCCACGCGAACGGCGTCGCCGTCGCCGCCAGACTCGACCGCGTCCCTGGGTGCGTTTCACGCATCGATCGGGCGATCAGTCTTTCACTCGATCGCACGACCGTCGACCGACCCTTTCGCGCCCGACGCGCGCGCGATGCGACGCGACATACACGCACATCCCTCTCCCGCGCGCGAACGCACCTCGCACCGACCACCGCGCGCGCTCGACGCGTCCGATCGTCATCGGGATCGCGACCTTGACCGTCACCGCGCGCATCGTCTGCGTCCACGTTTCGCGCGGTGACACCTCGCGTCGCCCCACGTCGCGCGCGCGATCGACGCGTGAATTTTTTTCCATCGCGTTCGACGCGTTCGATGCGTTCGACGCGCGTCGCGCGCGCGTCGGAGTGCGAATCAGTCATGCATCCACGCATCCTCGGTCGTCGTCGGTCGAGGTCGAGGGATGACGATCGATGCGGATGATCCATCGTCACCCGCGCGTTCGTCCACGCGAGAGTGCGCGACGCGCGAGCGCCGAGCGCGGGGTGACACCGAGTGGGAGAGGAGGACGCGGACGCGCCTCGATCGTCGACGGACATGACGACGTCGGTGATGGAGGCGAACGCGGAGGCGTTGTTTGCGAATCGGTCGTTGGAGGAGATCCGCGAGGTGGAACTGCGCACGAGACGGGAGGCGAACGAAAAGGCGGAGGCGTTGAGGTGCGAGGAAAATCGCGCGAAGGATGAGAGAGAGTACCGTCGTCGCGCGCGCGTGAGATGGAGAGTCGTGGGTGGACTATCGGTGGACTGACGAGACGAATGATGTTCATTCGTAGGAAACTTTTGGGCGAGTCGTACAAGGACGCCGTCGCGTCTCTCGAGGCGTTGCGAGTGATCGAGGAGACGTCGAGCGAGATGGACGAGACGGTGGGAAAGATTGAGGCGTTGTTGGTGAAGGCGCGGGCGGGCGGGGGATGGGAATCGGTGACGGCGGCGGAGGAAGGGGCGGAGAGACGGGGCGGGGCGGAGACGAGACGCGCCGACGCCGAGCGAGGGAGTCGAGTCAAGTTTTTGTTGGACACGCCGGAGAAGATTTGGGGTCTGTTGGAGGAGTGCGCGTACGATGATGCGTCGACGCGGTTGTCGGCGTCGATGCAGATTTTAACGTCGATGACGCGGGATAAAAAGAACGCGGCAACGACGTTTGCGCGATTTCCGGTGGTGCGACAGCAAGCCAACGTGCTCGGGAGCTTTAGGGCGCACGTGTCCAAGCGCGCGAGAGAGGGACTCGAACGGTCGAATCTTCGCGCTGCGGACGTGGCGAGCGCGCTGAAGGCGATCATCGCCGTGGAGAATTTGGATTCCAAGCGAGCGCTCAAGCTGCTGTTGCAGACGAGACAGGCGCGGGCGCGCGCGTGTCTGAGAGACATCGCGAGCTCATCGGTAAACCCGGATGCTCTCATCAAACGACTCGCCGCACTCACGAAGGACGTCAAGCACGTCTTGTCGCTGGCGTTCGACGTGTTCGCCGGTGCGGAGGCGTTGCTCGTGTCTGGAAATTCCGACGTGAACGCGGATGACGTATTTCACGGCGTCTTTGAACCTGAAGCGGAATGGGCTGAGTTTCAAGCGGCGGCGGCGCAGAGAAAGGATACATTAGAAGCGTTGAGCGAAAGTTTCGTCAGGGACACGTGTCTGGCGTGGTTGGATGGATTAGCTGAGGACATCGCGCAGCGCGGAGTGGCTGTCTTTGGAAAGATGTCAAACTGTGAAGAACTCACCGCGCTCGAAGCCGCGTTCGCGGAAGACGAGAAAGAGTGGAATAACGTGAGTGTGAAACTATTCAAGCGGAAATTGGACTTGTGGTCGACGTTGTTTGAACAACCTTGGCTTCAGCAAGGGTTCAATCTGTTCCGACAGGCTCTATTGTTTTCCCACATCAAACCGATGGTCGATTCGGCGTTAGCTGAGTCTTCGAAGAGCGTGAACGAGTCTCGCAAGGAATCTTCGATATGGACGAGCTCGAGCGCGCAAAAAGACGACGTCACGAACGTGCCTGAGGATATCAGAGTCGCGCAGAACGTCGCGCGAAGCATGAATAAGACGATGCTCTCGGTGAGAAGAGACGCCTTGATGCTTCAAGGCATTCAACTCGGCGGGACAGCGGAGCTCGAAGGTCGTTTATCCAAGCTTGCCGATCACATTCACTCCTGCGCGTACAAGGGCTTGGTTGACTTTGCGAAATATCTCCTGACGAAGACTGGTGAAGACGCGGAGGTTTCAAGTGCGTTGATGATTGGACATCTCGCGCGCGCGTGCGTGGAACTCGTCAAGGAGATGAACGTTTTATTGAAGCCGGCGAATCTTTGGCCCAAGTACAACGACTCTTCTGAACTGATTATCAAGCCAGCGAGAACATTAAGAGGAATGCAGCAAGCCAAAGAACCCGTGAACAAGAACATTGAAGACGTGACGTCCGAGTTGGACAAGGCGATGAAGGCGGGTTACAAAGTTTGGGTCGAAAAGTGCTCCGCCGACACCATTCGCAGATTCAAGGAATCGTTGCGTTCAGATGTCTCTTTAGTTTCGGACTCGACTCCTCCTCATTGGGAACCGGTCGGAGATGAGAGCGGTGAAGGATTGAGTCTCAAGCTTCCAGCGACGCCCTCTTCGTACGTGCTCTCGTCTCTTCACGGAGCGTTGCAAGAGGTGCAACGCGTCGGAGGTCACCTCCTTCCGCGATCTGTCATTCAAATGCTCGCCTCCTCTCTCGCTGACGGCGTGCTCAAGGTATACGCGGATGGTCCCGTCCGCAGCAGGCGCTCGGAGAAAGGGACTCTGCAAGTGTTCTTGGATGTCAAATTCACCATGGATGTTCTCGCGCTCGAGGACAAGTCTCGACTCGAAGCGTTGCAAAAGCAGCTCACCAACACGTTCGATCCGATCGATTGGGCGACGTATGAACCCTACTTGTTGGAAAACGAACGTCGTTCATACCGCAGATGCGCCGTTCTCCTCGGAGGATTCGTGCAATTATCGAATCTTTATCAAGACGCTTCAATCAAAACGACAAACACTTCAAGGGCCGCTCCGGCGACGCCGGTGGGTCGCTTCACGTATTTGCCCGTCAGCTTGCCGACACTGCGCGGAGTGCACGCTGAACGAGGTAAGGGTAAAATTGATTGGGGTGAGATTGAACCCGCCGCCATGGAAGATGAAGAGCGAGAAGGTCTTCTCTCTTCGTTTATGCAAAGTTCGCGAATCGGCTTGGGGAACATCTTGCGTGAATTCGCTTAGAATAGCTCAATGAACATTTAAAATACACAACTTGTGGACTAAGAATCAACTTCCAACGTAACTAAGCGGTCTCAAACTCGCGCCTCGCTTCTTCCAACTCAGAGATGTCTGGCATCGCGGCGTCGCGATACTGATCCGGGTGCGCTCGTTTGTTCAATCCAGTCGCCTTGTACATTCGCGCTCTCCAAGAGCCGTGCGAGTCGAGATTTGCCATTCGCGCGATGCGCTCGTTATACTCAAACTGCGCGTCACCGAACATGTGCGCGTGGCGTCGAGGAATCGGACCGAGAGGCTCGAGCTTAGCTTCCAACGCCGCCGCTCCTTCGAGCGCTTCGGCTTTGCTTGGCATGGGAACGACGCCCGCAAGCATGCGCGCGATCCATCGACTCTGTAACTCAAACATGGGAAAAGGGACCACCTTCCATGGTAATCCTATGAATGACATCGACGGCGCGTTCGCGTTGATACAGTGTTCGTACAGCGGCGCGACGTGGTTATCGTCAACAGATACGACGTCGTTTGAGATGAACGGGAAATGATACTTGTAACCTGTGCAATACATGCATACGTCGCACTCCAACGACGTTCCATTCTCAAAAATCACCGAACCATCGCTCTTGAACTCTTTCACGTTCGGTTTACGGAAAATATTCCCTCGCGCTCCGATGCCTTCGGTGGAGTTGGCCCAATCGGGATTTTGCCACGACCGCGCCGACAGGTAGACCGTGTCCGCGACCGTGGAAATCTCCCGACTGATGTCTTCCCCGCTCGCCATGGCGCCTATGAGCAGCACTCGTTTACCCGCGAACGCGTCCGGTTTTCGGTAATTGTGACTGTGAATCTGTTCTCCCGGCCATCGCTCCGCGCCCGGAAATTCCGGCACTCTCGGCTCCGAGTAATGCCCATTCGCGACGACGACGGCGTCGAACGTTTCTCTTCGCTCGCCCTCACGTTCACTCATCGACGTCACCACCCATTCGCTCGACCATCGAGCCTCTTCCTCCTCGCTCTCGCGAACGCGTCTCTCGACGGACGAGACGCGCGTGTCGAATCGAACATCCTTCGACAACTCAAACGTCTCCGCGTACTCCCTCAGGTACGCCTGCACCTCCTCGTGCCCACAGAACCGCCGCTCGTCGCCGTGGTGACGTCTCCCATCGAACGGAAACTCTTGATATCCCATCACCTCGCGCGGAAGATTCGTGCGCAACGACGCGTACATGGAACCGTGCACGCGCGCGCGCGTCTCCGCCGTCCCGAGCGCGTCGTCCTCGACATCCTCGCCGTACCGCCACGTGCCGCCGACCTCGGACGCGAGTTCGTACGCGACGACGTCGTGCGATTCGAGTCTCAGCGCGCGTATGGAGGCTAATCCAGCCGCGCCGGCGCCCACGACGGCGACGCGCGCGCGTCTTCTCACGGCGGTCGCTTCTTCCGCATCCTCGCTCGCGCGCGCGCGCGTCGCCATGAAGCGCGACGAGCGGGAGGATGAAGAGGTCGGGGAGGACGTCGAGCGCGCGATGAGGCGCCGCGCGACGACGCTTCGAGACGACGACGCGCCCACGGCTGCGCGCATCGATTGCGCGTCAGACTGTGCCGGTGTGCAGAGCGAATGGTCGCCGTCTCCGCGTCGACGACGACGTCGACGACGCGCGGACCGAGCGCGAGACGTCGAACGCGAGGTGTGTCGGCGCGCGCGTCTACGCGCGGACCGAGCGCATCGACGCGCGCGATGGCGCGCGAGGAGTGGTTTAAAGATGACGACCGAGGGGTCATCTTGTACGATGGCGTGTGCAATCTGTGCAACGGCGCGGTGAATTTCGCGCTCGAGCACGACGCCGAACCGTCGAGAGGGTCGGTACGATTCGCCGCGCTGCAGAGCGAGACCGGTCGGGCGATGCTGGTGAACGCGGGGCGAGACGCTGACGATATCTCATCCATCGTCTTCGTGGAGGGCGCGGCGCCTTCGGAGTCGTACGTGAAGAGCGAGGCGATTCTTCGGATCGCGCGGCGAATGCGCGCGCCGTTTCCGCAGCTCAGCGCTCTCGGATCGCTCGTGCCTCGATCGATAGGTGATTTAGTGTACGACTTGGTGGCGAACAACCGGTACTCTTTCCTGGGCAAGCGGGACGCGTGTCGCTTCGGAGACGACGAAGACGACGAACGATTTCTCCGATGATTGGTGTGCTAAAAACAAAATAGTCTAGATCTAGTGTATTGTTGTACCATTCGTCGAGCTTATCTGCGACCTCGTCCGCCCTTGCCGCCTCGACCACCGCCTCGACCGCCGCCTCGACCGCCGCCGCGACCGCCCGACTTGTTCACGTACAAACCGCCAGTCTTGCCGCTGCGAATATCCTTGTCGAAAGACGAAGGTTTGTATCCAGACATGTCGTTGGCGCTGAACTTGTCGTTGCGTTTGGCCGTCTGCGAAAGTGGAAAATCGAACAACGGTCAGTTTCGGCACAGAACGCGAATCGCGAGGAAGACGAAAAAAGACGAGAAGAAAAACATTTTTGTGAATAACGGGCCCATGGTCTGTCCCGTGACGTAATTGCGACGACGCCGCGCCCGCCTAGGCAATGGAATATGGGCTCTCCCCTCGGGAGGCGTCTCGTGAGAGAGCCTACGACCGACGAGCTTATGTAAGGTGTTTACGCAGGGATATACGCCGTGTGATGACTGAGCGCCCCGTGGCGTTGAGTTCACGGGATGCGGGCAGCACCCCGTGATTCCACCTATTGCGATCGAGTGTCGACAAACGAAACGCGCGCGCGACAAAAGCCGTACCTTTTTGCGTCCACCGAAACCGTACTTGGAGTCTCTATCGCTGCGCTTGCGCTTTCCATCGCCGCCGGCGCCTTCAAAAGGCGCGTTCCCGTCATCAGCGAATCCACTCTTTTGACGCTGCTTTCTCCACTTGTCCAAACTCTTGATTTGAGACTTCTTTTCGAGCGTCCGTTGCTTGATTTTCTCGGCTTGCACCTGTTTGCCGTACTTTTTCGATTCGCGCGCCTTGCGGCGCTCCTCGCGAATCTCCAACTGTTGTTGCTCAAACAACAACTCACCACGCACGCGCTTCATGTGTTCATCGCTCTTCACCATCTCCGCGTAGTAATCATCCGGACGTCGAGCGGGTATTCCGAGATCTTTCAACCTCTTCACGCACTCATTCGCGCTCTCCAACGCGCGTTCGTAAAAAAACGTCTCTCGCGTCAAGTCATCGTTCACGTCCACCACTCGATCCGCGTTCGCGCCCGTGATGGCCATGTGATCGATCCACTTCGCCTTATTCGTCCATTGGAAATCTACCCCACGCCACGCACGCGCGCACGCTGCGTCAGTCTCTCCACATTTCGAATCCGCCGCTCGCTCCGTCCATCCCTCGCGCGCGCCCTCTTCGCTCTTCGCGCGCGCCCTCTCCCCTCGCCCCCCCCATCGCATCGCATCGCATCGCATCGCATCGCGCACCCTCCAAACACGCATCCAACCCTTTCGCGTTATTCACGAACGTCTTCGCCCCCTTCGCACCGCTCTTCGCGCGTCCACGCTCGCGCGTAATCGCCTCGAGCGCCGCCATCTCCGCCTCGAGTTCGTCATCCTCATCCCCCTCGTCCTCG